>Ga0194130_10006460_pt1 | contig 13549 bp, 7 predicted proteins | sample TA2KigsurfametaG_FD_160084 | JGI IMG/M metagenome (GOLD analysis project Ga0194130, IMG submission 160084) | Freshwater microbial communities from Lake Tanganyika, Tanzania - TA2015050 Kigoma 12 surface | ecosystem: Environmental > Aquatic > Freshwater > Lake | place: Tanzania: Lake Tanganyika... | reverse complement strand
ACCAGCTCCAGCACCAGCACCAGCACCAGCACCAGCACCAGCACCAGCACCAGCACCAGCACCAGCTCCGTCAACCCCTGGACAAACCACTATTACGCAAACAAACGTTAAGGACGCAAGTGATAATATAAATGTGCTTATTCAATGGTTTCCTCCAAATAATGGAGGGTATCCGATTACGAGTTATCGTATTCAATACTCACTTACTAACGTCATTCAATATTTTACAAAAGAACTCGTCCTTGACAATACGCCATCTGCCGTCGACCCAGTAACGGGTCAAATAAGTTATCTTATTACCCAATTAATCAAAGGTGGAAAGTATCAGATACGTGTTGCTGCAATAAACTCCTTTGGAGCAGGCGAATATTCAAATTTAATATTCGCGTTTCCGGGAACAGAGCCAGCTACGCTTAATTCGTCACAATTTGAAATTTATGCCAGCCGCGGATCACAGTTTGCAGTTTTGAATTGGATAAAACCGTATGATGGAGGATATCCTATTCTCAAATACGTGTTACGTTACCGATCCATTACAATTGACGTTGTAAATAAAGTACCTATTCTCTCAAGTATAAGAGAGCCGACATCTCCATGGACTTCTCCAATCGATATAGGTGGAAATTTACTAACAACAACCGTGTCAAATTTAACAAATGGTATATACTATCAGTTCCAACTTGCAGCCATAAATGCCGTGGGTCAAGCACAATACAATGGCCCAGTAGTTGTTAAACCTGGCGACATTCCTGGCCCATTTACTGCAAATATAAGTACTGACTTTGTCTATTCTATTCATGCTAGAAACAATGGAAGAATTTTTTTAGAATGGTCGCCTCCTACATATGATGGAGGATACGATCTGGAAAACTATGTCATTGAATACAAGGCAACGAACAATACGTATTTTACAAAACGAAACATTTCACTCACGCAACGACAAATTGCTCCAGGACTGCGTTCAACGCCTGAATTTTCAAGAAACCTTGTTATTGATTATTACGGAGACTTATCAGCAAATCCTCCCATTCCAATCGAGACGCCTCTCCAAAATGATGTAAAATATAGCATTCGCCTAGGCATTCAAAACGACGTCGGTATTCGCTGGATCCCAGAACGTCAACCTACCAACGAAGTGTACGCAACAATTATTCCTAATACGTTTTCTAAACCAGTATTGGATCTTAGTGCCACAATTGCGGACGGAACTGCTAAACTTACGTGGAGGTGGAGCGACGCAAGTTTAAATAATGGATACCCACTTAACGGTGCATATCCGTTTGATTCCAGTGGTAATCGATTACCAAATTATTTCACGCTCAGATACAGGCCGTACAATGACTTGTATTGGCATCATTTGGTTTATCCCCATACTGCTGAAAAACTCGATGTTAATGTAACTTTAAATTCGTACTCGATCACGTTAGCTGAAACGGGTCGAGATGTTTATTATAATAACTCCAATCCAACAAGTTTATTTGAAACGTACACGTTTCAGAATATTCCGTATAATTATACAAACGCCATACGCGACACGTCTACCAATGTATATACTAGGACGGATCCATTATTCCCTCCATTCCAAGAAATTCAGTCATTGACAAATGGACTTCCGTATGATTTTCAAGTTGCCGCAGTAAACCACATTTTACGAGGACCTGATATGGGGATCGCAATTGGCGAATTCGCGGAAACTAGACAACGCCCAGGCCGCGTTCCTGATACACCCGCGTTTTTTCGGATTCAACGAGGGTTTCAACAGTCAACCATCTTTTGGAACGCGCCTCCAACGGATGGAGGCTACCCAATAACATTTTACCGATTACGAAGTCGGTATCAAAGTGTGTTCGAAATTCTTGTATCAACCGGAGAGATTCCGGTCCCTGAAACAGTATCATATCCAACAATTGCAAGGTACAATCGAGATGGAGTGGGTATAAATTCTGGAAATGTTCCTGTTCTACCCACATTATTGTACCGATATACGGATCCTTCCGGCAATGAGGGATGGGACGAAACACTATATCCAGCAACCACCACTACAACTACTCCTGTACTCATAAAACCATATAGCGAAACTCAAATTTCACTCACGGTAGGAACTGGACTTTCTTATGTTGCTGGAAATGACGTAACCGTATTTTCATCAGCACGAAATGCAAATTCATTTACAGGAAAAGTAGTTTCATATAATTCCACAAGTGGTGCACTTGTAATCTCCAGTCTACAAAAAATTTATGGTACGTTTTCATCAACCGTTACGTATCATGTTACCTTAGTAAACGCGGACCTGACAGTACAGCTCCCTTTTAAAAAATTTACAAACAATATATTGTTTGACATTGGGCTGAGCGTTGGAAATATGTTGGGTTATAGCAGCGAACTTTATATTACGGATAAATATAGTTCTCGTCCATATCGACCTGATCCTCCTATAAATTTTGTAGCACAAATGATTAAAAGTGCAAGCAACGGAAGCGGAGCCGTGTTTTTAACATGGACTACTCCCGCTTATTTTGGAGGAAGCCTTACATCGACGTATAGTTATGAAATACAGTTTTCGTTATATGATACTATACCTGAGTCAAATCCGGACCCATTGGATCAAGATCCTCCGTCTGAATTCGGCATATGGTTGCCTTTAAACTTCAACTTGCAACAATTTGGAGAAGATGAAGGTCCGTCAAGTACCATCGTTCCAAAAACAATAATATCATCTACTTATACAATTTTTGCGTCGCCAGGTGGACTTATCGGAGACAAGTTTATAAAATGGATACGCGTTCGGTCAACTGCAAAAACGCTTGGATCCGGCATAGATGCAACCGGTGACCTGGTAAGTTTATGGGCTGTGGCTAATGTGATCACGCTCGATTGAATTTTGGTTTTTTCATCATTGTCATCCTATAAATATTTAAACATTGTATGTATGTACACTAATATTTAATATTTATATTTTATAACTTTATACCTTACCCTTCTATATTTTCATGTCGGTGTCAGATTCGCTTAAGGTTGCAGCAGATATTCACAAATATGTTCGTACACGATTGAGAGATTCAAATATGTTACAGCCTGGAACAAAGTTAATTGATATTGCAAATTTTATAGAAACTGAAACAAAAGAACATACTGCAACAATACTTGATTCGGTAAATGGATTGGTAACTGCAACTTCACCAATTTATTCGTGCATCAATGGAGGAATCGGATTTCCAGTAGGTCTGTCCATAAATAACTGCGCTGCGCACTATCATCCACATTCGCTTGATCACGACGTTGTTCTTTCAAACTCTGATATTTTAAAGGTAGATTTTGGAACGGAAATTAATGGTTGGATTATTGATTCGGCGTTTACTTCGCGGATTGGTAATAATACCAATAATATCAATACTAATGCCAATCGACCGCAACCATCTAAAAAAACTAGTAGTCCCCATTTATTTAGTATTGATGATTGCGAATCTCTCATTTCGTGTATGAAGGAAGCTACGTATCTCGGTGTTAAAAATATAGGAGTAGATGGTTACGTTGCAGACTGGAGTTCCAGTATTGAAGAGTTGATTCGATCACATGATGGTATACATCCAATTTATAACTTGACAGGTCACGATATACAGCATGAAATAATACACGGAAATATGCGACTGCCGTCAGTACGCAATGCAGTAGACGATAAAAACGAGAGATTTAAAGAAGGCGTATATGCAATCGAAACATTTGGCGCACGACTACCAAAACTAAAAAATCAAATACAAGAATGTACTGTTGAGGTGGAAGAGTATGGAGAATCTACTATTTTTAGATTGAATCCAGATTTGGCAAAGTATACGGTTCGAGATCTTCAATCTAACTTTCGAAGTCCTATTTTTAGAATACCGTCGGTTCAAAAAACATTCTCTCAAATTTGTAAACGATTTAAAACGCTACCTTTTTGTGAACGGTATATGCAACCGAACGAACGTACGCAGTTGTCAATACTTTCAAAAAATGGCGTATTAATGAGCTACCCCCCACTGTGTTGCGTACCTGGAAGTATTACTGCACAGTTTGAACATACCGTTTTGATAAAAGATTTGGGGTCAAGATCTGTAACTGTTTTTTCAAAAGATGAAGATTACTGATTAGTAATAAAATAATAAAACAATTATTCAAATTTATATTTAAAAACTATTTTTATTTATTTACTTTTATTTTGAAATATCAACCATATTATATTTGACATGACATACGGTAACAAAATATGAAAACTATGAATCAATAATATATATTATGTGTCAAAATAACTTAAACAGACCCCACTAAGAGGAGTATAAAACAAGAACCTAACAAGCTCACAAATCAAACAATCAAAATGGCCAAACAGTCATCTTCTTCTTCTTCCGCTTCCGTTGCATCCCCTGCAACGCCCGCATCGTCTTCTGCTCCAGCTCAAAAGCCCAAGACCCCGAAGTCTGCTGCTCCTCAAGCTGCTCCTCAAGCTGCTCCTCAAAAACCAAAAGTCGTTAAGGCTTCCAAGCCCGCTGAGTCCAGTGCATCGGCTTCTTCTGATTCCGCGCATCAAAACGTCGCGGTGGCCTCCTCTACTCCCTCCCAGGAATCTAGTCTTTTTGCAGGTTCCCACAGCAAGTTGCAGACGCTTGTTTCGGCTCTTGCGTCTCTTCGTTCCGAGCTTCGCGGAATTGAGCGTCAGGTTGAGCGCGAGCTTCGCGCTGCCCGTAAGGCAAGCGAGAAGAAGCGTCGCAAGAACATCAACCGCCAGCCATCTGGATTTGTGAAGCCAACTCTTATTTCCAACGAGCTGGCAACCTTCCTTGGCAAGAGCAGTGGATCTGAGATGGCTAGGACTGAGGTCACTCGAGAGATCAATGCATACATTCGCGACAACAAGTTGCAGGACAAGGACAATGGTCGTCGCATTTTGCCAGACGCCAAGTTGAAGAAGCTCCTCAAGCTCAAGGATGGCGACGAGCTTACTTACTTCAACCTTCAGAGGTTCATGTCCCCTCACTTTGCCAGGACTGCCTCTGTTTCTGGTGGAGCCGCTGTTGCCGCCAAGTAAGTAAATTGTAACTTGTAAAATTTTAAAAATTAAAAACGTAAAAAAATAACATGTAATTGTTTGGGACTTTGGTCTAGGGGTATGATGCTTGCTTTGGGTGCAAGAGGTCGGGAGTTCGATTCTCCCAAGTCCCCGTTTAAAACATGTAGATTTAAAGTTGTTATAAATTTGGTACCATAAAATAAGTTTAATTCAAAACCATATAAACTTATTTTAGATATGTCAATAGTATAAGTATAAAAATTCCAGACGCAATGCCCTCATCACACAGCAGGCATACGAACCACCGCGGTATTAATAATAATAATAATAATAATAATAATACCATTAATAACACCAATAGTAATCCTGTCACGATCTTTCTGAGTGTTTCATGCACAGTATTCGATGATTATAACAACATTCCCCTAACGCTAGATTCCGAGTTTATTCGATCGGTGACTAATATATCGGTTGATGAAGGAATGAAACGATTGTCGCAACATATATGCACGCACGTTCTTCTTACCATTTATGACGACCTAGAACGAAAACAGGAATGGAATCGAATGAGAGAACTTGTAAAAAAAAGTCAATTATTTCATATTCATGGAAGAACCGTTCGAGACATTATCTATCCTAATCCAGAAATAGATGATCCTCATGGTCATCATGGACGGGTAGTTTTCGTATGTACTCATTGTTGATGGGTTTGAATTTCGGAACATGTAATAATACGCCGTTGTATTTTTACATTTTGTTTTTTTGCTCCAAACGGGACGGATTGTGTCGCGTCGCGACAATTACATTTACATGCAGTGTCAATCTTATGGCTACACGAACAAGTGATCTCACAATCGGCGTCAAGATTTACGATATGTTCATATTCGGTCTCTAAAAGAGTTTTTAAGAAATTGTAGATTATAAGTAAAATAGCTTCAGAACACTTTCCGACAATGAGAACGCTGCCTGTTCTAAATATCATGAATGAAATTTCACAATGGTCTTGCTGATGCTTTAACTGTTTGGCATTTTTAAGGTCAGATTTATCAAGCTTAGCGTAATGCGGTTGTTGTCCATTTTGAACTTCTCTGCCAGGGACATAGTAAAATTTTGATTGGATTCCTGGATACGAGCACGAATCGTAGTTGCTATTGATTCGATACTTGTACTTTAATATTTCATGTAGTTTATCTCGATCAATATAAAATCCGCAATTGAAATTTGAATTAATGAGTACGGTGTCGCATTCTTCTTGAATATAGTTTAATTCCGGCGAAACAGCCGGCCGCAAAATGCGAGTTACTACTTTGAGAACATAATGAAGCGTTTCCATATTTTGAATACCTGGAATTTCCAATTTTCCAGTGTTAAATATTTTTACATGCATCTCTTTAAATTCGGGTAAGTGACTCATTGATGTCGGTGACACCGGTGACACTGCGGATGGCTGCGAATCATCACGAATGCTGTCACATGACAATATTCGTATGATAATAACAAAACAGTTGAAGAATGCTCGCTTTTTCTTACTTCTGTAGCACAAAATATCCTTTTTTGAAATACCGACGCTTATTTTACGTTGATCCTTAAATTTTATTCGTCCATCTGGATTATCAATATGTTCAATTTCTTGGTTATCGCAGTATCGTTCGGCCTTAATTCGTTCCATTATTTCTTCATATTCGGATCGTTCAGTAGTTGAAAATTTGATTTGTTTTTTAATAACTCCTTCTACAGGATCAATATAACGAATGATGGGAATTTCCCAAAACACTCGTTTAATATCAATATCCATATTCAAATGTGCAATTTTTGTAGTTGTAGAAATATAAATATCGCTACATTTTGGCCTTGACAGTTCGTCGGAATGCACTGAAGTTGTATATTTATCATGCAGATCGTTACTTTCAGAATAAGAATAGTCTATAAAATTTGAACCACATGATCCATCTGACGTCATCACATCGCTTCCGGCATAGTCGTCACCCATTTTCATATTTCGTTTGAATAATTCCCAGTCATCGTCTAGATCAGTTGTCGCCATTGTAGTTGTAATTATTGTTTGGTGTTGGTTGGGGGTGTGTAAATATATAATAATTTCATAGGTCTTTAAATTCAATTTTATATTATATTAAGTTTGAATTTAAAGTACTCGTTGTATTCAAAATTAAAATTAAAATTGAAATTGAAATAAAACAAATACAACAAAATTGACTGTCAGTCCTATAAACAGAAAGGCTAGTTAGTAACAACCGGTAACAGTAACGGTAACAGTCAACAGTAACAGTAATGAATATTGCGGATAACCCGGATGATGAAAATGAAAATGGATACATCTACATTCTCACATCGCCTTACAAGAAAACAATCCCTCGTAGAAAAATAGGACTCACCACGCTTCCTCACCACCGGTTGCAAACATATATGACAAGTTGTTGTGACGTGGATGAATTGTATTTTGAAAAGCTTTATCGTGTAAGGGTACCTGGGGTTGAAGAGTTGCGAGACATTGAAGGTAAGTTGCATGCACATTTTGATACACTTCGCCGGCGCCGTGAATGGTTTGAACTTGACTCACCTGATCCTGTTGACAAATTTATCCGGAATCATGCGTCATTTTCCAAAGAGTGCACGTTGAACGATGTGAAAGATTTGCAATACTCAAAAGAGTCCGTGAAACGCGAAAAACGGCTCATAAAACAACAACAACAAAAACAACAACACCAACAAAAACAAGAACCAGGTCCTCTTCCTGTTCCGGTTCAACACAAAAATGATTTGATTACCGAATATTTCAGCCATATGTTACCGCCTGGCAGCATGCTTCCGCGCAAGATTCAGAGCGAATTATTTCGCGCATTCTTGGAAAAAACGTCTAAAAATGAAAAGTATACGGGAATCGTACAATGGCCTACCGCGGTAGGGAAAACAATCGGCATGTTATCGCTGCTCTTCATTTCATTCTCGCGGCGGTCATCTGAAGGGAAAATCTGGAGAGGGTTATTGATTGCTCCGCAAAATGATATTTTGAATACAATCATAGACTCCATCAAACGACTAGAAAAATGGGGAATTACGATCATTTCAGGTCACGACGCTCAATTTGTGGATGCGTTGCAAGAGTATCCGCGCGACAGGCACTGTTTGATTATAACAACCCACGCATCCCTTACCGATCGACGAAAATGGGAAATGCTTCCGGATATTGACCATTGTCACTACGACGAGGTGCATCAAAGCACTGGCATGCAATTTTTCGGATTGCTGGTTGAATGGATCCCAAAGTTTACATATTTTACCGGAACGTCTGCTACGCCCAAGACCTGCAACTCAGAACAACATACCAGACTTCACCAGCTGTTTGGAAATCCGCTGGAAGTTTTGCACCAATGTGAAATGGACGAAGCTGTCAAAGAAGGCTGGATCGCGCAGCCCAAAATCATTGCGAAAATTGTGGATTCGGTTACACGCATTCAAGATTTCATCGTAATTGTTGCCCAAAGTGTTGCGAAAAAACGGGAACAGGGGAAATGGGTATATGGAAAAGTTATCGTATATTTGGATACAATTGCCGATGTACAAGCCGCCGTTCGTTGCGCGATTCAGTATTTCAATAAAGCAACGATTTATATGGCGGTAAAAGACACTAGTGCTGCGACTGCGAATGCGGGTGCAACTACTGAATTGGATGTCGTTCCCATTGAAGGCGCTCATCCGGATAGCGAGTTCATCAAAGATGAAGCAGATGGGTCGTTGCGTATACTGTTTGCATGTCAGCGTTACCGCCAAGGATCGGATATTAAAGGAATTGAAATGACAATGGTCCTCTTCAATTCAACAATTGCTACAAATGTATTCGTACAAATTATGGGACGTGCACTTCGAAGGGACTATGCGTATGCGAATAAGGAGGGATGGTGCGTTATAGTAAAGACGCGCAGCGAAGGAGAGGAAGAAACGTCCGAAGATGTTATGGATAGTATCCTTCTTGAGATGGCTAGTTTTCTGATACTGTCTTCAACGTCGGATGCAGATAATAAGAAGACAAAGAAACAACAACTTCAGGATTTTGTTTCACAGTTCTTGGAGTTTGACGTCGACAGAAAAGAGTTTTCCATCGAAGAAACGGTTGAACGCATGCAGTGCATGTATTTGCGAAAGGAATACATATCTGGAAATAAGGGGGTTCGCGAATACTGTATTGACAAGGGAATTGATTCCAGTTTTGAATATGCGGAACATCGAAAAACCGAAACGCGCATTTCACTTCCGTCTGACATTCCATGCCAGTCAAATGAAACCGTTTACGCGTTCTTACACCCAAATGCTTCCTGCATGCAAAAGTCGGAGTTTATAACCCTTCTTAAAACTCTCGATTTGACGACTTCCCAAAAATACGAAACATGGCGCACAGGGCTTGTATGGCCATCAGCCTATCCATCCATTCAGCACATCAACGACGGCTACTTTGGACACAATGATACGAATTTCAACACATTTGTTGAATCGAAAAGATCGCGTAGGTAATTAAATAGAGATATAATAATTTTAAAATAATACAACATATTTTTAAAATTTTTATTTAAAAAATTGAATATAATCATATTTATATGACAACCAAAGAATAAACAAACCAGACAACCGACAACCGACAATAATTTAATTCGTAATGCAGCCGCCGACACAACAGCAACAGCAACAACAACAGCAAGAGCAACAGACACAATCAGATATAAAGACATTCAAGTCTTCAATTATTAGGATTCGTGACATTCTTAGAGGACCTGGGGTTGCAATTACTGGAATGGAATCTATGCGACATATTTGTTTGTATGTTCTTTCAAGATACATAACAGTTGAAACGGCACGAACAATAGGAGTGCCTGAAAAATTTGCATGGGAAAATTTAATCAACGTAATGCAGACGCAACAAGGCGGAGTTCAGTTTGCATTTGACTTGTTCTTTCATAAAGAAGACGACTGTTTGATAGCTTACTTTGATAAACTATTTGGAACAGATAAGTTTTCGTTTGATATCAAAAGTCCAATGAAACACAAGGAAATTATGGAAATTATGGACCGAATTGATGTTCATGTTATTGACGACCACATTGATTTATTAGGTTGGGTATATGAACAACATTTAAGTACTGGCGCGTCTGGTTCCGGGTCCAGAGACTTGGGTCAATTTTTTACGCACCGGTCCATATGCAACTACATGATCGGGTTATGTAATCCCGGATTTGAAACCGACGGCGTTCCGGAATCAATATGTGACCCAACGATGGGTACCGGTGGCTTCCTTACAATGTTTATAAAATATTATCGTAAAACATACCCGAATGTCCAAATTGACTGGAAGGTTCAGTCAAAAGAAATTCATGGATGCGATACAGATCCTCGTCTTGGCGGAATTGCGAGAGCAAACTTATTTATGGAGACTGGTGGTCATCGATCTGAATATTTATTGACGCACGACTCTCTTTATAACGATTTACCTCAAAACGGGTATAAAATCATATTGGCAAACATGCCATTTGGTGTAAAACAGCTAGTTCACGCAGACTGCTGCGAACGGGTGAAGGATCTTAAAATACGAACTACGAAATCCGAACCCCTATTTCTACAGTTAATGATGGTTTCGCTAAAACTTGGCGGAAGATGCACGGTAGTAGTTCCAGACGGCATTCTTTCCAACGTTGCAAAAGGCCATACGGATACTAGAAAATATTTACTAGACCATTTTGAACTTAAACGAATCATAAAAATGAAGGGGCAGTTCTTTACAAATACACATATTCAGCCATCCATATTGTTCTTTGAAAATACTGGAAACTCTACAAGCGCAGTTGAATTTTGGGATGTAACTAGGAGCGCAAATGGAGACATAGAAGAAACAATGGTACTTTCTGTGCCAACTCATAAATTGAATAGTCGTTACTCGTTTAATATGAATCACTACCAGGAAAAACGGGAACTTGTAAAACATTCACTGTTTGAAACACTTCCACTTTGCGAAGTTGCAATACATTCAAACGGAAAAGTACTTTCATCGGATGAAAAAACAGAAACGGGTCAGTACGATGTAATGGGAGGAGGAATGACATACAATGGAAAAACAAATAACTATAACCGAGAAGGCGAAACAGTCAGTATAAGTAAAAGCGGATCAGCTGGATTTGTTCACTACCACAACAAGCGATACTGGGCTGGTGACTGCATTACATTGATTCCTCGCCCTGATGTAACTGCAATGTGCTTGACGAAATACTTATATTATTATCTTAAGTTAACCAAGTCGACTACATCAATGGTGGGAAGCATGATTCCTCATTGCAAATGGGAAGATATATGCGACATAAATGTAGCAGTACCTCCACTAGAAATACAAGAAGAAATCATTAACTCGCTGGATCGTGTGTTCGGAGTCGGAGTCGGTTCAGAAGACTTAGGTGATTTTCTAAAATTAACAGATAAGGGAATGGATTTGATTCTTTCAAATTGTACCGGTAAGTATATTGAATCGGTTGTTGAAGCACAGAGGCTTGTTAAAAAAACAAATCAAATGATTTCAGACGTACGAATGCAAATGGAATCAATTATAATTGCGTCAATGATAACATCAACCTCTATATATACAGTATCTGATTTGGCATTATCAAATCCTGAAAATATTACAAAAAATGATACGATCGAAACTATAAGGTATGTTGACCTTGGATCGGTTAAAGAAGGGTCTATTTCAACCATTCAGAATATTGCGATGGCAGAAAAACCAGACAGAGCTCAGAGAAAACTAAAGTCGGGGGACATTATATGGGGAAGTGTTAGGCCATTGTCTAGAAGTTACGCATTTGTCGAAAATGCACTTGAAAACATGATAGGCTCAACCGGGTTCGTAGTAATACGGAACAAAATGCCGGAGGTGGTTCATTCAAAATATTTGTACTATACTCTTACAACCGACGAATGCGTTGAGTATCTCAGTTCGCAGAGTACTGGAAGCTCATATCCAGCATTCAGTGCCGCAACGCTTATGTCGTATCGCATTACAGTTCCATCTATCGACATTCAAACAAAAACGCTGGAACAACTTTCATCATTACAATCCAGGTTAGAGTCTCTTGAGTCTTTGAGACGAGATACGCAATTAAGTGCCGAGTTTATGCTGGATCTTTATAGTTTGATTCCACCTTCCACTTCATAACTATCAGGCTTATATAATCAATCATTTGAATTGGATTATATTCTTGACTATGAATTGCATGTTCGATACGTGTTAAAAAATCAGAATTTAAATAGGGAGACTGCGTTCGGATAATATAATTTAAAAACTGAATTACCATACTTTTTTTTTCAATGCAATATTCTTTGCTAATATTATTGAGTTTTATCGAAATTGACTGCGCACTTTTAATATCTAGTACTTCTTTCCATTTATTTCTATGAATAATGTTACACATTTTCGTTCCTTGATTTGACTGCATATAGTTTATCATTCCTCGAATATCAGATCCAAATTGTCGTTGAATATTTGTCAGGGTGTCTAGTGATAAATTTAATTGTTCCGATGTATTTATTTTGTTCAAAAACGTTATAATGTCGTCAGTAGGCAGCTGATTAAATCGCATTTTAACAAAATCAGATTGGAGAGATTCGTCAATTTTACTTACATAATTGCATATAAGACAAAATTTTACCGTACAAACAGAGTCTTTTGTATAATTGTTGATTAGATACCGAAGCGCGGTTTGTGCATTTTTTGTCATATAGTCAACTTCATCTAAAATAATAAATTTTAACTGATCTCCTCGTCCAAATAAACTTTTGGTATTTACAAATGTACAAATTTGACTTCGGATGACATCAATTCCGCGTTCATCGGACGCATTTAAGTGAACTACGGTTCCGATTCCAAGCATTGGTTGGACCTCAATGCATTCTGACTGTGAGGTATCTGCATCAGTATACGTATGCGTATTTTCACTCGAAGATTTCAATTGCGGTCTTGTATATTTTCTTTGAAACGCATTTACTAAATTTATAATTGTAGTTGTTTTTCCAGTTCCAGGAGGACCGTATAACAACAAGTTTGGAAAATAACCTTTTTCTATAATATTTGTGAGAATGATTTGATTTGTTTCATCAAGTACAATGTTATCAAATGTTTTAGGTCGATACTTTTCAACCCAGGGAGTGGACGATTCGTAACATGTTGTCATATTATTATTATTTATTATTACATGTGTAATAATTTTTTTAATACGATATACACATTTAAATATTTAAACATTTAAACATATTTGTATGTGTATCTATATATATATACTATAATATGAATAATACGAATAGTAGCAGCTACAATGTTGCCACTGCACCTCCTATGGATAATGACGAAGTAACGATTGGCATTTATTATCACCCGCCTACAGCTTATACAAATTATAATCAAAATTATTATTCACATCCAACGTATCCTCCTCCGGCATATTTGCAACCACAACC
>Ga0194130_10006457_pt1 | contig 13551 bp, 8 predicted proteins | sample TA2KigsurfametaG_FD_160084 | JGI IMG/M metagenome (GOLD analysis project Ga0194130, IMG submission 160084) | Freshwater microbial communities from Lake Tanganyika, Tanzania - TA2015050 Kigoma 12 surface | ecosystem: Environmental > Aquatic > Freshwater > Lake | place: Tanzania: Lake Tanganyika... | reverse complement strand
TCTTCGGCTTGAATGAGTTTATCTATGTCGATTAGGAAACAAGCCATGAGCACTAGTTCGCAACCTTCTTGGAATTTCGCAAGCCGTCGCGAGTGGTTGAAACGTACCGGCTGTGGATTCGGCATGCTTTCGTTGATGCATTTACTCAACGAAGAACTTGGGATCCAAGGATCGGGATTCGGGACCGCGCGAGCGGATGGGCTCGGGCAACGTTCCCTCGATCCTTTGGCTCCGCGTGAATCTCATTTCCCGGCCAAAGCCAAGCATGTGATTTGGATCTTCGTAAACGGTGGCCCCAGCCAAGTCGACACGTGGGATTACAAACCCAACCTAGAGAAGGCCAATGGAAAATCGATCAAGGAGTTCGATCCAAATTTTTCGAACACCACGGGATTCTTCAAAAACTCTGTCGGTAACTTGATGAAATCACCGTTTGAATTTCGTCCGCGGGGAGAGTGTGGAAAAATGGTATCGTCCATCTTTCCGCATCTGGGAGAGCATGTCGACAAAATGGCGTTTATTCACTCGGGGTATACCGAATCCAATAACCATTCCCCTGCGTTGTTCGCGATGAATACCGGCATCGCACGGATGGGCTATCCCTGTGTCGGGTCGTGGGTCACTTATGGCCTTGGAAGCGAAAGCCGCGATTTGCCATCATTTGTCGTGATGAGCGATCCTAAAGGACGAGGTCTCCCCAAGGGCCACGCTGCCAATTGGAGTGCAGGGTTTCTCCCGGGGGTATACCAAGGCACTCAATTGCGGCCGACAGGAGATGCGATCGACAATCTCAAACTCCCAGCGCATTTGAATGCGGTTTCACAGCGGCAGCAGTTGGATCTATTGAAGAAATTAAATCAGTTCCATCTGGATTCTCATGCTGCCGAAGGTGATCTGGCGGCGCGTATCGAGAGCTTTGAGTTGGCATATCGAATGCAAAGCACAGCCCCCGAGACGATCGATTTATCCCAAGAACCGGAGAACATCCAGCAGTTGTATGGCATCAACGATCCAAGATGCGATCATTTTGCGCGCCAGTGCTTGATGGCTCGTCGCTTCATCGAAAAGGGAGTTCGATTCGTTCAAATCTATTCGGGAGGAATGGAGAACGAACGTTCCTGGGACGGGCACGTTGACATACGAGGAAACCACCAGCAGTTTGCAGACGAGACCGACAAACCGATCGCGGGGCTTTTGTCCGATTTGCAGCAACGTGGATTGCTCGATGAAACACTTATTATTTGGTGCGGCGAGTTCGGACGACTACCGGTCGCTCAAACCGGAGACAAGCCGGGGCGGGATCATAATCCTCACTGCTTTACGACCTGGATGGCAGGCGGTGGCGTTCGTGGTGGCGTGAGTTATGGTGAATCCGATGAGATCGGTTTCAAAGCGGCCGTGAATCGAGTTCACTTGAACGACCTTCATGCAACCATCCTCCATTTGCTCGGACTAGACCACAAACGCTTGACGTATTTGTACAACGGCAGGAACTTCCGACTTACCGATGTCGCGGGTGAAGTGATCCGCCCGATCCTTGCGTAATTGCCCTTCTTGGAGATCCACGCCCTGGTACTCAGTGTTTATTGATGATTTGAAACCTCGAACTGCCCGATGGCGATGATGGCGATTCTCATCATCAAGTCCGTCATAGAGCAGAGGAGGCACAACGAATGTCGAGTAGAGCCCCGGATCTTCGGGCCCTCGTTGTATCAACGCTATGGGCCTGACGTGGCAAAAGGACACGTAACACTCGCACAGAGGAGACCCGCAAATTCGCGGACTTACGCGATCCAGCGGTCGGATGGAACTGTCCACTGAACGTTTCGGGGTGGGGGGGCAGAAGATGTTCCTTCCCAACGGCCGAAGTATTCGATGGCCATGAAAATGCAAGCCAGCAACATAAAGATATTGGCCAGGATGATCATCATCGTGTAGATCGAGATCGGTTGCTTGGTCATGTCTGTTGCGTTCGAAAAAAAGTTACGATTGATTCTTGCTCAACGATTTTAAATTGGAGCAACCTTCCGCTCGTTTGCGAGCCGATTACTCGCTTTCCTGCTTCGCCCTAGTAGACTTTCGCAGCTACCTTGTCGCCAGCTTGGATGTAACCCTTACGGAATGCAGGGATGATCTTTCCAACCGACTTATCGTCAGCGACGGTTCGGATTTGGATTCTGCCGAGGTAACTACCGTTTCGGTAGATATCGAGCATGTGACCTTCTCGCAACCCGTCGTCACGACCGAGGGAGACTTCGACTTGGTCGGTTCCAACTGCCAAAACAACCCCCTTAAGGTCGCTCGGCGGGACGTCCTCAGGATCGGTAACACCAGCGGCGGCAAGTGCAGCACCGCGAACCTCAGCCATCGCTTGATACTTCGTCGATTGATCGCGAAGCGAATCGATCTCTGCTTGGAGATCCGACTTCTTGCTCGCCAACCCATTCAGCTCATCGGTCAATCGGATCACGCTTCGGCGTTGTCCGTTTCGATCGGTGATGGTCTCTTCGATCTTTTGCTTGAGCAAGTCATTTTCACTCGTGATCCGCTTTAGCTCGGCAAGGGTCTGTGCCAAGCTTTGGGTCGCTTGGGTGTTTTTCGAGTTCAAGTCGTTCAGTTGGGTGTTGGCTTGCTGGTTCTTTTCCCGCTCGGTGTCGAGTTGTGTTTGAAGTGCTGCCAACGATACTCGTCGTGCAACTTGCTCTTGGGCAAGCATGTTTTTGTTGACTTCGCTGGCTTTTTTTAGTTCCTCGATCGTCGTCTCGTACTCCTTTTTTCGTTTATCGAGGGCCGAAACCTCCGACTTGAGATCTTTATGAGCAGCATTAACCGCTACTGCAGCAACGAAAAAAGCTACGCTGAGGATCAACAGTAGCAACGTGAAAATCTGGCCGAGTCGTGTCATGAGTCAACCGAATGCAGTGGGTCAGGGATGTGGTTTGACAAGCGGATTGAGAGCCGAGCGTTACGCTTCGACGGTACGGAATCTCGAGTATAGTTCGGCCAACTCGGCAGTGTCAACGAAATCATAAAAAATGCCGCATTCGCTTCCTTCGGGACGCTCGGCCCCCCCCTCCAAACGCCACCTTCCTACCTAGACCGTTCGGACTGTAACGGATAGGGGAAATGTGGGGGTTCTAGGGGGAATCGAGACTTGGTAAACAGTTAAGAGTGAGATATCCTCTACAGTACTTAAGTAGAAGGATTTTCGAGTTTTTCACCGGCCGGGTGGTGGATGGCCTACCCGCTTCATGGAAAATCCGTGTGGAAAACCTGATGATGGTTCGATCTAGAAATTTCTCAGAATGACTGAAATACCTCGCGCGGAACCGACTGAAAGCTTTTTTCAACGCAACGACTTTTTGATTCGTAGGCTCCACTCGCTGAGCGGCTTGGTTCCGGTAGGGGCGTACATGTGCGTCCACTTGCTTACCAACGCAAGTCTCTCAAGCGGCCCAGAAGTCTTCCAGAACGCGGTTTTTGCGATTCACAGCATCCCGTTTTTACCGGTGGTGGAATGGGTTTTCATTTTCCTACCGATCATTTTCCACGCCGTCGCAGGTATATGGATCGCACGATCGGGACACTCGAATGCTGGTCGGTACAAGTTCGTGAGCAACCGGCGATACACGTGGCAGCGCATCACCGGATACATCGCCTTTGTATTCATTTTCACGCATGTCTTCCATCTTCATGGTTGGTTCCATGCAGACTGGTGGCTCAAGACGGTCGCTGAACCGATTGGGATGGCACAGTTCCGCCCTTACAACGCCGCTAGTTCGCTCGCTCAAGCCATGGGAAGTTTATCGATTGTCTGGCCTGTCTTTTATGTGATCGGTGTCTTGGCTTGCACATTCCACTTGGCCAACGGGATCTGGACTGCGGGGATTACCTGGGGTCTTTGGATCACTCCTGCCGCGCAGAAGAGAGCATCCTATGCGTGTGCCGCTTTCGGTGTCCTTCTTAGTCTAGCTGGCCTTTCGTCAGTGGTCGCCGTGACCCGTACCGATGTCGCAGCTGCGAAGGAAATTGAAGATCAAATGTACAACGTTCGTGTCCAAGGCAGAATGATTCAGCCTGACGACCACAAACGCACGGACGGGCATACCACGGAGCATCCTAAGGGTCCTGAGCCGATCATCCCACAAGCGAGCGCCGCTGGACTTTAGGAGTTACCTCGCGGTTACGTTTTGTTTTGAAGTCAGCAGATTCGCTGAACCGACAAATCCAATCAATCGTGTTTCATCAGGAAAAAGTGAATAACAAATGGCTAGCAATCGTGTGTTGGTCGTCGGTGGAGGCTTAGCTGGTCTTTCCGCGACGATGAAGTTGGCTGAGCTTGGGATTCCAGTGGATCTGTTGAGTTTGACCCCTGTCAAACGTTCCCACAGTGTTTGTGCACAAGGGGGCATTAACAGCGTCAATGACCAGACTCGCCAGCAGGGAGACAATGAATGGAATCACTTTGACGATACGATTTACGGCGGAGACTTCTTGCAGAATCAGCCACCCGTCAAAGAGATGGCGTATTGGGCTCCGAAGGTTATCGATTTGATGGACCGACTCGGCGTGACCTTCAATCGGACTCCTGAAGGATTCATCGATCGGCGGCGATTCGGTGGGACTCTCTACAAGCGTACCGCATTTGCCGGCGCGACCACTGGTCAACAACTTCTTTACGCACTCGACGAGCAAGTTCGGCGTCATGAAGCTTCGGGTCTGGTGAAGAAATACGAGTTCTGGGATTTCCTCGGCCCTGTTTTGGATGATGCTGGACGATGCGTCGGCGCCGTCGCTCAAGATATGGTATCGATGCAAATCCGGTCATTTCCTGCCGACGCGGTCGTCGTTGCAACGGGTGGCTGCGGACTAGTTTATGGTCGCTCGACGATGTCGGTGTTTTGCACGGGAAGTGCTGCGAGCCGATGTTTCCAAGCGGGCGCGAAGTACGGGAACGGCGAGTTTATTCAAGTTCACCCGACTGCGATTCCGGGTGCAGATAAACTGCGACTCATGAGCGAATCCGCACGTGGGGAGGGTGGGCGAGTTTGGGTGCCTCGCAAGCCTAACGATACTCGACCTCCCAAGAGCATTCCCGAATCGGAACGCTACTACTTTCTTGAAGAACGATTCCCCAAGTACGGCAACCTCGTTCCGCGGGACATCGCAACGCGAGAGATTTTCAACATCTGCGTGAATGAAGGACTCTCAGTCGATCCCAACCGCATGTGCGTGTACCTCGACTTGACCCACATCTCCCGGGCTGAACTCGATCGCAAACTCGGTGGAATCCTTGAAATCTACGAGAAGTTTCAAGGGGTCGATCCTCGCGACGAACCGATGAAGATCTTCCCAGCCGTTCACTACAGCATGGGTGGACTTTGGGTGGATTACGAAGCGAACAGTGAGGGGGGGCTAGTACCAGGTTCACCTCGCAACCAATGCACCAGCATCCCAGGCCTGTATGCGATTGGGGAATGCGATTATCAGTACCATGGCGCGAACCGATTGGGTGCAAATTCGCTCCTCAGCTGCATCTTTAGTGGACTATTTATCGGTCCTGGAATTGTGAACTGGATCAAGTCCAACAAGGCATCGGCAGACCTTCCCAAGAGCTTGTATGAACGCGCTGTCGGAGTCGAGGAAGCTCGTCATAAGAAACTGCTTTCGAACACTAATGGTGGTGAAAACCCATACCTGATTCACCAAGAGCTTGGCGACATCATGACCCGTTCGGCCACGGTCGTTCGGTACAACGACCAGTTGATCGATGCATATTCCAAAGTGACCCAAATGGCAGAGCAGGCTTCGCGTTGTTCGTTGGCTGATACCGGTAACTGGACCAACCAAAACGTGATCTTCACGAAAGCACTTCAGGATATGTTCCCTGTCGCCGAATGCATACTAAAGGGCGCATTGATGCGAGATGAGAGCCGCGGAGCTCACTACAAACCCGACTTCTCAATGCCTTCGTTGACATCAACGGATCCCGCAGCGCGGCGGCGTGAAGCGGAACAGTGGTGTGATGCATTTGACGAGAACACTCGAAAGTACCTCAAGTCCTCGGTTTGCACATGGAAGGGGAATGAGCCCGACTTGAAGTTCGAGGACATCGATACACGGCTTCTCCCACCGCGGCCACGCCTTTATGGACTCGTGGGTGCGGAAGTGATCGAGCAAGTCTGGAAAGAACGGGCAGAAGCGAAAGCCCGTGAAAAGGCATCTGCACCGAAAGAACTCGTTGGCTCAGCCTGATCCAAAGAACATACACCCAGCAACTACAACGGCTCGCCCCCGGGCGACGCCAGCATGAAAATACAACCAAGGTACCAATATTCTCCGAAAGGCATCTCATGATCGCATCGGGTCCAGAAGCAGATCAAAAGCGTCGACCATCGAAGATCAACGTACGCGTTCTTCGCCAGGATGGCCCCGGGCTTCCTCCCTACTGGGAACGGCATCGAGTCGACTACGAACCGGACATGAACGTGATCAGCGTTCTTCAAAAAATCGCCGCACAGGCCAGAACCTCCGAAGGAAAATCAGTCACTCCCGTAGCGTGGGATTGCGGATGCCTCGAGGAGGTTTGCGGATCGTGCACTATGGTCATCAATGGTCGCGTCCGGCAAAGCTGTAGCGCGTTGGTCGATCGATTGCTTGAAGATAATCCCGATGAAATCGAATTAAGTCCGATGACCAAGTTCCCTGTGGTCCGCGATTTAGTGATCGACCGTTCACGATTGTTCCATTCCCTGAAACGAGTTCAAGCTTGGGTACCTGTTGACGGTTACTACGATATGGGAGCAGGCCCACGAATCTCGCGGGACGCCCAAGAGCAAAACTATCCGCTCAGCCAATGCATGAGTTGTGGTTGCTGCCTCGAAGCATGCCCGCAATTCAACAAGGTCGAATTGCAACGCAATCCCGGCGAATCAGACGAGGATTTCACCAAGCGAAAGGAGGCGGCCTACGAGACCGAGTTCATCGGCGCGCACGCAATCTCTCAAGCGATGCTCTTCAACTCACACCCTGTCGCGAAGAGTCTTGAGAAGGAACGGATGGAAACACTCACATCCACCGGAGGAATCCAAGCCTGCGGAAACGCTCAGAACTGCGTTTCCGTCTGCCCGAAGGAGATCCCATTGACCACCTCCATCGCAAGGGCGGGACGAGCCGCTACCGTATACGCATTCAAGAAAATCTTCGATCGTTAGGCGATCGATCTCACGCGAGGTTGTCACCATGAAGGCTGCGACTAGCCGCGAAATAACGGAACTCTTCCCGCGCAACGGGACTGCATCTGCTTGAAGATGCAGCCCCGTCTGGTTCTAATAGTGCCATCGCCGCAAGCGTTTTCCCCTCCTTACTGCAGACCGAGAGTTCTCCTCCTACAACAACTGTGCCTCGCTCAGAATTGCTCAATCTATGAACTTTGATCGTCCCTGTGCCGATATCCTCGAAGAGGCATGGCAGCGGTATGCCTTTGCCAATGACGCGGGGCCTTATCTTTTGATCCCCACGGCCGTGATGCAACCTCGCCATGAATCAGAGGTTCAAGCCATTCTTGCGGCTTCGAAGGCGAAGCGGATTCCGGTTTGTTTTCGGGCTGGCGGCACGAGCTTATCAGGTCAGTCGGTAACAGACGGCTGGCTAGTCGACATCGGTCGCCATTGGAGAGGGATCGAGGCACTCGATGGAGGAGCGCGCGTTCGCGTGCAACCAGGCGCGATCGGTGGACTCGTCAACGCGCACCTCAGGACCTTCGGGAAGAAAATCGGCCCAGATCCCTCTAGCATCAACTCCGCGATGATGGGTGGCATGCTTTCGAACAATTCGAGCGGCATGTGTTGCGGCGTCACTAACAATGCGTATCACACGCTCGAATCGATTCGATTTATCTTGCCAGATGGGACGATTTGGGACACTTCGCAACCCGACGAAAGTACCCGCTTCAAACAGCAACAACCAAACCTGTCTTCCGAACTATTGGCGATCCGACAATCCATCTTAAGCAATCAAAAACTTCTCGAAAAAATTCGACGCAAGTATCTTCAGAAGAACACAGTTGGGTACTCGCTGAACGCGTTTGTCGACTATGAGGACCCACTGCAAATCCTCGCTCATGTTCTAATTGGTGCTGAGGGGACTTTAGCGTTCATCAGCCAAGCGGTCCTGAAGACGCTTCCTGATTTTCCTGAAAAGGCGACGGCTCTCGGTTTCTTCTCCAATGCGCACTCAGCTTGCGATATTATTCCAGACTTAATCGACGTCCAAGCCGATGCGGTTGAGTTCATGGACCGAGCTAGTTTAGAGTCGATTCGCAACCTCGATGGAGTTCCCGAGGATCTCCCACGACAACTCGCTGAGCACGAGCGAATGATGGGCCTGTTATTCGAGTTCCAAGCCCCAACGAAGGACGTGTTGCAAAGCAAGCTCGAGGCATTCCGAACAACTTGCCAGCCCAAGATGCAACCGCTGCGTCCAATCGAGTTCACGCAAAATAAAAAAGAGCAAGCCAACTTATGGAAGCTGCGAAAAGGAATGTATCCTGCCGTAGCAGCGATGCGTGCTCGCGGGGAGGCGGCCATCCTCGAAGACATTAACTTCCCACTAACCAAACTGGCCGATGCCATCCTAGAACTTCAAAGTATGTTCAGGAAGCACGAATACGCCAATGGGATCATTTTCGGACATGCGAAGGATGGCAACCTCCACTTTGTGATTTCACAACCAATGGCCAGCCAAAAGGATACGGACAAGTACGCACGATTGATCGATGACATGGTCGATCTCGTTATCCACCGTTTCGATGGTGCCCTCAAATCCGAGCACGGTACGGGGCGGAATATGGCCCCTTTTGTCGAAACGGAATGGGGCTCCGACGCGGTTGCGTTGATGTATCGGCTTAAACGTGCTGTTGACCCAGACGGGCTCTTAAACCCAGATGTTATTTTGACCTCGAAGCCAAAGTTGCACCTGGAGAACATCAAAGATTTACCCATCGTCGAAGATGTGGCCGACAAATGCGTCGAATGTGGGGCTTGCGAACCCCGTTGCCCTAGCCGTGACTTTACCTTGTCACCACGTCAACGAATCGTTCTGCGTCGCGCACGTCAACGATTGCTTGCCAAAGGCGAGACAGAACTCGCCAAACAACTTGATCGCGATTACGAATTTGCGGGCAAGCAGTCATGCGCAACCGATGGACTCTGCTCCCTCGATTGCCCCGTAGCTATCAATACAGGGGATCTCATCAAACAGCTTCGCCGAGAAGCCGTCGGTAAAACGGCAACAAAGATCGCATCGCAACTTGCGAAACGCTTTGGAACCGCCGAGCGCATGGTGTCCGTCGCTTTGATGCTCGGACGTACCAGTGCGTCTGTCGTTGGCTCAAAAACGATGCGTGGAATGACCAGGGGAATCGCCATGATCGCGCCAGGATTCCCACAGTGGCATTCATCACTCAACCAAGATGTAGAGTCGATAGACCGCTCGTTGCTCGCTCCTTTGGAAACGTGTGACTATGTCTACTGGCCGGCTTGTATGTCAAGGATGATGTACGGAACAGCAGCCGCTTTGATCGAGGTTGCTGACCGTGCAGGCGTTTCAGTTCATATTCCGAAGCAAGCGTCGGGATTATGTTGCGGACAAGCATTCTCATCGAAAGGGTTCTTGGACGCGGCGATCACCAAGCAATCTGAATTGATCGATGCCATGTGGCAATGGAGCGATCGAGGTCGCAGACCAATCATTGTGGATCTTGGTTCCTGTACTGCATTTCTGAAACAAAGCTTGCCGGATCTCGATCAAGTCCGCAAAGAGCACTTAAGCCGGATGACCATCCTCGATTCATCGGAGTTTGCTGCTCAGATATTGCAGGGTTTGACGATTTCTAAACGGAAAAAAGTGATTGCGATCCACTCCGTTTGCTCCAATCAAAAATTCGGCTGGGGAGATCCGATGGCGAAAGTTGCCTCAGCCTGCGCAGAGCAGGTTATCTCCCCGCACGAAGGAAAATGCTGCGGCATGGGCGGCGATCGCGGTTTCGAAATCCCCGACCTTGCGAAGTCTGCCACCAAAGATGTCGGGCAAGCGATGTCGAACGCTGAATGCGACGAAGGATTCACCAACGCGCGATCCTGTTCTATCTCTCTATCGAGCGGCAGCGGCAAACGATGGAGTAGTTTATTCCATCTCCTCAAAGAGTGTACCGCTCCATCAAGGTAGCCAAGATCCACTGAAGATTTCTACACTACGACTGAGGCTCTAATTCAATCACTCCATCGGGGAGGACACTTCCGTCTATCCCACGAAACTCGACAGTCATCTTTTTTGTTGCTCCGTGGATTCGAATCGTGCCGAACGATTGCATCAGAGCCGAAGGAGCAAGGGGTAGTTTAGCTCCAGGTGGAGGGGCCCACTGAAACTTTACTTCAGGACCAAACGTCCCATCGAGTTCATTAGGTCCGAAAGTCCCAGCGTGAAGCGGGCCAGCAACAAACTCCCAGAATGGGAGGAAGCTATTCGGCCGAGCGGCCCGCTTCGGATCATAGTGATGCGCGGCCGCGTAATGAATATCCGCTGTAATCCAAACCGTATTGCGAATATCTGCATCCTTCATCCAGGAAAGCAAATCCTGGATCTCCAACTCACGGCCTGACGGAACGCCCGAATCGCGATTGGAGACCGCTTCGTAATACGCCTCCCCCTCCATGTTGTCTCCAACAATGATCCCCAGAGGCATATCGCTGCAAATGATCTTCCATGTTGCTCGACTCGATCTCAGCGCTCGTTTTAACCAAGCCAACTGCTCAACGCCTAGGATAGCGGAATCAGCCCGAAGGTCCAGCTGATTGTTGGGTGAGTTTGGACCACGGTAGGACCTCATATCCAAAAAGAAGAGATCCAGCGACGGACCTCGCGATACCTGTCGATAAATACGTCGTTCCCCAGACGCAGTCGGCAAGATAGGTGTGTATTCAAAGAAGGCTTGCCTGGCTCGACTCGTTAACTGAGCAGCGTACTCCATCGCGTCGTATGCTGCTGCATCACGACGTTTACGAAGCATTTGCTGCGGGTACCAGTTGTTGGTCGTCTCATGGTCATCCCAAGCAACATAGAGCGGAACGTTTCGATGGAAAGACTGCATCGGCTTGTCCATCAGATTGTATTGATAGTTGCCTCGAAAATCATCGAGTGTAGAAGCCGCATGCGACTTGGCAGAAGTAACAATATTTTGCCAAATCGTCCCATCCGCCAATTTCATCTCTGCGACCATCGGATTGTCGGCGTAAATCATATCTCCAGAGTGGATAAAGAACTGAGGTTCAATCCGTTCTATAGCGGAGTAGATCCTCATTCCACCCCACTCAAGATTGATGCCGAATCCTTGCCCCGCCGTATCTCCCGACCATGCGAAAAATACATCCTCATCCTTTTGCGAGGCGAGCTTGAAATGTCCGGCAATTGGGTCACTGAGTCCACTTCCAACGCCGTCGACACCTCGGAATGCGATACGATAGAAAATGTCGGCTCCACTTGGTAATCCGCGAAGGAGTCCATGGGCCGTGAAATCACTCAGTGAGTTAATGGGGGGGAAAACAATACGCCTGGGGTTTGAGAACGACTCGTCGGTATCCCACTCCACTTCCATCAGAGACTCGCAATCAGAACGGCTCCACAGGACCGCGGAATCCGAGGAGACTTCTCCAGCCATGATTCCGAAAAGCTGTTTCGGAGCGTCCACCCAAAAGGCGTGTGCCGATCGGGCAATTGGATTTGTGAGCAAGGCGGCACTGATCGAGCCAACTTGAAACGTACGACGGTGAATTCGCTTTTGGGTCATGAGCAACGAGCGTGGGAATTAAAGATTCAATGGGGTATTCATTACGGGTAACAAAGTTACGGAGCAGGGGAAACGTATCGCCTTGGGCAAGCGTTCCCCGTCCGATGCGGTTTGTATAGTTCTACCCAGTCGCCCACGTGACTTCATTGAATCCTTGGTGAATATCTTGCGTTATTTCGTTGAATACGGCCCACTACGAAGGTGTTCGACCGCGAAAGTGCATTCCGTTGTCGACGTCCACGCAGGATTCTTTCCCGGATTGAGCCTATGGATTCACGATTTTTTTACCGATGGAGTATTCTATTAGGTATGAATACATCATCCCTTTCCGATCGGATCCTCGCTCTCGTCTACGCTGCAGAGTATCGCCCCAGCAAACCTCGAATGATCCTCAAGCAATTGAAGTTGCCTGACGAGGATTATCGAGAACTGCGGCGCACAATCCGGAAATTGGTCCAGGAGGGCCGTTTGCTCTTCGGTGCTAACCATATCATCAATAAACTGGGAACTCCCGCAGCCGTCCCTACCAAGAAGCAGAAGCAAAAACGGGAGCGGTTCTCAGCATCCAACAACAGCGGGGTTGCTGATAGCACACCTAGTGACAGCGAGTCTGCTGATTCCTCGGATGACGGCGACCGAGATCCAGTGTCTGACGAAGCGATCGATTCGCGGGAGCGCATCGATCCGAGCAAGGTATCCACAGTTGGTAAATTGCCAAAGGAAATTGTTGGCATCTTTCGATCATCCCCATCGGGAAGCTTTGGGTTTGTCGAGATCCCTCGTGGGACCGGTATCGTACTCCCAGATATCTTCATCCCTGAATGGGCAAAGAAGAACACGATGGATGGGGATACCGTACGTGTTCAGTTGAAGCGGCCTGATCGCCAAGGTCGACTCGAGGGCGAAGTTACCGAGATCGTCTCCAGGAAAAGACGGCAGTTTACTGGCACGTTTCAAATCGAAAATGGAAAATCCTTCGTCTGGCTCGACGGAGCAAAGCTGGAACATCCAGTCAGCGTTGGAGATATCCGAGGACTACCCTTAGAGACCAACGACAAAGTGATTGTCGAATTGGTGCACTTTCCGGATGAGTTTCAACCGGGTGAAGCGGTTATCCTCAAGATCCTAGGTAGTATCAAGAATCCCGCTGTCGATACGATGGCAGTCGTCTATCAATTCGGACTACCGGAGGATTTCCCCGAGTCTGTGTTGGAAGATGCACGAACTCATGCTGATCGGTTCGACGAAAACACGATTCCGGAGGGCAGGAAGGACCTCACGGATGTTCCAACGCTGACGATTGACCCGGTCGATGCTCGCGACTTCGATGATGCGATTTCCCTTTGCAGGAATGAAAAAGGAAATTGGGAGCTCCAAGTCCACATCGCCGATGTTTCATTCTTTGTTCCCGCAGGTAGTCCGCTCGACGAGGAGGCTAGATCGCGGGGCAACAGTGTTTACTTGCCAGATCGAGTCATTCCGATGTTGCCGGAAACGATCAGCAATCACCTAGCCTCACTGCAGCCCGATCGCAAACGCTTGGCGAAGACGGTTTTCATGGAATACACGCCCGATGGCGTTTTGGTCCATGCAAACGTTTTTAATAGTGTAATCAAAAATGCTCACCGATTTAATTACGAGCAAATCGACCAATACCTCGAAGATCGAGAGCCGTGGGGAGAACGGCTAGCGCCTGCGATTTTCCA
>Ga0194130_10006452_pt1 | contig 13560 bp, 14 predicted proteins | sample TA2KigsurfametaG_FD_160084 | JGI IMG/M metagenome (GOLD analysis project Ga0194130, IMG submission 160084) | Freshwater microbial communities from Lake Tanganyika, Tanzania - TA2015050 Kigoma 12 surface | ecosystem: Environmental > Aquatic > Freshwater > Lake | place: Tanzania: Lake Tanganyika... | reverse complement strand
ATCGGAGGGTCGGAGCGCTTGCCTTGGAGCGAATGTTTGATTCGGGCGCTCGACAAAGTTCAGACGCCGTTGTTGCTCTACTTTCAGGAGGATTACTTTATACATCGGCCGGTACACGCTGATTTGATTCGCAGAGCTGTGGATCACATGATCCGAGAGTCGAACGTGAAGCATATTGCGCTGACTAAGCACGGGAGTCAGGGCCCCTATCTGAAAACTGAGCACGACTGGCTGCACTTAATTCGACAAGATGCTCGTTATCGCATCTCGACCCAAGCGGGCCTTTGGCGTGTCGATGCGCTCAAGTCCTATTTACGACCGGAAGAAAACGGATGGATGTTCGAAATCTTTGGCACATGGCGAGCGTCGCGACGCGACGAGGTTTTCCTCTGCGCCGATTTTGATCCGGCACACGGCGGTGCAGCTATTGACTATCTTCACACTGGTATCATCAAGGGGCGTTGGCTGCGCGATATTCAGCAAGTCTTCGATACGAACGCGATAGAAATGGACTATTCGCGCCGTGGTTTCTATAGGCCTAAACACCCATTGCTACACAAGTTCGACGTTGGGTCAAAGCTCTTTGAGCGACCTTTGTATTTTTTAGAGCAGTATTTTCTGCGTCGGTAGGGGCTATTCGTGCGGGGGCTTAAAGCGAATCACTCTTTCGTGGCCGCACGCGCGTCATCCGAGTACGTCCTAGGCTGCGATACGTAGCTTTATCGGGAATTTCTTTGGTGCAATTTCGATAGGCTGATTGCTCAGGCGACAAGAAGTCAACGGTATATTGCGCAGCGACTGACCTTGAGCGAGTTACACGATTTGGCAATATAATGACTCCCGCTGGACGTCCTGTACGTTCAAGCGGCCTACTTCTGATCGGAACGTTTCGATGCTGAAGCAATTAACCGTGTAAAAAGTTTGAGAATCTCGAACTCAAACATTGGTCGTATCGCACTAATATCACAAGTAAGTTGCGACCCTTTTCTCTCCAGCGAGCATGAAGGTGTCGAAAATAAAGAAGGCTCGCCGGCTATGGGGTATCAACGTTAGATAGCTTTCTAGCGAGGGAACGCTCCGATCACATCTTCGAATCTTCGAAAACTTGAGTTTGCATGGGTTTTCAAAATCTATAGGCGTTCCGAACTTAGTTCCGCAATGACTGTTCTTTAGTTTTAGACCCCGACCACCGGGATAGACTTTGGCCGATTCATTACTACCACACGAGGTTTAATAGGGGACACTGGGCACCTGAAATTGCTGATTTCACTGGAGAGCATCGGATCAGCACCGGCCTCGCTTTTAGAAGTTCCCGCTGTTCGAGAGTGACCTTCATGAGACGCGTAGCGCTGTTAGCAAAGTTGCTGTTTCGCTGGATAGGCCGAAAGTTCTCAATCTTTTTTAATTTTGCCTTTAATTTGAGGGCTTAATATGAGCTTAAATGGATTTTTAAATTCAAAAATATTGAGTAGAAGCGCGATCGACGAAATAAAAACTGAGTTTGCGCTTGGACGCCCATTTCCCTATGCAGTTATCGATGATTTTTTTGAACTCGAAACCTTCAAAAAAATTAACCGAGCGATGGAGGATGTCTACGCAAATCGCGGCTTAACGGGCGTGTCTTACGAAACAAGCGTTGAAAACGGGAAATGGGGGTCTACGAAAAGAGTTCTTCCACAAGAGTTAACCGAAGTTAAAGATGTTTTCTCCTCTAGCCACTTTCTTCGTTTTATTGAAGAAGTTACTGGTTTTAAGAAGCTTTCTGTGACTCAGGATATTAATGGGGGGGGATTCTCATTTTTTCACGCAATGGCGGCCGGCGGGTACCTGGGGCCTCATACCGACCACACACGCGATCGAACACCGGAGTGGGGAAACATGTATAACAACGGCGCTTATCACGTGGCAAACATTATCGTATACATGTCCAAAATGTGGTCTGAAGAGTTCGGCGGAGGAACGCAGCTTTATTCTGATCCGGTTACCGTTGCAGCCACGATCCCATACAAGCCAAACAGAGCTTTGATATTTATGCATTCAACGGACTCAATTCATGGGACGCAGAGAACCGCACTAACCGCGCCTCCACGCTATTCACTCTATTATGACTTCTACACTCGTGAGGTAACTCCTTTTCGACACCTCGGATTAGAAGGGTTAAGTTTGCACGGAAGTCCGCATCTCTTTTACCTTCCCAGTCGTCGGGAATACTTTAAATTAAAAAATTTAAAGTATACGGTCCAGCATCTACGTGGATTATTGGGTAAAATTCACTACAACGTTTTCGGTGATTGATGAAAAAAAAGATTTTGATCTCATGTTATGCCGTCTGTGGGCCAGGTCACCCTTCTCTGCGTCACCCGGGCTCTGAGTTTGCGACCGCTTGGAATTTTATTCGATTTTTATCTGACACCAAGAGGTATGAGATTACTGTGATTTTTGGGAGCACAGACATTGATTTTTGCTCACATAAAAATGTTGATTCCTTAAGGGACTTGCCAAGTGTAAGATTTTATCATGTTCTGCCGTCGAAAATGACGCGATTAATCGCTCATTTTTTAAAGCCAGTGCGTCTGATGTGGCCCGTGTTGTTGAGAGCGTGGAATAAAGACGCATATAAGAGTGCAGTAAAATTGCATGCAGTTGAAGAGTTTGACATCGTTCATCAATTCGGTCCGGCAGGATTTAAGAACCCGGGCTACCTATATCGCTTGGGTGTCCCTTCGGTTTGGGGTCCTGTTATTGGGTGGCACTACTACGACGTTCGCCTAGCTTACGCACAGGGCTTTTGGTGGGCGGTCTACGCTGCAATATGGAACGCGGGTAACTTTCTATACTCTCATCAGAGGTTGATACGCTCCGCGGCACGAGGCTACAGTAGAGTAATCTTTGGAACTCCGGAAGTCGCGCGGAGGTTCAACAAGCGCTTCAACGTGCTGGGGGAGATTATTCCCGAGCAGGGAATTGACGATAGTGAAGACCAATGTTCTCCTACGGCTACAGATAAAGAAAAAGTATCGCGAACACAGTTTAATTCCTCGAAGCTTAAGGTGCTTTGGGTTGGAACTCTAGAATTTAGGAAAAATCTGAAATTATTTTTGGATATTGTGAGTCGTTTAGATCCCGAGAGGTTTGAAATCACAATAGTGGGGGATGGGCCGTTACGAGTGCATTACGAGTCAAAGCTTGCGCAGCTGACGGAGAGCGGATTAGTTTCGTACATCAGAAACCTACCTCGAAAAACGCTTATGGAGAAGATGAACACGATTAATGTACTCGTCATCACCACTCTTGCGGAAGGTAATACGTCCATTTTGTTTGAGGCGCTACAGGGCGATGTTGTCGCTGTCGCGCCTTGCATCAACGGGTTTGAAAATACGCTCTCAGACGGCGGTGGAATTTTAGTCGATTACGACCAGTCTTTCAGTCAGATCATCGAAAGTTACGTGTCCGCGCTAGTTGCTCTTAGTAACTCTGGTACTTTTTCTAGCGCGTTGAGCCTCGCGAATGCTAAGAAGGACGCGTTTCGTTATCCCCGGTTGATTGACGCTTATGTGTCTGGCTATGAAAAACTTCTAAACGCTGAGGAAGTGCCGTGAGACTAGTTATCGCGGGGACGCGGGGATTGCCAGCGAATTACGGAGGATTTGAGACGTACGCCGAACAAATTTCGGGCCAGTTGGCTGAGCGCGGGGTCGACGTGTACGTGATGACGCCGTCTTATCGCAAGAATGTTGATTATTCACACCCTCATGTGAAGCGACTTTTTAGCTTTGATCCGGAGCATCTTTTTGTAAACAAATACTTTCGAGCGATCTCGACTATTTTTTATGATTTGCTATCACTTTTTGTTTGCTGTTTGCACAAGCCTGATGTTATATTGATGTGCGGCTATGGGGCAGCGCCATTTTTTTTTATTCCCCGTTGTTTTGGCATAAAACTTATCGTCAATCCAGACGGGTTCGAATGGAATAGCGGTCGTTGGGGTATTTTCGCGCGGTCGTGGTTGAGGAGTTGTGAGTTTTTTACGGCTCTATTTGCGAATCAAATAATTGCAGATGCTAGACCTGTGGCTGACCGATTCTCTCGATTATTTAACGTTTCTCCCACCGTAATAGATTACGGTGCAGATGTGGTAGTGAGCTCACGCCGTCCCAAATTGACTGCGGCAGGCGACAACTACTTTCTCTGTGTTGCTAGGATCGTCCCCGAAACGCGAATAGGGCTGATCGCCGCTTCGTTTGAAAAGTCGCGGCGTCAAGACCGCTTGATGATAATTGGTCCGGTTAAAGACTATCAGTATTTTGAACGCGAAGTTAAGCCACGTCTTTGCAGCCGCATTATTTACGTTGGTCCGTTGTACGATAAAGATGAATTGACGGCCCTCCGTTATCATGCGAAGGCATTAATACACGGTCACTGCAGCGAGGGCACAAATCCGAGTTTGGTCGAGTCGCTCGGCTGCGGGTCGGTACTGATATCTATCGACACTCGGTCGAATAGGGAAGTAGCCGGCGGAGAGGGGTTCTTTTTTTCAACCGAGCAAGAATTAACTGAAGTTTTAGATTCTTTTGAAGAATTAACCCAACCCAGGTATGGGATTATCGGAACCCGTAATCGGGATCGAGCGAGACAGAGGTACTCGTGGGGAGCTAAGGCCGACGACCATTGCAAGTTGTTTAGGAGAATGGGTGTCTTATGAGGTTTTCGGGCGCTACGGTTCTTGTTACAGGCGGAACGGGGTCATTCGGGTCGACGGTCGTAGGCAGGTTACTTGACTCCGATGTAGAGAAGATAATTATCTTCAGCAGGGATGAAAAAAAGCAAGATGACATGAGATCTGCTCTTCAAAGCGATAAGGTTCGTTTTGTTATAGGCGACACACGAGACTCTGCCGGGTGCGATAAGGTGACGCGAGGGGTAGACTTCATCTTTCACGCCGCCGCGTTGAAGCAAGTGCCGTCTTGCGAATTTTTTCCAGAGGAGGCTGTCAAGACAAATATTATTGGCTCCGCCAATGTCATCGACGCGGCCATTCGAAACGGCGTTAGAAAAGTGGTCGTTCTTAGTACCGACAAGGCGGTAATGCCTATTAACGCTATGGGCATCAGTAAGGCAATGATGGAGAAAATTGCGATTGCAAAGGGGCTAGAAGCACGCGAACTCCGGATGGGTACTGCAATAAGCGTTACTCGGTATGGAAATGTGATGTCTTCGAGGGGCAGTGTAATTCCGAGGTTCATCGAGGCGATTAAGGCTGGCCGAGCGTTAACAATTACCTCCCTTGAAATGACGCGCTTTATGATGACTCTTCAAGAATCTGTAGATCTGGTACTTCACGCCTTTCGAAATTCGAATGGTGGAGAGTTGTACGTGAAGAGAGCTGACGCGGCATCGATCCGGACGCTCGTAGGAGCGCTTGAACGGTTCTACGGCACAGCAGTGCGCAAGAGTTTGATCGGACCGCGGCATGGAGAGAAATTCCATGAAACGCTCGCTACTTCAGAAGAGTTGGGTCGATCCTCGGACATTGACGATTTTTTGGAGATTAGTCCCGATAGTCGAGGGCTAAATTACGAGAGTCAGGGGGAGCAGTCAGTCCGAAAAAGCACCGTCGACTTGTCTTCTGATACCGTTAAGCAACTGACCGAAGAGGAGTTGATTTTAAAGTTCCGGGACGCGGGCATAGAGTTATGAGGATTATCATCCTTGGGCCGACCGGGATGCTTGGGAGCGCTGCCTCGAGATTTTTCCGTGATCACTACGACGTTGAGCTGTTTTCAAGTCGTTATTCTTTGCAAACCAGGCGTGAATTTCTGCGTCAACTCACAGAGACGATCGGTCGCACATCGTCGAAAGTAACGATCATCAACGCCATCGGATCGATACCGCAGCGCAAATCTAATGATTCCGCGTATGTGGTTGTTAACGCCCTTCTTCCGCACGACTTGGCTCAACTTGCGAATAGTAATGTCCGTCTTATTCAGCCATCTACAGACTGTATATTCTCTGGCTCCTCTAAATCGGGTTACTTTCGGACCGATGATGCGGACACCGACGATTGTTACGGTCTCAGTAGGTATATGTCGGAGTTATTTGTTCAATCGAATAGACATTGCGTGATCGTCAGAACGAGCATAATTGGTCCTGATTCTCGATCGAGCGGTCAGGGGTTTATGGGATGGATTTTAAGTCGCCGGCCAGGAGAGGTGGTAAACGGTTACGAAAATCATTGGTGGAATGGAATCACCACGTTGCGTTGGTGCGAGTATGTGCACTCAACCGTAATTCCATCAAATCTATCGGGGGTTGTGTCAGTTAGATCTAGCGAATGCGTAAGTAAGCTACAACTAGCATTGATGATTAGAGAAACTTGGGGACTGCCGATTCGGGTAAATCCGTATGTCACCGCGACGTCGGTAAATAGATGTATCACGGACGCAGAAGACCTCGGAAACATTAGAGATCAGCTAGAAAAAATAAAAATATGGACTGACCAGAGTCTTGCTTTCGGGGTATGAAGGCAACCCCGATTTACATATTCTCTGGCGAACGCAGTTTGCCTGTAGCGAATTTACAGGCAACGGCGCTGCTTGAGAGCGGTTTTCGTCGCGTCGCAATTGTTTGTCCTAGAGGCGTAGCGCCGAGTGAGGAGTTGTCGCTGGGCACCGTTGGTGAAGATCGCAACATTCCTGAAATTATATACGATGAAGATGTCCGAGACTTTTCAGCGATAGTGGGATTATTGGACGGTTTGCCTGAGAAAAGAGGCTGGTATAAACAGCAGTTTCTTAAGTTGTTGGTCGTAAAGAACGCCAGTGAAGATGTTGTGATCTTGGATGGCGACACAATTTTCAAGCCCTCTGTCGTTCGTGAAATGATCAACGGCGCGTTGTTTGTTAACAACGAAAATGTTTACCGTTACCGAAGTTTCAATACTCTGCTGGAGCTTCGGACAACAGATTTTGAACGGTCATTTGTGGCGAACGGAATGTTTGTTCCCAGAGCAGTGGGTGGCTTGTTAAGTATTGAATTGTGTCGAAGGGTGATTAACGAGAAGCGAGGACGTCCGGATCTAGATTTTTCTGAATATCAGTTTGTCGGAGCGCTAAGGCGCGCGATGGGCAAATACTCAAAAATCAAAACACTTCGTCTTTTTCGTCGTGCGGATCTCCTTGCCATTTCTCCCGATCAATATTTAACCAAACTTTGTCACTCGCAATATGACGCGTTGGCATTTGAGTACGGGCATCAGCGATCGACAATACGTGCGTTAGCCGCAAAACTTTTGTTTGCCGTCGGATACTCTTGGTGATGCGCGTTACCTCGTCCGCGCTTTTGCTCGTCACATCGGCGCTGGCTGCGTTTCTTTTTTCAATGCTTTGGTATTTCCCTCTCACCGTTACCGACTCAATTTTCACGTCAGATCAATTGGAGCTATACTCAGATCAGAATTTTTACATGCACTACGCTCGCGAATTTTGCCGAGAGCCGCCACAAAACTGGGCAGATTACAATGTCACTTGGTCGTCTCATGGAATAATGATCTATTTGTCTTCGGCATGCAGAGTAGGCGGAAGTCCGTTTTCATATTTATTACCAAGTTTGATAAGCTTTATTTTAGCATTTAAACTTGCCTTGAAAACGGCAGTTCGTGTCGCCGAGCGACCAGGTAGCCACACGATATGTGCCCCATTTTTAATCCCCGTTACGCTCTACTACGTTCTTTTACCCGGGAAAGAGATTTTTTCTATAATTAGCACTCTCTTGCTTTTTTCTTCGTTGTTGATAGCGGGCGACGACAAGCGGCGCGGTTGCTTGTGCTTCCTTGGGGCTTTGGCTGTGTCGTTTTTTAGTCGCCCGCACGAGGCTCTAATAGTGGCCGCTATCGGGATTGCGTTTCTCTTGTATCGACGAGGAGGGCTATTCGCTGTTGCACTAGCGGCTGTCTTTGGATTATCGAGTATAGATCTCTTGCTGGTCAACGTCGTTAATAGATTAATGGGAACCTCTTTGAGCGGATTTTCAGATCAGTTGGTGGTAACTCCTGAGGGTATAGGTTACCTGCTTGTAAGCGAGAATCCGTTGATTCATGGCGCGCTGGGTCTGCCACGAAGTGTTTATCTACTATTAGGGGTAATATATAAATCGTTTGCCGCATTAAGCGAGATTCAATTTAGTTGGTATTCGATTTTCAGGGACTGGCCGATCATTTTACGGGCGGTGGATTTTCTATTTGTATTTAACGTTGTTAGCCGTTATAAAAAATATAACATACGCATATTTGGGCCAGCGATATTCATCTTTGCGGGATACCTTTTTATGATTACTCTCTGGGGTGTAGAAGAGAAATCCAGGTATGTTTTCCCATTGATATTGCCAATTTTTATTTCTTCATTTTTCAAGTCTAAGGGTGGGGACAGTTTCCGATTGTTGGCAAGGGGTATTTAGGGTTAACTCTTTTGAAAACTCCGATAATTGTTGGGATATTATCGGCTCTGAATTTGAGTTGCATCTTTTCTGTTTTGTATTGGATAGATAAGCCACTCGCGGACGAGATTTTCGTTGTTTATGGCCTCCTAGGGGCAGTATCGGCGTTAATAAACTCAGTCGTGGGACTGTCGATTTTCAACGATTTTAGCGGTGGAGTGGACGAGATCTCTAGGGGCGTGCCGCGCGGACTTGCGGCGTAAAGTAATTTATTAGGGATATTGTCGGTTTTTTACTTGTTGCTTTGTACCGACCTTAAGGTTGACGGGTTTTACGCCTTGCTGATTGTTTGTTTTCTTTTCTTCCAGCAGGTAGTATTTTTGACGGGAATCTTGGCACTTAAACTTACTCGAAATGTTTTTCGGTGGAGCAGCCCCCATTTCGACCGGACAGTGCTGTCGTAAATAGGAGCTAGGGGTAAGCCTAGTGATACGACTATGTCTTCGAATGCAGAGCGTGTTGAGATTTATTCGGGTATTCAACGCCGTAGACGGTATTCCGTCGACGAGAAGCTGAGGATCTTGCAGGAAGCCTCTCGGCCCGGGATCACGATTTCCTATGTGGCTCGACAGTTTTGTTGCCGTTATGGTTTGTCGCTTTCTACTACACGTCGGCGATGTGGGCCATTTCTCGGATGGAATTTCCTTTGGCCGCTGCCCTTTCGATTGCGTGGTATTCATCTTTTTTCTTGTTGTGTTCATCTTTCGAGGTCATATCGGGTTAGTTTTACGTCTGTTACTCAGGAAGTTTTGGTCGCATGGAGTGAAAGATGAAGGGCGAGATTAGTCAGGGCGTTAACGTGCGTTCTATTTCAAGGGTTTGGGGTGCTAGGCTATTCGTTTGGAATGCACTAGCGATTATCTATCGATGGGTTACTCGAGGATCGGCTCGACTATTTCTGAAGGACGGGGATATCATCTCGACTGGGCCTAGCACCAGCGGTTTCCATGAGTATTGGATCGAAAGTTTGATTAGGTCACATGCTTTGAGTGGATATCGTGGGTTTTCGATTGATGTAGGCGCGAACATCGGGTTGACCTCGTGCGCCGTCGGCAAGTCGTTTTCAGAAGTGATCTGCTACGAACCGATAATCGAAAGATATAACGCCCAAGCATAGACACACACTGATAAACATTGGAAACACGCACAAACAAAGACGCTGTCATTGCCGTTGATTTAGACGGCACACTGACACTGACAGATACGCTGCACGAATCAGCGTTGTTGCTGCTGCGTGATCGCCCTGTGAATGTCTTGGCCCTGCCATTTTGGTTATTAGGGGGCAAAGCAGCACTTAAAGCCAAAGTGGCTGACCGTGTTGATTTAGATGTAGCGACACTGCCCTATAACAGTGTGCTAATTGAGTGGTTGAAAAAAAAAGAGCAGGCAGCAGGCAAGCGGATTGTGCTGTGTACAGCAACGGATATTCGTGTGGCCCAAGCAATCGCAGACCATTTAGGTTTGTTTGACGAAGTATTAGCAAGCGATGGCACAACCAATAACGCAGGGATAAACAAGCGGGCAGCGTTAGAAGCAAAGTATGGGGTTAAGGGCTATGACTACGCAGGCAATTCATCGGCAGACATAGCAGTGTGGGCAGGGGCACGGCAGGCTATTGTGGTGAACGCAAGCGAGGCGATTACCAAGCAAGCCGCACAAGTCGCCACCGTATCTAAAATATTCCCACCACAAGCAGCGACTCTTCCACATTGGTTAAAAATGCTTCGGGTGCATCAATGGCTAAAGAACCTGCTCCTGTTTGTGCCTCTGCTTGCTGCTCATCAAATTGGTGATGTCCAATCGCTATCGACACTCATCCTTGCTTTCGTGTCGTTCAGTCTGTGTGCGTCCGCTGTGTATATGGCTAACGACTTATTGGATTTAGAAAGCGACCGCAAGCACCCTCGTAATCGCCATCGCCCATTCGCCGCTGCTGCTGTGCCGATTAAGACGGGAGTGATACTTGCGCCACTCTTTGCCATTGCTAGTCTCGTATTAGGGCTAGCGGTAGGCGCAGCTTTCACAGCGTGGTTGGTTGTCTACTTTTTACTGACCTGCGCTTATTCGCTGTGGCTTAAGCGTCTTGCCCTTATTGATTGCGTAACGCTCGCGGTCCTATACACACTGCGCATCATTGCGGGTGCTGCCGCTGTCGCCATTACCCTGTCATTTTGGTTGTTGGCATTTTCTGTCTTTATCTTTTTATCGCTAGCGTTTGTGAAGCGTTATGCAGAACTACAGGTACAAGCGCAGGCAGGTAACAGCCACGCACATGGCAGAGGTTATGCGGTCACAGATGCCCCACTCGTACAAACACTTGGCATTACGGCAGGCTATGCGGCGGTACTCGTGTTGGCGCTTTACTTACACGGTGAAACGGTTGTTACCCTATACGCTCAGCCAGAACTGATCTGGTTTGCTGTGCCCTTAATGCTTTTTTGGGTTAGTTGGGTATGGATGAAAGCGCATAGGGGTGAGATGCATGACGACCCCATTGTGTTTGCCATAAAAGACAAAGCCAGTCTTGCCGTTGCGGTACTCACAGCTGTTTCATTTCTATTGGCCACAAAAGGAGTCGGCTAATAGCAAAGACAGCGGTCAGTATTGCTGTCTTATATACGCTCTTTGCAGCGTTTTCTACTGCCATCAACATCGGCGCACAGATGCTTTCAATCTGGGCCTACAAAGGGCCTTATTCAGTTGAAGTGTCTATTTTAATTGGCACAGCTGCGGGCCTACCGCTGCGTTACCTTTTAGAAAAACGCTACATCTTTGCGTTTAAGAGCAACAACGTTGCGCATGATGGCCAGCTATTCGTGCTGTATAGCTTTATGGGTGTATTTACCACCGCCATTTTTTGGGGTGTGGAGTATGCGTTTCACCTCATCTTTGCGACAGATACGATGCGCTATGTGGGTGGCGTGATTGGATTGGCGATTGGCTTTTATGTGAAGTATCAGTTGGACAAGAAGTATGTGTTTGTAAGCGGCGATAAACAGGTGGCGGTATGACGGCCACAGCACAGACAGCCATCACCACAACGATTAGCGGCTGGGGTGGCTATCCAACACAGAAAGCTCAGGTAATCACTCCGCTATCGCTTTCCGCCTATAAAGCCTCTCTACAGCACTACCCATCTGTCATCGCACGGGGCATGGGCAGAAGCTACGGTGATAGCGCCAATGCCGCCACCGTCATACAAACCACCTATTGCGACCACTTCATTGCGTTTGATACGGCTACAGGCCTACTTACGGTAGAAGCGGGTGTAACGCTGCGTGACATTTTAAAAGTCACTGTAAAACATGGCTGGTTTTTGCCTGTAACGCCAGGCACAAGCTTTGTCACTATAGGTGGGGCGATAGCCAGTGATGTACACGGTAAGAACCACCATGTCGCAGGCACATTTGGGCAGCATTTTGTATCAATGACCGTACTGTTGGGCACAGGTGAAGTAGCCACTACATCGCCCACAGAGCTGCCTGACCTATTTCATGCCACTTGCGGCGGCATCGGGCTAACGGGCGTGATTCTGACAGCTACTATTCAGCTCATTCCCATTAAGTCTGCGTATATCACGCAAAAGACAATTAAGGCAGGGTCAATAGAAGAGGCTTGCGAAGCGTTTGAGGCAAACAGCGCAGCTACCTACAGCGTGGCGTGGATTGACTGCCTCACTACAGGCAAGCATTTGGGCCGGAGTATACTGATGGTGGGCGAACATGCCGATAGTGGTGGGCTGAACTTAAAGATTAAAAACCCCATCACCGTGCCTATCCATATGCCCGCTGCTTTACTGAATAGCATGACGACGCGGGCATTTAATGGTGCGTATTGGGCTAAAGCATCGAATAACAAAACACAGACCGTTCCATTGCTACCCTATTTTTACCCACTAGATGCGGTAGGCGGGTGGAACAAGCTTTATGGCAAAGTAGGCTTTATGCAGTATCAGTTTGTGCTTCCTAAAGCTGATGGTGTTGGCAATATGCGCAAGATTCTTACCCGAATCGCCCAAAGCGGTGCGGGCTCATTTTTGGCAGTGTTAAAACAATTCGGCCCTGCCAATCAAAACCTGCTGTCGTTTCCAATAGAGGGCTATACGCTAGCCTTAGACTTTAAAATGTCTCCATCTGTAATAGATTTATTACACAGGCTAGACGATCTGGTGGCAGATATGGGTGGCAGGGTTTACTTAACGAAAGATGCAGTGATGCGAGAAGCGTCGTTTAAAACGACATATCCAAAGTGGCAGGAATTTGAGGCAGTGCGCCAAAAGTATGGCGCTATCGGCAGGTTTTCCTCCGCCCAATCAAAACGGCTGGGGTTAGCGTGAAAAAAGTGCTTGTTATTGGCGCAACCTCTGCCATAGCGGAACACTGCGCACGGATATGGGCAGCTAGGGGTGACGCACTCTATCTAGTGGCACGAAATGAAGAGCGCCTTAAAACGATAGCTGCTGATTTGAAAGTGCGGGGGGCAAAAGAGACGCATAGCCACTGCATGGACTTAAACGACATAGATAGTCACGCCGCCGTGTTAGTTGCGGCAGAAACAGTAATGGGCGGGGTAGACACGGTACTGATTGCGCATGGCACTCTGTCCAATCAAGAAGCGTGTGAGAGAAGTGTGGAAGAAACGCTTGCTGAGATAAACACTAACGCCCTATCCAGCATCAGCCTACTCACCCACATCGCCAATCGTTTTGAAGCAAAGCAGGCGGGAACGATTGCGGTTATCTCTTCTGTCGCAGGTGATAGAGGCAGGGCCAGTAACTATGTCTACGGCTCAGCAAAAGCCATGCTCACGGCATTTACATCGGGCCTGCGGCAACGATTACATAAATCCAATGTTGCAGTCGTCACCATAAAACCAGGCTTCGTAGACACACCTATGACAGCGTCATTTAAAAAGTGCCTTCTGTGGGCCAAGCCCACAGCTGTGGCAGCGAAGATTGTGCGGGCGATTGATAAAAGAAAAGATGAAGTGTATGTACCTGCCTTTTGGTGGGCGGTAATGGCGGTGATTAAGGCAATCCCTTCGTTTGCATTTAAAAAATTCTTCTTATGA
>Ga0194130_10006449_pt1 | contig 13566 bp, 8 predicted proteins | sample TA2KigsurfametaG_FD_160084 | JGI IMG/M metagenome (GOLD analysis project Ga0194130, IMG submission 160084) | Freshwater microbial communities from Lake Tanganyika, Tanzania - TA2015050 Kigoma 12 surface | ecosystem: Environmental > Aquatic > Freshwater > Lake | place: Tanzania: Lake Tanganyika... | reverse complement strand
GTCGTGTCTCCGGCGACCATCCAGGCCACGGATCGGCTCACGGTCGTCACGCCGAACGCCATCCCGGCGCTGGCGGCCGGCACCACCGTGACCGCCGCGGCACTGGCGATCACCTCGCAGTTCGGCGCCTCTCAGTCGCCCCCAGCCGGGTTCGGCACCTACTCGACGGTCAACTTCAACCGTACCGATGCCGGGAACATCGTCTTCTCGTCGCCGGTCGCGCTGACGATCGAAGCGGCGACCACCGTCCAGGGAGACATCTCGCTCACGGCCCCGAGCATCTCGGTGACCGGCGGGATCACCGCGGGAGCCGCGCCGGCCGGCGACGGGTCCGTGACGCTCGTCGCCAGCGCCGGTGGTATCGCCCTCGGGGGTGCCGTCACCGCCCAGAGCGACCGCGTCACGCTCGATGCGAAGGCCGGCTCGATCACGCAGTCGGGCGGCACGGTCGATTCCCGGACGCTCGTCTGGCACTCGACGACCTCCCCTTTCCCAGGCCTCACCGGCAGCTTCACCCGCGTCGGCTCAAATCTCACCGGTCCGGGAAACTTGTCGCTCGGCACGGCCACTGCGCCGATCATCGTCGTCGGAGCCTCGACGGTGAATGGCACCATCTCCATCACCGGATCGAGCGTGCGGATCGTCGATACCGTCAAGACGAACGCGGGCAACGCGGTGAGCGTCACGGCAACCACCGGTGGGATCGATTTCGTCTCCGGCACGCTCGGGGCGATCGTCACCGCACCCGCCGGGGCTGTCACGCTTTCCGCCCCCTCGGGGAAGGTGACGGCGGAAAACAAGGCAACGCGGACGACGGTCCGCGGCGGTGCACTCGCCCTCCAGGCTCAGGCTGCCGACCTGAAGTGCAAGGTCGCGTCCCTGGCGTCGACGACCACGCTCGGTGGACTGACGGTATCGGCCGTGGGCGGGCTCACGCTCGCCGGAGTCGCGGCTGCCGGTCAGACCGTCTCCCTCGATGCGGCTGGCGGCGTGAGCCAGGCGACTGGCGGTATCGTCGCGACGAGCCTGGCCGTCACGAACCTCTCCGGACCGGTGACGCTGAGTTCCGCATCCAACGCCGTCTCGAGCGTCGCGATCAGCAACGGCAGCGGTAACGTGTCCCTGACCGGCACCGGTACCTTCGAGGTTGCCGGGACAGGCGTTTCCACGGGTGGCCCCTCGGCCGGTGACGGCGACGTCTCGCTGAGGTCGATCGGTGGAGACATCGTGCTCAACGCGGGTGTCGCGGCCGGCGGCGATCGAGTCACGCTGGACGCTTCGTCCGGCTCGATCACGCAGAAAGCCGGCGTCGTCGCCTCCCGTGCGCTCATCTGGTACGCAAGCACACCTGCATCGCTGACGGGCACGTTCAACGAGGTGGGTGCCAACCTCACCGCTCCGGGTAATCTCTCGCTTGCCGTGCAAGCCTCGCAGCGAGTGCTTGCGACGAGCACCAAAAACGGCAGCATCACGATCACCGGACCGGCGGTCACGATCGGTGAACCGGTGGCTGCCGGGGGGGCAGGGTCGGTTGCCGTTTCGGCGACTGCAGGCAGCATCACCCTCCAACCGGCCGCCGGGTCGACTGCCTCGATCAACGCACCGGCGGGCCTCGTGAGCCTGTCCGCGAGCGGGCAGGTCGCCGCGGGGTCGGGAACCGTCTCCGGCAGCAGCGTGTCGATCGCTTCAGGTGACACCGTGGTCGTCGGCACGATGACGGCCGCCACCACGATGGCGATCACGACCAGCGCCGGCGGTGGCGTCGACGTCGGACCAACCGGTGCCAGCCTGCTTCAGGCCGGAAGCACGCTCGACCTGCGAAACGTGCAGGGCTCGATCGTGATCCGCAACGGTGGCCGCATCATCGGAAACCCGCTGCTGCTGGCTCCCGGCAAGACCATCGGGTTCGGCGGGCCGATCACCACGGCGACCGATCTTGTCAACGTGGTCAACGCCGTGAACCTGCTTCCGGCGATCCCCGGATCCACGTACGAGATTCTCGTCTCCGCGAGCATGACGCTGCCGCAGACGCTGAACGTCTATCGTCCCGTGACCTTCCGCGGCACGTCCACGAATGTCGTCCTCTCCGGAAGCCCGAGCGTGACGAGCGGATTGGTCCTCAATCCGGGCGCCGGCGAGAGCATCGTCCGCAACATCGCGTTCAGCTCCTTCTCCGGTTCGGCGGTCACCGCAACGTCGCTTTCGGGCGTCACCATCTCCGGCGTCAAGGTGATGAACTCCGGCACCGGAATCCGGCTCTCGAGCGTCACCAGTTCGACCATCGGCGGCAGCACTGCAGGGCAGGGCAACGTGCTGCAAAACTGTGGCGTCGGCATCTACGCGACGGGGATCTGCAGCTCCACGCAACTCGTGAAGAACAGCTTCACGGGAACCAGGACGAAGTTCAGCGTCGCCTCCTCCCGCGGAATCACCGTGGTCAACTGAGTGGTCGGAACCACCGTTCAGCCGGCCCGTTCCACCAGATCGCTTCCCCCGCCGTGGTTCGCGCGGGCGAAGCGGATGTCGAGCGTCCGCAGGTAGGTGTGCAGGCCCGCGTCCTGGATCGGGAGGATGTGGGCCGGGTGACCGGACTCGTTGTGGTGGGAGTGCCACAGGCCCGGCGGCGTGACGAACACCGCGTGCGGGTGCCAGTCGAACCGCTGCCCGCTGGCCACCCGGCCTTCCGCGTCGAGCGTGCGGCCCACCATCGTGTAGCAGCCCGGCTTGCAGTCCACCACGAGATCGACGGCGACCGACTGGTGGCGGTGCGGAGCCTGCACCGCCCCCACGGGCAGCAGCCCGAACATGGCCCACAGCACGTGGGTGATGGTCATCGTCTGCGGGAAGAGCCGATTGCCCAACAGCACGCTGAGGCGGTTGGCGGACGCGCTCGACGGATCGTGCACGACGGCGTCGAGTGCCCGGTGGATGGCGGCCCGACGGTAGACGGTCGGCGAGAATCTCGCCTGCCGCGGCACCACGCCGAGATAGCGGAGCAGCGGCTCGTCGTGCACCCAGTAGAGCGCGGCGTCCTCGGCCGCGTCGTGCACGGCAGGCCCGCCGGCCGGCAGGATGAACAGGTCTCCCGAGTGCCACGCAAAGTCCGTTCCGTCGGCGAGCCGCGTGGCGCCCGCGCCGCGCATCGCGAAGAACAGGTGGGTCGTCGCGGCCGCCTCGGTGGCGATTGCCTCGCTGGGCCGCACGTGCACGAAGTTAACGCACAGACCCGGCGTGGTGGACGGGCCGACGACTCCGAGAGTCGCGCTGGAGTCGAGCGGCAAAATCCGCGTCGGCCCCAACTCGTGCAGTTCCGCTCCCCACGTCGCCGCTGGCACGCCCCTGAGGGTGCCGTCGGCGATCGGGTTCGAGGCATAGCGGTAGTCGTGAAATCGGGCCGCCTCGGTCAGCCGCTCCTCGCTCATCGCCGTCATCGGATTTCTCCCGGGGCCATGCCGGTCACTTCAGGTCGGCGGGTCTCACGCCCTTTCGGAAGCCGTCGTTGCCGAAGGGCGACGGCGTGAACGTGCCCACGATCGCCACGTCCGCCTGCGCAGGAATGCGATCCTCGAGGCCCGTCGCCCAGTAGGCCGCGTTGACGAGCAGGCGGCGAAAGCCCTCGGAGAGCATGTCCTGCGAGGCGCCCATCGTGGTGGTGAAGACGCGGCCCGAGGGCCCGCCGGCGACTCGGTAACTCTTCGTCCAGGCGATCGGCATCGGGGGATCGTTCTTCGCTCCTGCGACCGGCGGCGTGTCGGGAGTGAGGCCGGAGAGCACCTGGCCGAGCAACAGGGTTTGCGAGTCGCCCGGCAGGGGCAGCCGGACGCCATACACGTCGGTCGGCCCGAAGACGTCGCCGTCGGCGATCCCGCGCAGGATCGGATGGCCGGCAGCCCCGTGAGCCACGACGCCCCGCGTGCCCTCCGTGCCGTGATTGCCGTGGTGGCTGATCCAGGTCTCGCCGAGCACCTGTCGGCCGAAGCCGTCCTTGAAGGCCTCGTCGCCGTTGCGCCAGTGGTACATCGTGAAGCCGCCCCCCTTCGGGAAGTCGAAGCCGTGGGTCGCGGTGCGAAGGCCGATCACGGGCTGGCCGCGACGCAGGTACGCGTCGATCTCCCGCATCTGCTCGTCGGGAAGCGTGCGGAACCGCGTGGCGATCACCATCAGGTCGGCGTCGCGAAGCCGCTCGAGGCCCGGGATGTTGGTCCGCTCGTTGGGGTCGATCTCGCCGGTGTCCGGATCGATCGAGTAGACGACACGGCATTCGAAACCGTGCCGGGTGGCGAGGATCTTCGCCAACTGCGTGAGCGCCTCCTCGCTGCGGTATTCCTCGTCGCCGCTGACGAGCACGACCCGCTTGCCCGTGCCGGGACCGGTGCCACCGGGAACGTCGAGCCAGGAGTCCTCGGCCCACGACGTGGCCCCGGTGACGACCAGCGCCAAGGCGGCCAGGAATCCCGAGCCGGAAAGGGACGGCATGCACACTCCTCCGCGGGTGGGTCGGCGGTCGCGAGAACGCATCATCCTACTCAGGCGAGGATGCCCCTGACCACGTGGCCGTGGACGTCGGTGAGCCGATAGTCGCGCCCCTGGAAGCGGTAGGTGACGCGCTGGTGGACGAGGCCGAGACAGTGCAGGATCGTGGCCTGGAGGTCGTGGACGTGCACCTCGTCGCGGGCCACGTGGAAGCCGAGCTCGTCGGTCTCGCCATAGGTGACACCTCCCCGAATGCCCCCCCCCGCGAGCCACATCGTGAAGGCGTTGGGATGGTGGTCGCGTCCCTTCGACCGTCCCAGCACGGCGCTGGCCTCGACCATCGGCGTCCGGCCGAACTCCCCCCCCCAGACCACCAGCGTGCTGTCGAGCAGGCCGCGGCGCTTGAGATCGGCAACGAGCGCCGCGCTGGCACGGTCGGTGGCGGCACACAGGCTCTTGAGGTTGCCGGCGACGTCCGAGTGGGCATCCCAGCCCTCGTGGTAGATCGTCACGAACCGCACGCCCCGCTCCACCAGCCGCCGGGCCACGAGGCAGGCCCGGGCAAAACTCGCCTTCTCGGCCGTGCAGCCGTAGAGCGCGAGCGTCTCCGGGGTCTCGTCCGCGAGATCCATCAACTCGGGGGCCGACGTCTGGAGCCGATGCGCCGTCTCGTAGCTGGCGATCCGCGTGGCGATCTCCGGATCCCCGTCGACGGCCAGCCGATGGCCGTTGACCCGCGAGACGAGGGCGAGCGTGTCGGCCGCGAGCCGCGGGTCGGCTCCCGCCGGCGAATCGACGTTGAGGATCGGCGCGCCCTGGTTGCGAAACCGCGTCCCGGCATGGACGCTCGGCAGGAAGCCGCTCGACCAGCAGGCGGTGCCGCCGCTGACCCCCGCCCCGGTGCTCATCACCACGAACGCGGGCAGGTCGCGGCTCTCGCTGCCGATGCCGTACGTCACCCACGAGCCCATGCTCGGCCGGCCAGGCTGGGCGAAGCCGCAGTTCATGAAGATCTGCGCCGGGGCGTGGTTGAACTGGTCGGTGCGGCAGCTCTTCACCAGCGCGATGTCGTCCACGACCGTCGCCAGGTGGGGCAGCATCTCCGAAAGTTCCGCGCCGCTCTGGCCATGCCGCGAGAAGCGGAACTGCGGGCCGAGCACGGCCGCGTCGGGCCTGATGAAGGCGTAGCGCTGGCCGCCGATCACCTCCGGGGGCAGCGGCTTGCCCTCGATGGCCGCCAGCTTCGGCTTGTGGTCGAAGAGATCGAGCTGGCTCGGCGCGCCGGCCATGAAGAGCTGGATCACCCCCCGTGCCTTCCCGGGAAAGTGGGCGGGGCGGGCCGCGAGCGGGCCGGGCGACGCCGTCCCCGCGGCCGCGGGGCTGCCGAGCGAATCGGCGAGCAGGCCCGCGAGGGCGATCTTGCCCACGCCGATCCCGCAGTCGCGGAAAAAGTGCCGCCTCGTGACTTCGAGCGGGGAATGTCGAGTGTGGTTCATCGCTTCACGATCGCCTCGTCGAGGTTCATCGCCGCCCGGGCCACGAGCATCCAGGCGGCCCGCTCCGCCGCGTCCGGCCCGGGGCCGCCCGCGAGTCGTGCCGCGTCGAGCTCGCCGGCCGCGATCCGCTGCCGCTGGGTGGCGAGGTACTCCGCGAGGGCGGCGTGCTCGTCCGGATCGAACGGCCGGGCGAGGAGCCGGCGGCCCAGGTCGGTCAGCCGCACGTCGTCTCCCGAGCCCGCCTGCATCACCGTGGCCCCGAGGGCCTGGGCCACCTCCATGAACATCGGATCGTTGAGGAGCGTGAGCGCCTGAAGCGCGGAGTTGGAGACGTCGCGGCGGACCACGCAGGCCTCGCCGGAGGGCCCGTCGAACGTGACCGACATCGCGAACGGGGCGGTGCGCTTCTGGTAGGTGTAGATGCTGCGGCGATGGCGGTCCTCGCCGGTGCTGGCCGGCCACTTCGGGCCGCCGAACGTGACCTCCGTGATGCCCTCCGGCTGCGGCGGTCGCACGCCCGGCCCCCCCATCTTCGGCGAGAGGATGCCGGCGGCTGCGAGCATCGAATCGCGGATCACCTCCGCATCGAGCCGCACCCGCGGCCCGCGGGCGAGCAGCACGTTGGCCGGATCGCGGGCGGCGAGCGCCGGCGCGACACGCGACGCCTGGCGGTAGGTGGCGCTGGTCACGATCAGGCGGTGCAACTTCTTCGTCGACCAGCCGAGGTCGTCGCGGAACGTCACCGCCAGCCAGTCGAGCAGGTCGGGATGGCTCGGCGGATCCCCCTGGTGCCCGAAGTCCTCGAGCGTGGCCACGATGCCCCGGCCGAAAAAGGCCTGCCAGTGGCGATTCACGGTCACGCGCGGGGTGAGCGGATTGTCGGGCGACACCAGCCAGTTCGCCAGGGCCAGCCGGTCGGCCCGCACGGCGGTCGGCAGGGGGGGAAGAAACGCCGGTGCCGCGGGCGATACCTCCTCCTCCGGCTGCGTGTATTCCCCGCGGTGGCGGCGCCGGGTGACGCGGCGGCTGTCGGCGGGCCGCTCGCGGAGCACGAGCGTCTTCGCGCCCTCGCGCAGGCCGTCCTCGAGCCGTCGGATCTCCTGGACGGGCTTGGCGAGTTCGGGCACCGACGCGAGGAAGCGTCGTTCGATCAGCGTCCGTTCCGCGGCGGACCGGGCGGCGTCAGGCTTCGCCAGCACCGCCTCCTCGGCCGCCGTGTGGCCACGGGCCTCCGCGTCGCCGCGGCCCGCGAGCGACAGCCGGAAGCAACCGATGGCGCAGGAATAGTGCCGCTCGCTCCGGAGCGTGACCGTGATCGGGATGCCCGCGGGGACCGCTTCCGCGAGGGCGTAGACGGCGGCATTGGGCCCCCCCTGACGGCCGTCCACGGCCCAGCCGCTCGACATGTCGCCGTCGATCGTCTTGGAAGCCGAGCTCATCGAGTTGCTGGCCGATGGCTTTCCGGCGAACGACTCGCTCGCCTTGGCAACCGGGATCCGGCGGCCGCCGGCAGCGACCTCGAACTCCGACAGGAAGAAGTCGCCCTTCGACCCCTCGTACCAGGTCATCCCCGGGCCGTTCGCGGGCAGGCTCTCGTCGGGCAGCACTTCGAGGCGGATGGCCCGGGTCTCCACCGCCGCCGGCGGGAGGGCGACGTCATAGACCGTGCTCTTGGCGACATCGCCTCCGGCGAGCACCGAGCCGTCGTCCCGGACCACGACGTGCGGCAGGCTCGACGCCACCGTCACCGGCCGGGCGACCTGCCACGCCGTTGCCCGCATCGACTCCTCCCGATCCCAGGCCGCGAACCGCTGCTCGCGCTCGGCGAGCTCGGCCGGCAGGGCGGCCCAGGCCTCCTCGATCCGGCTCCGGATGTCGGCCTGCTTCCGGTCGCGGTCGGCCGACGGGATCGTCCACTCGGGCTCGTCCGCGTTGTCGAGCAGCGCCATCAGGGCGAAGTAGTCGGTGTGCGTGAGCGGGTCGAACTTGTGCGTGTGACACTGGGCGCATGCGGTCGTCAGCCCCAGCCACGCCGCGCCGGTGGTGCCCACCCGATCGACCATCGCCAGATACCGAAACTCGAGCGGGTCGATTCCCCCCTCCTCGTTGATCATCGTGTTGCGATGGAAGCCCGTGGCGACGATGTCGTCGGGCGTGGCTCCGGGGAGCAGGTCACCGGCGATCTGGCGGATCGTGAACCGGTCGAACGGCATGTCGTCGTTGAGCGCCCGGATCACCCAGTCGCGCCACGGCCAGATCGAGCGGTCGCGGTCCTTCTCGTAGCCGTTGGTGTCGGCATACCGCGCCAGATCGAGCCAGCGGCGGGCCCATCGCTCGCCGTAGCGCGGACTGGCCAGCAGCCGATCGACGAGCCGCTCGTAGGAACCGGGAGCCTCGTCGGCGAGAAACGTGTCGAGTTCGGCGGGGGTCGGCGGCAGGCCCACGAGGTCGAGGTGCACCCGGCGGCAGAGCGTGGGCCGGTCGGCCTCGGGTGAGGGGACGATCTCCTCGCGACGGAGCCGGGCGGCGACGAACCGATCGATGTCGTTCCGTGACCAGGCGTCGTTCTCCTCGAGTGGCACCGTCGGCCGCCGGGGCTTCACGAACGCCCAGTGAAGCCGGTACTCCGCTCCGGCCGCGATCCACTCCGTGAGGATCCGCCGCTCGTCCGCGGTGAGGGCCACCTTCGTGTGGGGCGGCGGCATGACGAGGTCGGGGTCGGTGCTCGTGATCCGGGCGATGAGTTCGCTGTCGTCGGGGTGCCCGGGCACGATCGGGCGGGTGCCGCCGTCGAGCTCCGCGAGGGCGGCGTCACGGTCGTCGAGCCGGAGCCCGGCCTCCCGGTGCGCCTCGTCGGGCCCGTGGCACTTGAAGCAGCGGTTGGAGAGGATCGGCCGCACGTCCCGGGAAAAGTCGGGGCCGGCGGCACGGCCGGGTTGGCCGACCAGGAACACCGCCACGGCGAGCCAGGACCGAACGCATCGCATGGCGTCATTTTCGCACGTCCGCAGGCCGGCAGCCAGCCTGTTTGACGCCGATTCGACCGCGATCCCGCGGGAGGGTATCACTGTGGTGCGCCCGCTCACCCTGCCCGGAATCCCCCATCCCGATGGCCGATTTTCGCGAGTCATTCCCGGTCCGCCGCGGCGGTGGTGCACCGCCCTTCGACGTCCGCGGCGTCGTGGCCCTGGCGCTGGTCGCGCTGGTCGTCGCGGGCCTCGCCCGCGGGGTCTACACCGTGGGCCCCGAGAGCGTCGGCGTGGTGCAGCGGTTCGGTCGGTACGTCGGCACCGTCGGCCCGGGACTGCGGTTCAAGCTGCCCTTCGGCATCGACACGGTGACGATCCTGCCGGTCAAGCGGCAGCTGAAGATGGAGTTCGGGTTCGGGTCTCCGGGGCCCTCCAACCCGGACCAGGTGTCGGTCGAGCAGGACAGGGAGAGCGACATCGTGACCGGCGACCTCAACGCCGCCCACGTCGAATGGGTGGTGCAGTACGAGGTCGCCGACCCCGAGGCCTACCTGTTCAACATGCGGGAGCCGGGACCCACGCTCCGCGACCTGTCCGAGAGCGTGATGCGCGAGGTCGTGGGCGACCGCACCGTCGACGAAGTGCTGACCATCGGCCGGCAGGGAATCGAGACCGATGCGATCGCGAAGCTCACGGCCCTCGTCACCCAGCTGACGATGGGGCTGCGGGTGCAGCAGGTGCAGCTGAAGAACGTGCATCCCCCGGCGCCCGTGCAGCGGTCGTTCGACGAGGTGAACCGCGCCCAGCAGGAGCGGGAGCAGATGATCAACCAGGCCAACGGCGAGTACAACAAGGTCGTTCCCCGTGCCAGCGGCGAGGCAGAGCGGCAGCTTCGCGACGCCGAGGGCTACGCCCTCAAGCGGGTCAACGAGGCCGAGGGCGACGTGGCCCGGTTTCGGGCGCTGTTCGAGCAGTACGACAAGGCGCCGGAGGTGACGCGGCAACGGCTGTATCTCGAAACCATGGCCGAGGTGCTCCCGAAGCTCGGCGGGAAGATCATCCTCGACGAGGACGCGCGGCAGTTCCTGCCGCTGATGAACCTGCCGGCACCGCGGCCCCAGCCGCCGAAGGAGGTCCGGTGAGCCCGCTGCCGATCAACCACCCGCTCGTCGAGTGGCCGCGGCGGATCGCCGACCGGCTCCTCTCCCCGCTCGGTGGGATCGCCGCCGCGGTCCTGGGCGTGCTCGTGTTCGGCTCCGCCTTCACCGTGGATCAGAGGGAGCAGGTCGTGCTCACGCAGTTCGGCCGGCCGATCGGCGAGCCGATCAACTCCAACACCACGACGACCGACGGTGCCGGCCTGCACTTCAAGCTCCCGTTCGTGCAGCAGGCCAACCGGTTCGAGAAGCGGATCCTGGAATGGGACGGCCCGCCGAGCGAGATGACGACGCGCGACAAGCTCTACGTGGTCGTCGACACCTTCGCCCGCTGGAGGATCGTCGACCCGCTCGTCTACTTCCAGAGCCTCCGCGACGAGCGGAGCGCGATGTCGCGGATCGACGACATCATCGGCAGCGAGACCCGCAACGTCGTCGCCCGTCACGACCTGATCGAGCTGGTCCGGTCCGACCGGGAGCGGAAGCCCGAGCAGGACGCCACGCTCACGGAGGCGTCGGCCACGGTGGGCACCCTGGCGCCGATCCGGTTCGGACGCAAGGAGCTCGAGCGGGAGATCGTCGCCGCGGCCGCCCCGAAGATGGGCATCTGGGGGATCGAGCTGCTCGACGTCCGCGTGAAGCGGCTCAACTACAAGGAGGGGGTGATCGAGAAGATCTACGACCGCATGATCTCGGAGCGGATGCAGATCGCCGAGCGATTCCGCTCCGAGGGCGCCGGCGAGGCGGCGAAGATCGAGGGCCGCCGCGAGAAGGACCTGCAGCGGATCCGGTCCGACGCCTACCGCACGGTGCAGGAGATCAAGGGAACCGCCGACGCCAAGGCCTCCGAGGTCTACGCCCGGGCCTACGCGTCGAGCCCCGCGGCCGCGGGCTTCTACGCCTTCCTGCAGACGCTCGACACCTACCGCAAGACGCTCGGCGGCGACGCCACCGTCGTGCTGACCACCGACAGCGACTTCTTTCGCCTGCTCAAGCGAATCGAGCCGGCGAACACGTCCGCCCCTTGACCGACGCCGCAGGGACCGACGGACCGGGGCACGCTGGGCCCGTGCCGAACAGAAGCCAAGGGGGCGAAACAAAAACCCGGCCGGAGCGGGTGCTCCGGCCGGGCTGGATTCGCGACGCCCTGCTGCCAGGCGTCAGTAATCGTTCGGCACGTTCTCACCGCAACTGAACGTGCTGAGACCCAGGTAGGTGCTCCCCGAGATCTCCACGGTCATGCTCCGGACGCTGCCGTCGCCCATGGCATGCATCACGAGGTTGCCGGCATGGTCACTGCTCGGACCCCACAGCACAGCGGCGTTCCCTGTGCCAGTCCACATCGTGCCGTAGGGAGGAGTGCCGCCCTCGTTCAAGGAGTGCGTGAGGCCCGGCCCGTTCGAAGCCGCGAGCCATGCCTGCCCGCCCGAAATCCACGCGTTCACGATCTTCTCCTTCGACTCCACGATCAGGATGGTCTTCGACGTGCCGTCGCCCCCGACGAAAGGGCGGCCAAACGACGGCTTGCTCGACCCCAACACTTGCGGCGGAATCAGGGGGACGTAGCCGTCATCCGTCGAGTAGGGGGTAAAGGCCGTCGGCACCGTGCACGCTGCTGGCCCTGGTGCCAAGTAGGCACCTGTCATGGCCTTGTAGCACGTCGCACCCAACCCGATTGCGTTGACCGCGTCACCGGTCCAACTCGGGCAGATAAGGGCCGGCAGTTGCACCGGTCCAGTCGTCGCGGTGGTGAACACGGTGAAGTTGTTGCTCACCGTCTTCATGCGGTCGTAGAGGTTCACCTCTTCGGCATACGGAAGGATGTGCGCAATCCAACTGTAGCCGAGCAAGGGGGCTTTGGGGTTGGGCGTTCCACGATCGTTGGCAGCGGGAAACGTTTCCCTGCGCGCGCTGGCGAAGTTGTGGACCGCCAGCCCGAGTTGTCTCATCTTGTTGGAGCAACTCGACCGGTTGGCCGCCTCGCGGGCAGACTGCACGGCCGGCAGGAGCAGGCCGATGAGCGTGGCGATGATCGCGATCACCACCAGAAGTTCAACGAGCGTGAAGCCGCGTCGCTTCGATGTTCCGAAAACACACTGGGACATGGAAACCTCCGCCCTCATGGGGCACGTTACGGTGAAGAAATGAAATACGAATCGAATTACCGCACCGGAAGGCCGCCGATCGAGGCATGATGGAAATGGAAACCGCCCCGTCGTAGCACTCCGGACAAATTAGACTCTAACAGCCGATTGTCGCCCAAGTCAACGGTCCGGCATGTCCCCATCGACCTTCCCCATCGACCCCGCCGACGCCCGCCGCTTCGCCATCGAGGTCGTCAGCCGTCTCCAGGGGGAGGGGCACGAAACCTACTGGGCCGGGGGGTGCGTCCGCGACGAGCTTCTCGGCCGAACACCGGTCGATTTCGACGTGGCAACGGCGGCCACACCCGACGAAGTCCGGTCCGTTTTCGGCCGCGGCCGGACCCTGGCCGTCGGGGCGGCCTTCGGGGTGATCACGGTGCTCGGTCCCAAGCCTGCAGGCCAGGTGGAGGTGGCGACCTTCCGCGCCGACCAGGCCTCCTCCGACGGCCGCCGCCCGGCCGGCGTGGTCTTCTGCTCCGCCCGGGAAGACGCCCGGCGGCGGGATTTCACGATCAACGGGATGTTTCTCGATCCCCTGACCGGGGTCGTCCACGACTTCGTGGGAGGCCGGGCCGACCTGGCCGAAGGCATCGTGCGGGCGATCGGCACTCCGGCCCTCCGTTTCAGGGAGGACCACCTGCGGATGCTGCGGGCGGTGCGGTTCACGGCGTTCTTCGGGTTCGTGCTGGAGGAGAACACGCGGGCAGCCATCGAGTCGATGAGGCAGTTCGTGGCGGCGGTGAGCGCGGAGCGGGTGGCGGCCGAGTTGCGGGCCATGCTCTCCCGGCCCGGCCGCGGGCAGGCGGTCCAACTGCTGCTCGACACCGGCCTGGCCGCCAACATCCTCGCGGAACTGGCACCGCCCGCCGTCGACGGCCCGTGGTGGCGGGAGGCCGCACGGATCATCGACGCCTTCGACGAGCCCGACCTGCCGATGGGGCTGGCGGTGCTTGCAGAGGGTGCGGGCACCGCTGTGCTGGCGCGGGTCCGTGCCAGGCTGCGGCTCTCCAACCGCGAGGCGTTTGCCGCGACCTGGCTCCGGGACGGCGTGGCGGCCTTCGGCTCCGGCGACCCGGCGACTCGACCCTGGTCGCAGGTGCAGCCCTGGGTGGTCCACGAGCACGCCCCGTCGCTCGCCGACGTGTTGCGGGCGCGGGCAGCCCGAGGCCGCGGCGATCCGACGGCCGCGGCGTGGTTCACCCGCCAGACCACGCGACCGCGGGACGAGATCAGGGCCGGCGCGCACTCTGGGTAATCTGGGCTGGCGCGGCAAGCCCGTGTTTGCGATGATCGGCTTTGTCAGGATTTTTTGTCAAAGCCTTCGTTG
>Ga0194130_10006448_pt1 | contig 13567 bp, 11 predicted proteins | sample TA2KigsurfametaG_FD_160084 | JGI IMG/M metagenome (GOLD analysis project Ga0194130, IMG submission 160084) | Freshwater microbial communities from Lake Tanganyika, Tanzania - TA2015050 Kigoma 12 surface | ecosystem: Environmental > Aquatic > Freshwater > Lake | place: Tanzania: Lake Tanganyika... | reverse complement strand
CCTTCTCTGCAGCCGCCTTCTCTGCCGCAGCCTTCCCTGCCGCAGCCTTCTCTGCCGCAGCCTTCCCTGCCGCAGCCTTCTCTGCAGCCGCCTTCTCTGCTGCTGCCTTCTCTGCCGCAGCCTTCTCTGCCGCAGCCTTCTCTGCCGCAGCCTTCTCTGCTGCTGCCTTCTTTGCAGCCGCCTTCTCTGCCGCAGCCTTCTCTGCAGCCGCCTTCTCTGCCGCAGCCTTCTCTGCCGCAGCCTTCTCTGCCGCAGCCTTCTCTGCCGCAGCCTTCTCTGCTGCTGCCTTCTCCACACCCGCCTGCTCTGCAGGTGCTTTTCCTGCCGCGCTATGGTATGTCACAGCCTCCTGAGCATATCTACTTGGTTGCATATTGTGTTGTATAGTCAACTTTCTTTCGTCTCGTCCCTTTTCGGTATTACACTTCGCTTTTAGTAACTTTTCCGTGTTTGATCGCCGTTGCTCCTTCAGGAGGTCTTTCTTGTATTGTTTTGTGCTGGCTGCCTCAGAGATTATCTCGTGAAACGACAACGTCTTTGCTGCTACTGTTTCCTTTGCCGCAGTTGTTTTTTGTGTCGTGCTGGTGTTCTTTGCCGCAACATTGGATTTGATTCTGTTCGTCTTTCCTGGATACTTGGAGGCCCCTGTCGCTGACTTGTATCGCATGCTGTAGGTAAAAGCAACCGATGACCGCATGAATGGACGGTCACCCGGGAGTTGTGCAGTGCCTCTGGTAGGAAACTGAAGGTGTGAATCTAAGAAGTGCCCCATTTGCATCCTCCAGGACATCAAACGATAAGTGAAGAACATATTTTCAGCTCCTTTTCTTTTCTCAACGCACCAATGTTGAGCTGTTTGTATTTTAACAAATGGCTCTTCACACACACACACACACACACACACACACACACACACACACACACACACACACACACGCAGGTTTTAAGCTGGAAAATATTTAAGCCGGAGTGGATCCCCATGTACCATCACCTCTGAGACCCTTGATCTTCTCAAATGCAAAAAAGCACCCATCCTTCACCAGTCCCGGTAGCTCCAGCCAGAACTCGTAATTCGGTATGGCCTCCTTACCCATGATGCCTTTCATTTTGTAGTTGTAAAGAACGCCAAGGGTAACATAGCAAAAACCACCGACAAAAAACAAGATCAGAAACACACCGCCACCCGTAAGTCCTCCTGACTCCGTGCTGCTACTCTCTCCACAACCCCCACTTCCAACCTTCCTTCTACAACTTTGGGTACGTCACTTTGTAGATGTATCAAGATCTCGTGAAGCTGAAATATGATGGTGTAAATAGTGGATATATCGGAAATGGCCTTTCCACAGTAAGATGGGGTAGGGGGTCTGGGGGGGAGTGGGAGAACCTTTATGACCCCTCCGTACTACTAACTACTCAGTTTGACTTTTCTCACCCCACACAGTTCTCCTTAGAGCGTCCTTAGAGCGTCTCCATTCACAGCTAGGATGTAATAGTTCGCTTCGACAGGGTCCGTCACCTCGCTAGACTCCGGAGACAGATAGAGAAGGCGCTGTTTGTCGACTAGTGCTGCTGGGAGAAAAGCAAACGAACTCTCCATCTCCCCCACCAACTGGTCTCTGACAGAAAACACAAGCCATGAAGATGTGTCTCTCTTAGCGACGTCAAAGAAACAGCCGAGCACAGACTCCGGTAAATGATTTGGAACAAAGGCACCAAAGCACATCACGACATCGAAGACACCAAGGTCTTTCGGCATATCAGGGAGTGCCGATTGCTCGAGTCGGGCATACACGTTTCTGGCCTTGGCCTTCGAAAGCATCCCAGGAGACAGGTCGATCCCAACAACCTCGATGCGGTCCCCAAAATGGGTCTTTAAACGGTGACCGGCGCACCCTGTGCCGCATGCTAAGTCGAGGATTCGCACGAAGGGCTGATATTTCAGGACACCCTCTTCCAGAAGACTTGATACGAGCTTGACCCCTTGAAGAGATACGAGGTTATGATCATTATGGAAGAATACATGGTCGTAAGTTTCCGACCACTGATCGTAGGCCTTCATCAGCTGCTCGGTGGTACATGCTTTAAAAATATTATCGTGGATCTCCTGCTGGGAGGCCATAACTATCTGTTCTATCAAACTACTAGTATTTATCTTCTTTCCCCCCTTTAGCATCTTCTCTGGCAGAAATTTACTGTTTTCAACATTCATACCTTAGTCACCATTTAAATCCGAATCGTCCAGTGCTACGTTTCCCAGAAATGGATTGGGTCTCGAGGTCGCAGTAGGTCGGACGGGTGTGGAGGTTGGGTCTGGGAGGTCGTTGGTAAGAAAACTTCCCTGAGGCTACACATTTTGTACATTCTAGAAGAAAGAAGAAAGAATTAATACATCATGTACTATTCTGACGTTTATTTTTTAACTTTCAAAGTCCCTGTAGTCTGTAGTCTACGCCGTTCAAAAACAAAATTTAACTCACTACCATTTAAGAAAAAGAAAAAAGACAAAAAATTGTCGTCTATAGAAATTTCCTCCTCTCTCTCTCTCTCTCTCTCTCTCTCCTCTTCTCTCTCTCTCTCTCATCTCACTGCTCAGAGGGTCCCCTTACGAAACCGCAAAAACCCGACGCGACAGACATAAACATGACATAAACATGACGCGACATGACATAAAGACCATGGCATAAAGATCCCTCTTCGTGGTGCGCAGTTGTTGGCGAAGGTCTTCCGCTTCTCGCGCTGACTGGTGTGCCTTCTTAGTGAGCTCCATCGTCGTGCGCTGGGCGTCCTCTAGTTCCTCCATCATCGTGCGCTGGGCGTCTTCCGCTTCTCGCGCTGACTGGTGTGCCTTCTTAGTGAGCTCCATCGTCGTGCGCTGAGCGTCCTCTAGTTCCTCCATCATCGTGCGCTGGGCGTCTTCCGCTTCTCGCGCTGACTGGTGTGCCTTCTTAGTGAGCTCCATCGTCGTGCGCTGGGCGTCCTCTAGTTCCTCCATCATCGTGCGCTGGGCGTCCTCTTGTTGCGTCAAAGCGAGTTTCATAGTGAGCTCCATCATCATTGTGCGCTGTGCGGTCTCAGTGAGCTCCATCATCATTGTGCGCTGTGCGGTCTCAGTGAGCTCCATCTCGTCACGAAGGCGCTTCGACTTGCGGGCCTCTGCCTCGAGGGCCTCCTCGTGCGGCGCGGGAGGTGGAAGCTCCTCCATGGGCTCCATCATCATTGTGCGCTGTGCGGTCTCAGGGAGCTCCATCTCGTCACGAAGGCGCTTCGACTTGCGGGCCTCTGCCTCGAGGGCCTCCTCGTGCGGCGCGGGAGACAACAACATTAATGTTTTTCTAAAAAACGCGGGAGGTGGAAGCTCCTCCATTGGGCTGGGGGGATGGGCTTTGTTCGATCCGGGACGACGCCCGCTTCCCTTCTTGCGCGGCACCTTGTCCTTACCGCGAGTTTTTGGCGGCATTGTGGCTTTTAACTTTTCTCTTCCACAAAAAAAAAAGGGTCTTTCATAACACTTGTTATTACTGGTGGGTTTTTGGTGGAGTAAAAAAATAAAAAAAGTTGTTTTTTGACACAGGAGAGAAAAAGTACATGGTGATTTTTGGTACACCGGTAAAAAAAACAAGTGTTGATTATAAAAAACATATGTTGTTTTTGCTACTTCATAAAAACACATTTGTTATTTTTTGTCAAGGGAGAAACAACAAAATACAAAAAAAGTACATGGTGATTTTTGGTACACCGGTAAAAAAAATATGAGGGTGGTCATCTTTTTCAAACTCACTTTTTGATGTAGGGGAAACAACAAAATACAAAAAAAAAAGTAGAAAGAAAACACAACGTATGGAAAAACAATTACTTCCACAGGGCTTCCGCGGGGGGGTACAAGACGATGCGGATCCACGTCCCGTCGTCCGTGAATGCCGAGAACGCGTGAAAGCTTACTTGATGGCTCAAGTAAGTCCCTTTCTTCTCCGACCTTGCCCGCACTGTGGGCTGTCTCTTCTGCCTGATGAAAAAGATTTTTGGTGCTGCGGAAAGGGATCCAGACAACATGTCCGATGGGATCCACTTCCTCTGGAAATGGTCAACCTCATTTCCTCCAACAGAAGGCGCTTCGCGGATATGAGTCGCGTCTACAACAGTTTGTTCTGCTCTGCAATTCTTCACTCAGGCGTGGGTGAACCAGGATTGAACTATCATGTACGGGGTGGACCCCCGTGCATGCGTTTCTCCGGGACCCTGTATGCTTCAATGATGCGCACTGCTGAGAACTGTTGGTTTCTAAGTGATTGCAAGTATGCTAAGGCCTACCGGAGTCTCAATGCTCGGGATAAACAGATCGTCAAGGCCATTTTGTCCATACTGATGCGTTACAACAATGCGGCTTCCCAGATGTGGAATCTATCTCCGAGAATCGGTGTCCTGCATTCGAGCCAAGAGGTCATGGAGGGTGTGATTACATTTTGCGACGACCACGAAAAGTCTGCTCTGTGCTCAGTGTTTGTGGGACCTTCGAACTTGCCACCGCCACGATCAATCATGACTCCATACGCTGTATTAGGTTCTCGCACTTCTCTAGACGAAGCCAATCCTCTGTGGGAAGTACTTCTTTATCCTTTGTTTCAACCTCATGGGAGGACTTTGCGCACATGGCGCGAAGGACTGATGCCTATCAGTACTGCTCACGGCTCTCGACCACGTAAAAGTCTTTTGCTTCTTGACTACGTGCGCAGCGTTATGATAAACGAACCTCACTTTTGGTCGATGACTCGGTTAGCGCATCAGTTCGTTCTTGACGGGTGGTGCAGAAATGAACAATTGCAAGCACAAGTGTGGCGCAGCGATGTTGTGCAGCGAAAAATTCGCGATGCGCTTCGGCGAATGACTGCGCAAGAAGTGCCGAAAGACAAGATCTTTATGCCTCCTACTGTTCCTGGATCTGTTCGCTACCAACAAAGATTTGTTCATGATGCCATGTACATCACATCTGTGTACGGCAACCCCCACATTTTCTTGACGATGACAGCTAATCCGTGGTGGCCCGAGATTGTACAAACGTTACCACCAGGACAGACTTCCGCTGACCGCCCGGATATTGTGTGTCGCGTTTTCAACCAGAAGCGGAAGCAGCTGCTCAGCCTTTTGAAACAAAAAGGTTTCCTCTTCGAGGGCCATTTGGGAGTTCAGTTCGTTGTGTCAGCTACAGAGTTTCAACTTTGTGGTCTTCCACATTGGCACGCGGCCATACGCCTTTTGATCGACGAGAGTAAAGTTTCAATGAGCACTGTTCAGGACCAGCTGAACCTTATGGACCGCGTCATCAGTGCTAGGCTGCCACCGGCTGGAACGCGCGACTACGATTTAGTGACAACGTACATGCTTCATCAGGCTCCGTGTGACGAGCGATGCTCTCGAAAAAGAAAAGATGGTACCTATGGGTGCCGTTTCTATTTTCCGAAAGAAGAGTCCGATGTTCCCCGTATGGACCGCAAAGGATTCCCCATTTATCGTCGGGGACCGAATGATTCCCTGGTGGTCCCGCACATCATTGTGCTCTTGAGGGAAATGGATTGTCATTTGGATGCAGAATGGACCTTTGGCTCCAGGTCTATTGGATATCTGTACAAGTACTTTTCAAAGTACGCAGATAGCACAGGGATTAAAATCTCTGGCGAAGGCGGAGATGAGATCGCGGCTTTTAAATGTGCCCGCATCCTGACATGCTCGGAAGCAGTTTATCGGACTTTCCGATACGCTATCAATCTTAGAGACCCGGCCGTTGTTCTTTGTCGTTTTTCCACGCCACGAAGAAGTGAAGAAATCCCGACAGATGATGAAGTGGCAGCTGCAGAGGAATTTCTGTCAGGGAACCCTGAACCACTTGCACCAAATGCTGTGCTGGATGCAGAGAATCCTGAGACTGACGATCGTGATCTCTTTGGCGATTTACAAGATTATTTCGACAGGCCAGTCCAGTGCGAAGACATGAAGTTCACAGATTTCTTTGCTTCCTTTTACAAGCTGCGCGAAGGGTTCTCCCCCGGATTCGGTATGCGACAGAGAATGTTCCCTGATTTGCGCAATCGCTACTGGGTCCGCCGTGATTGTTCTCGCGTGCTTGCAAGGATGCCGCTGGTTCCTCTGTATGCAGGAGAGGCATACTATCTAAGGTCGATTCTTCTCAATGAAGTCGCTCGGTGCTATGCGGATCTCTATGGAAGCCACGCAACGTTCCGAGAGAAGGCTGAGGCATGTGGGTACGTGCAGTCTCCCACTCAAAATATTAACGCTTTGATGGAGGCAATCCAAGAGCGAGTGACGAGCTACGATTTCAGACGTATGTACGTCGTGATGGCGTTCTTCTGTGGCGAGATGTTTGGGACATGGCAAAGAAGGGAGATTCGTGAACACCTTTATCACGACTTCCTTCCTGAAGGTCGTTCGAATCAGGACTGGTCTGAGGACGTGACGATGTCTCTGTGTGCCATGCACATGCGTATCATCGCATCCCAAATGGGAAGACATCTCGAGCTCGATGAGTGTGGCATTCCTTGCCCCCCGAAAGATCCTGATGAGTTGTGTGCTCTTCTTGCTGTTGCTCCAGCTCATGGCGACCTAATTCGTGAATACGCTAACCTCGAGGGGTGCGATTTGCAAAGGCTTCGCGTGGTTCGTGACTACATGGGTGAGGTGAGAAGACATCTCGAGAGATTTACTTCTACTGGTGACCTAGAATTGGGGGCCTATGTACATTCACTCAGACCAGAGCAGTACGAAATTTTCTTGACTGTTGTTGATGCGCTCGAGTCCTCCGAAGGCTCCAAATGTTTCCACATCGACGCGCCAGCCGGATGTGGAAAAACTTTTTTGTGTCAAGCAATTCTATTATGGGCTCGTCATAAGCAGCTGATCGCCCTCCCATGCGCTACCACGGGAATTGCAGCTTTGCACTTTGAAGGAGGAACAACTGCACACAGTATGTTCAAGCTGCCGTTATCATCGTCGGACGACGTGTTGGAAGGCCCTGACTTCGACAGCCTCCTGATGTCGGTTCTGAACAGCGAGGCAACCAAATCAAGCACACGTACCAGTTCACGCATTGAACTTTTGAGAGCAACGAGTATCATTCTGTGGGACGAGGCGTGTATGGCTCATAAACGACTGTTTGAGGCGCTGGACAGGCTGCTGCGCAAGATAATGTCAAAGCCTAACGATCTTTTTGGCGGTAAGTTAGTCATCACGCTCGGCGACTGGAGACAAGTGTGCCCAGTTGACACTGACCATCACCTCATTCGACGCAGATTTTCGGAGGACAGGCATGCTTTCGCAACGTCCGCGTATCACACTACATTGCTCTCTTCTTATCTTTGGCGATCGTTTACTGTTGTTAATCTCACAGAGAATGTACGCCAACAAAGTGATCCGCATTTTCATCATACTCTGCTTCAGATTGGCAATGGTACCCTCGGTCCGAAGATCTCAATTGATTGCCTTGGTGCTCCAACAACTACTAACTTCGACGTTGCTCTTTCATGGCTATTTGAGACTCCGCCTGTGGACATCCCGAGTTTCGTTCCCTACGACCCTGAGTTCGCGTCGAAGAGAGCCTACATTTGTCCGTTTAACGCCGATGTTGACACGGTAAACGAGTGGGTTAGTTCGAGGCTCTGCTCTATGTGGTGTGTGAAGGCGCGGAAAATCCTTGCGACTGATTCCGAAGTGCGAGATGACGATGATTCTGAGACCAGAGGACCGGTCCCAATGCCGAGCCAAAGTCAAGGGGATCGCACACTCGATACACATATTCGGAGGAACGAGGAGAACCTACTGTCTGTCGAGGTGGCCCAGAACGAAAACCTCGATGCTGAAGTCAACGACGAAGGAACCGATGAGGGACTCCACTCCTTTGCTGCTGTCGGTAATGGCTTACAGAGTGCTATGAACGCGGAAGTGTTTGCCCCCGAAATTCTCAAGCGGTGCTATTTTGACGGTGTTCCTCAGGCAGAGCTGGAGCTGGTCCCTGGCATGGTAGTTATACTGCTGAGAAATATAGACCCTTCCCGGGGTCTCATGAATGGTGTTCGTCTCGCTGTTGTTACAGTGCGTCGATTCTTTGTCATCGTCAGACACATTGGCGAAGCAAAAGAGCACGTTATCCCTCGGATTAAATTTGACGTCAAGGTGGGAATCGACAAGCTACATTTCACCCGATTGCAGGTCCCTCTGCGGCTGGGCTATGCATGTACTATACACAAGGCCCAGGCTGCGACGCTCGACCGTGCCGTGATCGACCTCCGTCAGGGAGTGTTCGATCACGGACAACTTTATGTTGCTCTTAGCCGCGTCAGGTACTCAAAGGACATCTTGGTGCTCATTAACAATGGTCAGGAGTACGTGATAAACATCGTCCACGAGCTGCTCCTCCAGATGGGACGTTGTCGCTGATTAGGTAGAGAAAGGAGATAGTACATTACCCAACAAAAGCAAGGAAACAAGAAAGAAAAAAAAACAAAGTTTTATTTCTGAATTACAACAAAAAAAGTGTCAGAACCTTCTTAGCTTATCTACCGACATTGATTTCCATCTTTTGTCCAAAAGACTTTCAGAGGGCATTGCAAACATGTCAGCCGGACAGCAGCTGTCGCAACAGGCTCGCGCAGATCGACGCCTTCGCAAGCTGCGGAAGACGGTAGTTGAATTCGGCTGTCCGGTGTGCACGAGCAGCATGTACGAGATATGCGACGCTCGAGTCGCTTTGTGCGGCCACACGATGTGTTCATCGTGCTGGCGACGCCTCTCCTGGCCACAGGAGTGCCCTCTGTGTCGCCGCGTACTGATTGCCCCCCCGGAGCCAAACTACCAGCTCAACGACCTCATGACCGAGGTTCGTGCCATAGTGACCGAACGCTATCATGATGAGGAGGTCCAATGGCGCAAGGCCATACGCTCGGAAGAGAGGTCGATTCAGAGGGAGGAGCGTGAGTTTATGGTGGCGAAGGAGAAAAAAAAACTGACCAAAGAGAAGAGCCAGAAGAAGCGCCAGAAGCGCTAGATGAATGAAAATGAAAAGTAGAAAACCAACTACACGACACCATCAGATACGCATGTTTTTTGTTTTGTTTTTTTCTTCTTCTATTCTTATCTTTTGTGAGAAGCGAATTTTTTTCTCTTTTTGAAATGATCGAGATGCAAGAGTGATTCGGAGTAAGGTGTAATTCTCAATATGGAAAAGTGGTTAAAAATGGATCTTATTGCATTGAAGACGATCTTCGAAGAAAAATATAGAATGCACAACTTCTTGACACCGAAGGCGCTGTCAGCGTGTGGGCCTGCGGATTTTGGGTTGGGCACGTGCTTTGAGTTGACTCTCGACGGCCTCCCTATACGGCGTGGTGTGATATGCTCTGTGAGGGATGGGGTAGCCCGGGCGTGGTTCTGCCTGAAATCCGGAAATGAGAAAGAGCTGTTCTCATTGACGGATGATTTGTCACCCGCCGACGCGGCGCGCCTTGAGGTGCGGCCAATCCTCAAGTACGAACAATTTCTGAAAAGAGTTCCGGCCCCCGTCCGTGCGCTCGGAGGCGGCGTCGTCCGTCGCCGTGCCCTGCACCAACTAGGGTTTGCTGCCCGTGGCGATGATCGGATGCATCCTGAACTCTCCGATAACCGTGCTGGCGTCGCGGTGGCAGCAAAACGTGGTCCAGCGTCCCCAGGTTGCTCACCACCTCCTTCCCCAAAGGCTTCGACGATGCAGAAGGCTTCGAAGCCTACTCTTACGTCGGAAGTCGCAGATCTCACCACTGCAGTAATGACACTGCAGGCTTCCTTCGACGAGCTGCGCAAGGCTTTTCGCAAAGTGCGCAAGACTTTGCGATCTGACGGTGACGCGGTGGCGGTCCGACGCCCGCACTCCTTGACGATGACTGAGCGTCGCCTTCCGTTGGAGTACGACACTCACGCTTGGTGTTGATGGACAATAGGGCAGGTCGAGACGGAAGATCCATGTGTTACCCAACATGTTACCCAGCGCAAATGTTATCCGATTTCCTCAAAGATGAAAATTGTGTACTGAAAGAAAAAGAAAGTATTTTTCGTCAATCACCTTTGTTAATTCCGATCCTTTTAAATGTTGAAAGAAAACCTTACTGAACAAAGTCATGCGTCGCGTCAACAATTTGAAGACGGTGTCATCCCCGATCTCCCGATGCATTGTCGGACCCATCCGCGTCATGGATCTTGATCCCGAGATCTCCACGTACTCCCCTCCCAAGCGACCAGCGGACATAAAGTACTACGTCCGTGGGCTGATCCAATGTGCACACGGCGTTATGCGCTTCACAGTCTGGGGAGTGCACGCTCAGGCTCAGCCTCCGCATGATCCTATGCGTACCTGGCACCAGGTGCTTCTAGACTGCGTTGGACATGTTGTAGAGCTCAAGGGGGCCATGGTCACTTTGGCCCATGTATCCTATCGCGACTACTCGCGGTTCTGCGTGACCTTTGACCCGGCAAAGAATTCTACTCTGCACTTCATCACCGATCCTACCGTGTGTGCGGCCATCCCGTCCGCGCTCCTTGAAGACGATGGACTCATGCCTCCGCATCAGTTGCCTCAACCTGTACAAGTCATGGCTCAGCCTCAGCCGCAGTACTTTCCTCAGCAGGTTGTGCAGCCTCTCACTGCTACGCCTCACGGAATTCCCCATCACCTCATGGTGCCTCAGCCTACCCCAGTCATAGCTCAGCCTCAGCCGCAGCACCTTCCTCAGCAGGTTGTGCAGCCTCCCACTGCTACGCCTGACGGAATTCCCCATCACCTCATGGTGCCTCAGCATACCCCAGTCATGGCCCCTCCTCAGCTGACTCAACTTCCGCAAGTTGCACAGCTCCAGCCCGTTCCTCTACAAGCGCATCTACCAGTCAGTGTGCAGCAACCTCTTCAAGCCCTTCCGTCTCCGCACCCGGTGATGCAGCTTCAACACGCAGCGCCCCTAGAGATGCCCATGAACCTTACGCCTCATCTGACAGTGCTCCAACAACTCCTTTCTTCCCTCCTGCAAGTCAATCCTGCGGTACAGAGTGCACTTCATGGACAGACACTTCAACAACAAAGTCCTGTCCCTGAGCAGCTCCATGAGCAGAAGCGTGACGCACCCCTGTCCCTTCAGCCGCCGCCTCTCGCGCAGCAGCCGCAACCTCAGCTGGCACAAGTGCAGCCTCACGCACCGATTCAATCGCCTCGGCAGCTAGCTCCGATACAGTCGCCGCCTCCGCAATGTCATGTGGAGACTTCAGTCTCTGTTCCGATGCCCTCCTCGCAGACATCAGGTGGCAACGTCACTCCTTCCCCTGCGAAGCGCATGCGAGAAGAACTCACGGTTCCCTCCCATTACGCATCAGGTCCGAGCATTCCGTCCTCTTCACTTGAATCGCCATCTCCAGTACTTCAGCAAACCTCAGCGCAGCAGCACACGATGGCGAACATCGTCCAGATGCTCATGACTGGCGTCGACAAGGTTGATGACAATGATTCATTCGTGTAGATTACTTGAAACTGAATGAGTAGAAGTCCAAAACCCAACAACACGACCAACACAATCTGATTCATTCTTTTTCCTCATCCGTAAAGATACAACGTCATCTAACTACACAGTAGATCGAAAAGAACAATAACAGACACAACCATTCAATTTATCAATTTGTTTTACTCACCAACCCTCTTTCTTTTATCACTCTTTTTCTGATTCGTTTTTTTTTTGATTTGATGGATATGTGTCGCCCCTTGGTTTTGATTTTCTTTTCTGAATTATTTCTTTGACCTTAACCCAAAATGCATCAACTATCGTCCTTTTATATTCCCTTTTAAGCCAAAGAAAAAAAAATGATTGAACGTGATGAAGAACCGGGGAGAACGCCCGAGAACCTGAGGCAAGAAAGCTGATGATGGGGCCGTCGACAGGAAAGCTGCTGAGGAGGCCGCATTTTGTAACAAAACTTTTGATGAACAAGAGACTTCTTTCGCAAAAAAATAAATGATCAAATTTTCTATACCAGGTACCCCTTGTTTTAATTTTAAAAGGGGTCTTTTTTTTAAAAAAAAAAAAGTTCTTTTTTAATTTAAAAAAAGGTCTTTTTTAATTTAAAAAAGGGGTCTTTTTTTAATTTAAAAAGGGGTCTTTTTTAATTTAAAAAAGGGGTCTTTTTTAATTTAAAAAGGGGTCTTTTTTAATTTAAAAAAAGGTCTTTTTTAAATCTAAAAGGGTAAAATCTAAGGTTTTTTTAAATCTAAAAAAGGGTCTTTTTAAATCTAAAAAGGGGTCTTTTTAAATCTAAAAGGTTTTTTTTTTAAATCTAAAAAGGGGTCTTTTAAAATCTAAAAAGGGGTCGAAAAATTTTTCTATGTACCGGAGCCTCAGGACACCTCCAAGGAAAAAAAAAATTTTTTTTTTTGGGGAAACGGTTTGTTTCAAAAACAAAAACAAAAACAAACAAATGGCATATCTCTGCCCTAATCTATTGGGAGGACCTCACTTGTCCTCCCCCCCGGGGCCCATCGAGGTGGCTGCGGGGTTTGTTTCATCAAAATAGACGAAAAAATTTATTGGGAGTTATGGGTGTTGAAAACCTGAAAGTACTGTTACTAGGTACATGCGAGGTTCTTCTGGAGATGACTAGGGGAATCATGTCTGGAAGTGCTAACAGCTAAAAAGAGAGACATTATGGGCTCCCTTCTAATATGACCTGTAATTAGAATAAAAAAGAGCGATTTCATATAATAATAGAAACACACTATAGAAAGCCGCTGCCATATTTTTTGCGCAGCGCGGCGTCGATGAGGTTGTAATTTCCCCCGTACTCACGGATAATGAAGTCCACCTGCTGGACCATCTGCGGTAACCGCGATTCATAGAATGCAATAAGGAGGCTTCTGCCCTCCTCCATCGACACATTACGCTGCACGAGGTCCGCTGGGCCGTACGCCTTTTCAAGCATGATCCACATATCATCCTCGCGACCGGCCCATTTTGCCACCACGTCGTCGACGCTGTCCACCAAGGAGGGGTGGTACTTTTCAAAGAACTTCACCAGGCGCTCACGGCACGACTTCCCCCGACTACGCTCCATCATCAGCTCGGGGTCCTTCAGAAGGGCCTCACGGTTGAGCTCATCAGTAACGCGGTACTGGGCTTTGAGGGCCTGCACGAGGACCTCCTCCCTTCCTCGGAATCTAGCCACAAGCTCTTTCACCTCGCCCAGGCGGTGCGGTGCGTATTCCGAGAACATGTGATAGATATCTTCCTGACAACGCTCACGGAGCGCTGCCTCTGCTTCCGCTACTTTGGCCCTTCGCAGTGTGTCCCCGTCGATCATGGTCGATGGTTGGGGTGGTTCGTCTTCATCACCATGAAGAACGAGGCGCACAAATTCTTTCCTAGGGCGGGTAATGCCCGGAACCGTAGACAGAACTGCAATCGTAGTCTGGGACGGGCACCGGTCCGGTACTACCTCTAGGGTCCGGGGGGCAATATTGCTGGCCCCCCACTGGCCCCCCCACTGGCCCCCCCCACTG
>Ga0194130_10006446_pt1 | contig 13568 bp, 13 predicted proteins | sample TA2KigsurfametaG_FD_160084 | JGI IMG/M metagenome (GOLD analysis project Ga0194130, IMG submission 160084) | Freshwater microbial communities from Lake Tanganyika, Tanzania - TA2015050 Kigoma 12 surface | ecosystem: Environmental > Aquatic > Freshwater > Lake | place: Tanzania: Lake Tanganyika... | reverse complement strand
GGCTGCCGGCGGTCGGCATCGAGGGCGGAGAGATCGATGCGGTCGTCGGCGGAGAAATCGGTGATCAGGTCGCGCCGGCCCCGGCCCGGGCGACTGCTGGCGGGATGCAGCAGCCAGTAGCGGTCGCGCCCGCCGCGGCCGCTGAGGCGATCGGCGCCGTGGCCGCCCACGATCACGTCATTGCGGGGCGTGCCGCGGACGGCATCCGCACCGCTGGTGCCGAAGCGGTGCTTGGCCGTGGTGAGGGGGTTCACGATCAGCTGGTCGGGCACCGCTCCATCGGTCACCTGGCCGAAGCTCTCCTCCTAGGGGTAGGTGAAGAAGCCACGGAACTGGGCGGGGCTGCCGGTCTGCGGCTGGGGCGCCACGCCGCCATCGGCCTTGGCCTGGGCCGCCAGGGCGGTGGTGTAGCCGTTGGCGATCTGCAGCGCCTGGTTCCAGGTGGGGAGGTTGGTGGTACTGGCGCTGAGGTCGTTGCCGTTCCAGGGCACCGCCGCCACAAACTGCTGCATCGCCTTGGGCAGCAGCTGCAGGTTGCCGCCGCCCTGCTGCAACTGCCAGGGGTTGAGCGGGCCCACGATCCGCCGGTTGTTGAGCGCGGGGGTGGCCGACCAGCTGGGGTCGGGGGACGTGCTGCTTCACACCAGGTTGCCGGCCTTGCCCTTGCCGCTGCGCGGCGCGAAGGAGGGCTGGGAGATCAGGCGAGCGATCGCCCCCGGCAGCGACGCCAGCCCGTAGGTGCGCGGCGTGCGGCTGCCAGCGGGCGTCACCAGCGTCTGCAGGGGATACGACCACTCGCCCACGTAGGAGGTGTCCCAGGTGAAGCCCTTGCTGTTGGCCGTGTATTCCCAGAAGCTGTAGGGAATACGGCCGTCAACGTTGGCATTGAAGGGGTCGGGCAGGGCGGGCTTGGCGGCCAGCACGCTCTGCTTGAGCGGACTCTGGGAGATGTAGAGGCGCTGGCCCGCCGCCACCGGCAGGTCCTTGAGCGTCTGCACGCCGGGCTTGAGCGTGCCCGAGGCGCCGGCCTTGCCCACCGGCCCGGTGGCGTTGGTCACTGCCCAGTTGAGCGGACCACCGCTCTTGTTGTTCACCGTGAGCGTGCCGTTCCAGGAGGCAGCCATGGGCCCATGCGCAATGCCATCTCCGCATTAGCAAAGCCAGCCGGCGCCGGCAATCTTTAGAGAAACTTCAGCGAATGAGCGCAGGTCGGTTGGCGGCAGGCTGTCTACGTTGAAGCCACCACACCACAGCGCCATGGCCGATCTCTCCTGTCCCTCCTGCGGCAGCAAGGCCTTTGAACCCGGCCACATCCAATCGACCGGCCTGATCTACCAGCGCCTCAGCAATGCCAAATTCGCCATTCTCGAGCCCTCCGAGATACCGGTGAAGTCGAAGATGTGCATGGATTGCGGCCACATCATGCTCTATGGCGACGCCGAGAAAGCGGAGCGACTGGTGAAGGCCTGAGACCAGCCGCCACCCCGCGCTTATGCGGGTTCTGCATAAGCATTGCCCGCCACCCGCGGACGCCCGTGGCGTAAGGTTCCGTAAAATTTCGCAATATCAGCTGGCCTACTTCGGCGCTGCATCTGCAAGCGCTGCAGCGGGCTGGGGATTGCCGGGACGTTTTTTTGCCATTTCGCCTCCGTCTTGCCCTCCTCGCGCTCGCAGCAGGAGGCGTGATGGCCCAGGCGATGCCTGCCCAGGCTGCAGCCCTGCAGCTCACCCCGGCGCTGAACAGGCCAGCAGAGTCGGACTGGCTGGCCAAAAAGGGCAAGAAGGAAGGCAAGCAGAGCAGCAGCCAGTCCTCCTCCCCCTCGTCCCAACCCAGCTCCAAGCCGAGACAGCAGCAGAACTCCGGCGAAGGCAACCGAAACCGTGAGGGTGCAGAAGGCGGCTCCAATGGTCGCGCTTCCGGCAGCAGCAACGGCGAATCGGGCGGTCAACGCCAGCCCAAGGCCTGGAAGGGCTTCAACAGCAGCAAGCAGGCCCGCCCGAATGGTTCCGGTGCCAACCAGCGCAGCGGGAAGCGCACTTACAACATCAAGAACAGCAAGATCGTCAACGTTGACAAGCGCGTGAGCAAGAAGGCGGTGTATCGGGGTGCCTGGGGCGGACGCCGGGGCTGGGTGGGTGCACGCCCCTGGCGCTATGGCTGGTATGGCGGCTGGGGCCCGCGGGTGGTGATGTACCCGGGCTGGCAATGGTGGGACAGCGTGGCCCCCACCTGGGGAGTGGTGAGTCTGAGCCCCACGATCGTGATCCAGACGGCGGTGGATGACGCCGTGAACGCCGACGAGGAATCGGTGCCGGTGAACAACACCGATTTCCGGGTGTATCACGCCTCCATCAAACCCCTCTCAGGCAGCGTGATCGAATTCAACTTCGAGCACGACAAGGAGCTGTATTTCGCCAAGGCCGATTGCGAAAACGGCCTGCTCAACGATGAAACCCCTGCTGCCCTCGAGGAAGCGGAACTGATGCACAGCGCCTGCTCCATCGCCTTCAACAGCTTTGGAAACGCCTGACGGACCCTCCTGCAGCAAGCCTCCCCGCTGCCACCGGCCTCAGTTGGCGCCTGGCTGGTAGTTCTGCATGATTTCGCGCCGCCGCTCGCGGCGATCTTCCCAGGCTTTGGGCAGGCTGTAGCGGTTGGTTGTGCCCGTGCGACTGGCCTGGGGGGACTCAGCCTCCCCCGCCGGCTCAATTGGCCGCTCCGGGCTGGGCGCTGGTGGGGCTTCCGGCAAGGGGGGAGCCGTGGGTTGGGAAGGCTCCGATGGCGTGGCCGGCTCGGTGCCCGCAGCCGGGAGCTCAGGGGCGGGCGCCGCCGGCGTGAGGCGCTGGAGGCGCAGCCGCAGGCTCTCGGCCTGGGGCGCCACAAAGCTGCCGCGGGAGATCGCCTCCAGGTCGGCCGCAGCCTCACGGATGCCCTCGGCCCGCTCCGGTTGCCCCTCGGCGGCCTGCTCGGCCTGGGTGAGGGCCGCCTCGGCGCGGCGCAGGCGATCGCCGTCGAGCTGTTCGGCCTGCAGGCGCTGACGGCCCTGGGCGGCCAGGGTGTCGAGCACCGCCAGTTGCTGCTGATCCTCCGGGGAGAGGGCCTCGCCGCGCAGGCGGCCCAGCGCAAGCTCCAGCTCCTGCAGGGCCCGCTCGAAGGCCCCCAGGCTGCCGGCGGCCTGCAGGGCCTCCGCCGCGGCCAGGGCGGGCCGCAGCCGGGTGCCGTCGCCGCCGGGAGCGAGCGCCGGCGGGCAGAAGCCCGTGAACCGGCAGATGTCCGCCCCCCGCAGGCTGAGCATCAGCTGCAGGGTGAGGATCAGGGTGCCCCCGGCAATCAGCGCCAGCACCAGGCATCCCGGCGAGCGGGAGGCGGGAGCTGCTCCAGCAGCGATTGGCTCCGCCGGGGGCTCCAGGCGAGGCGGGCGCGGGCGCCGCGCCGGGATGGTGGCGGCGCTGGGGGTGGGCCGAGGCGCCACCGGCACTGTCGTGGGAACCGTGGGTGGGGGAGCTGTGGGTGCCGGAGCCGAGGGTGATGGGGGCTGCATGAGTGCAGCGGCCCCGGCCCCCAGCCCCAGCACGCCATTGAGCACCTCCGCCAGCCGCGCCACCACGGCCGGGGCGTAAAGCGCCTGCAGCTCGGCCAGCAGGGCATCGCGCTGGATCGCCGCTGGCCGGCCGCCGCCCGGAGCGAGCAGGGCCGCAAAGCTGGGGCGGCTCACCAGATCCTTCAGGGGAATGAGCAGGTCGTCGCGGCCGGCGAACAGATCCGCCACCAGGGCCTGGCGGCCTGCGGCCGACTGGCTTCGCCCGCCTGTCTGGCGCAGATAGCCGCCCAATCGCTCGCCGAGCAGGCGCAGCTCGCCGGCCTCCATTCCTGCCGGCCCGCTCACGAGGGGATCTCCACCGCGGCCTTCATGTAGCGGCCCCAGAGCTCGGCCACCAGGCCACCGCTGGCCGCTTCGGCCGGTTTGTTGTCGTCATTGCCCATCCAGATCGCCGTGAGCAGATCCATTGCCGGTGAATAGCCGATGAACAGCACATCCACGCCGTTGTCGGTGGTGCCGGTCTTGCCCCGGGCATCCGCCACCAGGGCAGCTCCGCGTCCCGTTCCCCGCTCCACCACCGCCCGCAGCATGCGATCCATCGTGGCAGCGTGCTCGGCGGGAATCAGCTGGCGCGGCTCCTCCAGCAACGGGATGGTGACGCCCCGCTCAGGACACTCCGCCAGGCTCTGCACCGACTGGCACACCCCCAGGTCGTAGATGCGGGTCACCCCGTGCATCGGCACCCAGCGACCGCCGTTGGCCACCACCGCGTAGGCCCGGGCCATCTCGTAGAGGAAGGTCTCATTGCCGCCGAGCATGGCCGAGTAATCCGGCTGGATCGCCGTGCTCAGCCCCAGGCGCCGGGTGAGGCGCACCACCTGCGACAGACCGGCCCGATCCGCCACCCGCAGGGCCACCACGTTCTCCGAACGCGCCACCCCATCACTCACCGTGATCGGCGCTGTCCCGCTGCGGCAGCCCGCCACATAGGCGTGCGGGGCACAGGAGATCAGCTCGTTCTCCGTCACCCCGGCCTGCAGGGCCGCCAGGAAGGGAAAGAGCTTGAAGGTGGAACCAGGCTGGCGCAGGGCCTGCACGCGATCAAAGCTGGAGCTGGCGTAGTTGCCGCCCCCCACGTAGGCCAGGATCGCGCCGGTGCTGGGCCGCAGGCTGATCACCGCCCCCTGGGTGAGGCCCACCCGGGCGGCGGGGCCTTCGAGAAAGCGGCGCAGCTGCTCCTGGGCCAGCGCCTGGAGGGGCTGGTCGATCGTGCTCACCGCCACGTAATTCCCCCCGTCCACCCCGCCGGCGTTGAGGCCGAAGCGCTGCCCCCGCAGCTCGCTGAGCACGTAGTCGCTGAAGAAGGGGAAGGTGGTGATCGTCGACTCGCTGCAGGCCGACTGGTCAAAATTAAGGGGCTGGCGCTGGGCATCCAGCAGGGCCTGGTCGCCCAATTGCCCCTGCTCGTGCATCAGGCCCAGCACCAGGTTGCGACGCTTCACCGGCAACCAGGGGCCCGAGCGCACCGCCTCGATCCGTTCCTGATCCGCCGCGCTCAGGGTGCCCTTGCGGCGCAGCAGGGCCTCCTCCAGCTGCTGGGCCTCCTTCTCCTGGCTGGGGGCGTAGCAGGGGCTGTAGCCGTTCGGGCTGGGCAGCAGGCCCACGAGGAAGGCCGATTCGGCCACATCGAGGTCCCGGGCCGACTTGCGGAAATAGAGCTGGGCGGCCTGCTCGAAGCCATCGGCGCCGAGCCCCAGGTGGGCCCGGTCGAGATACATCTTGAGGATGCGGTTCTTGCTGTAGCCCACCTCCAGCTGCAGGGCCACCCACAGCTCGCGCAGCTTGCGGGTGAGCGTCACGTCGCGGCCCACGCTGGCGTAATAGAGGCGCGCCACCTGCTGGGTGAGGCCGCTGCCGCCGCCACTGCCGAGCAGGGCCGAGCGCAGCGTGCCGAACAGATCGATGCCGCTGTTCCAGCCGAAGCGGGCCTCCTCCGAGGCGATCAGGGCCTGGCGAAGGTGCAGGGGGTAGTCGGCGAGCGACGGCAGGGCGGTGGCCGAGCCCTGCTGGGCATCGATCTGGCGGCCGTCGGCGGCCAGGATCTTCACCGGGCCGTCGATCACCCGGATCCGGGAGCCGCCGGCGATGGTGGAGGCCAGCAGCATGCCGCTCACCACCACGGCGGAACCCACCAGGCTCACCACCCCCAGGCCGTGCACCGCCAGCTCCAGGGCGCTGCGGCGGTGGTGGTAATGAAGGGCCGGCGTGTCGCCCTTCAGGGCTGAACCCAGGAACACCACATCGCCATCGCGCAGGGCGATCGAGCGGATGCGCCGGTCGCGGTGAAACAGGCCATTGGCCGAATCGAAGTCGTCGAGCGCCAGGTCGCGGTCGCGGGCCCGGCGCCGCTCGAGGATGGCGTGCACGCGGCTGAGGCCCGGCGCCTCCAGGGCGAGCTCGCAGGCTGGATCGCGGCCGATCCGCACCCGCTCCTGGCCAAGCTCCAGCCGCTTCACCAGCCGGTCGCCCTGCCAGAGCTCAGCCACGGCCTGGTGGGCACGCAGGTCATGCCAGGCCTGGCGCAGGGCCGCCGGACGCGCGCCCAGCTCACCGGTGGCCGCCGCCCGGAAGAGGGCCAGCCAGAGGGCACGCCGCGAGGGCAGCGGGGCGGCGTGAGGTTGGGGGTGGGGCTGGGGCTCTGCGGGCACGAACGCCGGTCCTTCTGTGAGCTGATCCGCAGGGGGTGCGGGACGGTGAATGGGCTGGAAATGGGCTCCACGCTACGGGCTTACCCTGGCCCCAGTGGCGCCGGCGGGAGCACCAGTGGGCCAATCTCGCGACCCCTGGGAGCCCTTCCGCTTCTGGCTGGCGATCACCCTCGCCGTGTATGCCGTTCGGGCCCTGTTCGCCGCCCGATGGCCCGGCGCCCTGCCCGGTTGGGTGCTGCTGGTGCTGGTGCTCGCCGCCCTGGTGCTGGCCAGCAAGGCCCTGCTCTTCCCCGGACGGGTGGAGCCCTACCGCCAGGGAGACGGGGGCTGGTGGAACGATCTGCGCGACGACTGGCAGCTCTGGTGGAAACGCCGCCGGGGTGAGGGATGAGCACCGTGGCCCTGCTGCAGCTGCGGGATGAGCCCGAGAAGTGCCTGCGCCTCAACCCCGCCCAAGACCTCACCATCGGCCGCGCCAGCGGCAATCGGCTGGTGTTCCCCAGCCAGGCGGGGGTGGCCGACCACCACGCCGTTGTGCGCTTCTCCCAGCGCCATGGCTGGCTGGTGTGCGAGTGGCGCAGCCAGGAGGGCACCTACCTCGAGGGGGAGCGGGTGCAGCGCTGCAGGCCCCTCGGCGAGGGCGACGAAATCCGGCTGGGTCGCAACGGGCCCGTGCTGGTGTTCCGGCTGCAGGAGAGCGCCGACGCGCCCACGCCACCACCGGCCGCTGCGGCGCCCCCACGATCCGCTCCTGCGGCTACTGCAACCGCCAGGGCAGCTGCCGCCCCGCCGGGCACCATCGCCGTCGGCAATGAGGCGTTCCGGCCCGAGCAGGTGCGCTCGGCCCTGGTGCGCAGTGAACCCCGCTACCCCCACATCTTCAGCTGGTGGGTGCTGCTGAGCGTGGGCCTGCTGCTGCTGCTGCCGTTCCGGGTGGGTCCGATCGCGATCTTCTGGCCCCTGGAGATCGCCGCCCTGGCGGGTGCGATCGTGCTCGGCCGGCGCCAGGAGCACACCCTGGTGGTGGAACTGTGCGACGGCCAGGCCCGCCGCCATCGCTTCGCCAACCGCCGCACTGCCCTGGCCCACCGCAACGGCATCCGCCGGGCCATCGGCGCCCCCAGCGGTGAGCCGGCCGCCGGTCGCCCGCAATGACCTGGATCCTGCCCGAGAACAGCCAGCTCAGCTTCGAGGGGCTGAGCACCCCCCTGCACGTGCTGAAGGGCCTGGGCAGCGGCAGCCAGGGGCAGGTGTACGAGGTGGAGTTGGCCGGCGAACGGCTGGCCCTCAAGTGGTACCTGCCGGCCTGCATCGCCCGCGACCGCCAGCTCGAGAGCCGGCTGGCCGCCGCCATCGGCGCCACCGCACCAAGCGCCAGCTTTCTCTGGCCGATCGCCCTGCTGCGGCCCACCGCCGCCACCCAGGCCCAGCTGCGCTGCCGGGAATCGGGCTTCGGCTACCTCATGGGATTGCGGCCCCCGGGCTTCGTGGGGGCGATCGAGCACTACGGCGGCCGGGTGGATCTGGAGCTGCGCCAGGTGCTGCGCGCCTGCCTGGAGCTCACCGATGCCTTCCACGCCCTGCACAGCCGCGGCCTCTGTTACAAGGACATTTCCCTGGGCAACCTCTTCCTCGAGCCCAGCAGCGGCCGCATCCTCATCTGCGACAACGACAACGTGGATGTGGATGGGCGGGATCTGGGCAGCGTGCTCGGCACGCCGGGGTTCATCGCTCCGGAAATCCTGATGGGCCGGGCCCGGCCGGGCGCCAACAGCGACCTCCACTCCCTGGCGGTGCTGATCTTCCGCCTGCTCACCCGCCACGACCCCTTCCGCGGGGCCCTGGAGCGGGAGATCCGCTGCCTCGATGAACCCGCCCGCCGGCGCCTCTACGGGGAGGATCCGGTGTTCATCTTCGATCCTGAGGATCAGCGCAATCGGCCCGACCCCGAGCTGCACCCGGCCCCGCTGGTGACCTGGCCGATCTACCCCCGGGAGCTCCAGGCCCTCTTCCTGCAGACCTTCGGCCCCGGCCTGCGCGAGCCCGGCCGCCGCGCCCTCACCGGCCAGTGGCAGGAGGCCCTCAGCCGCACCCTCGATCGCCGCCAGCTCTGCCCCAGCTGCGGCCAGGAAAACTTTCCGGCGATCGGCGCCGACGCCCCGGCCGCCCCCTCCTGCTGGAACTGCGGCACCGTGCTGCCGCCGCCGCTGGAGCTGGAGTTGCCCTGCGCCCGGGTGGTGGCCGCCACAGGCACCACCCTGCACCGGCACCACCTCGACCCCCTGCAACCGCCGCAGTGGGACGCGCCCTTTGCCGAGGTGGTGGCCCATCCCAGCGACCCCCAGCTGCTGGGGCTGCGCAATGCCTCGGGCAGCGACTGGGAGGTGACCCTGCTGCAGGGCCGCCAGATCACCGTGGCTCCGGGCATGAGCTGCAACCTCGCGGCGCTCCGCGAACTGCACACCGACGGGGGCGTGATTCGTGTGCGGCGCTAGACCTCCAGCCCCATCCCCCGCCAGCCCGCTCTCCTGCTGATGCCCACCTTCCCCAACGTGCGCCTGGCGAACCGGCCGCTGCACTTCATCTATCTCTGCGACTGCTCCGGCTCCATGGCCGCCCAGGGCAAGATGCAGGCCCTCAACCAGGCCATCCGCCAGTCGCTGCCCGGCATGGCCCGGGTGGCCCGCGAGAACCCGGAGGCACGGGTGCTGGTGCGCGCCGTGCGCTTCGCCGACCGCGCCCACTGGCACATCGCCGAACCCACGCCGGTGGAGCAGCTGCAGTGGCAGGACCTGCAGGCCGGCGGCGTGACCGCCATGGGTGAAGCGCTCGAGCTGGTGGCCGCCCAGCTCGCCTCCCCGCCCATGGAGGAGCGGGCCCTGCCACCGGTGCTGGTGCTGATCTCCGACGGCCAGCCCACCGACGACTTCGAGGCCGGCCTGGCCCTGCTGCTGCGCCAGCCCTGGGCCCAGAAGGCGGTGCGGCTGGCGATCGCTGTCGGCCACGACGCCGATCAGGAGGTGCTGCAGCAGTTCATCGGCCCCGATCCCGAAGCCCAGCTGCCCGCCGGCGAGGTGCCCGGAGCCAGTGGGGAGATGCCGCGCCATCGCACCGGCGGCAGCGGTCGCTCCCCCCGCCGCCCCCTGCAGGCCAGCAACGCCACCACCCTGGCCCAATACATCCAATGGGCCTCCACGGCGGTGGTGGGCGCCGCCTCCATGCCCGCCAGCCGGGTGGATGGAGACGTCAGCGGCAGCAACATTCCCCTGCCCGACCTGCCCCCAACGATGGTCGACATGGTGGAGGACGTAGGGCCGGTGGTGTGGTGAGCGGCTGGCAGCCCCCTCGGCACTGCACCGTGATCGGCGCCGCCCACCGCCGCAAGGGGGTGGTGTGCCAGGACGCCTCGCGCGTGGCCACCCTGCGGGGCCGCCAGGGCGCCAGCCTGCAGGTGCTGCTGGTGGCCGACGGCCATGGCGGGCGCCGCTACAGCCGCAGCGATGTGGGCAGTCGCCTGGCCTGTGACCAGGCCCTCGCCGCCGTGGCGGCCGCCCTGGAGCACACGCCGCTGGACGATCGCTCCGCCTGGCTGGCGCTGCTGTGCCAGGGGCTGCCCATCACCATCCAGGAGCGCTGGGGGGACGCCGTGCAGGCCCACTGGCAGCAGCAACCAGCGGAGACGCCCTTCGACCTCAGCCTCTACGGCACCACCCTGGGGGTGCTGCTGCTGGCCCCGGACTGGTGGGGGTGCACCGGCCTCGGCGACTGGGACCTGGCGCAGGTGGGGGCCGCAGGGCCAGCTCTGGTGAGCGAGGAGGTGCTGCCAGCGAGCGCCGGGGAGGCGACGGCCAGCCTCTGCCAGCCCGATGCCGCCCGCCTCTGGCCCAGCCGGGCGCGACTGGAGCCGCTGCCGGCCGCTGGCCCGCCCTTCTCCCTGGTGCTGAGCACCGATGGGGTGCGCAAGTCGTGTGCCACCGACGCCGATTTCCTCGAGCTCTGCAGCCAGATCGCAGCGGTGCAGAACGCCGAAGAGCTGGGCCAGGGCCTGGCCGACATCACCACCCGCGGCAGCGGCGATGACCTCTCGGTGGCGATCGGCCACTGGGCAGGCCCGGGCAGCGGCAGCCAAACCGCCCCTGGCGCCCCGACAGCCCAGGTCGCCCCAGTAGCCCAAGCACCCCCGACAGCCCAAGCACCCCGGGCAGCCCGGACAGCCGTGCGTCCCTCGGCGCCGCCACAAGCCGGGGTGCACCCGGCGCTGTGGATCGGCCTTGGCCTGGCCCTCGCCGCTGCTGCCTGGATGCATGGCCCGCCGCTGGCCCGCCAGGCCACCAGCGCCTGGACGACCGCCAGGAACACCGCACAGATCCGGCACCAGGCCGAGCAGCTCTGCCGCAGCCCCGCCTGGATCACGCCGACCCTCAACCAGCGGCGCGCCCAGTTCGAGCAGCTGGCCAGCGGGCGACTGGAGCAGAGTCGCTCGATCGCCGCCGCCGGCCGCGATCCCCTGGGGGCCCTGATCGCCTGGAGCCAGCCCCCCCACCGCAACACCCCAGGCCCCACACCAACCGACTCCGAGGCAACAGACCCCAGGGCAACTGATCCCAGGGCAACTGATCCCAGACCAATCGTGGCGCCGCCGGGCAGCTGCCCAGCTCTACAGACGGCACTCGAGCAGCAGTGGGCCCAGCTCCCACCCCACCCAACCGGCTCGAGCCTGCCCAAGCAACCGAAGCCAGACAAGGTTCCTGAACCGCAACGGTAATCTCAACAAACTGCCGATCTGTCACAAAACGTTGACTCCCTTGCCTGACGGCTCCCGTGCATCGGGCTTTGAGGAGCAGCTCGGTCGTCAACTGGCGGCCTTGGTCGCCAGGGAGGGGGCCGATGCCTTCGCATCCGGTGTTGCCAACCGCCGCATTCAGGCCGGCGTGCAGGATCTAATGGGGGTCGACACCACCCTGGCCACCCCCCTTCGGGATCTGGTGCAACGTCCGGGGTTTCGACTGTTGTTCAGCGACGAGCGCAGAAGCCAAACCATTGGCGCGCGTGATGCCCTCCTCGCCGATCTGGCCCAGGTGTACAGCCCCACGGTGGTGCAGCGCCTGAACCTGGTGCTGGATGGCTGCCTCGGGCAACCTGCGACGAGCTGGCAGCCAGCCTGGGATGAACGCCCGCCTGCAACACCGCCAGCCCCCTCAGCACCGTCCCAGCCGCAAGCCACACCGCATCAAGCTCCGGCTCCAGCACAGGTGATCACCGTGCACTCGCACAGCGGACTGATCGGGGGCCTGGTCGCCCTGATCGCCCTGCTGGCCGGTGCCCTGGTGCTCGGGCTGGCGTGGGTGCTGATGCAGGAGCGACCGCTACCTCCTGGCACCCAGGCCGACAACACGCCCACCCAAGCGCGTCCACGATCCGATCGGGACGCAGCAGTGCCCAGCAATGAAGTGGCTGCTGCACAGGAGGCAGAACCGGAACCCAGCAGAACTGCTGCCAACAACTCAGCCACCAGCGACACCTGGGCTGCCTGCATCGAGGAGGACCCAACAGCGGGGGTGCCTCCCCAGCCCGGGGAGGTGTGGTGGCCGGTGGTGGGGCCGAAAGATTCCCTGGCCGCGGCCCGGGTCCATTGCCGACCCGATGCCTACGTGAATCAATCCGGCAATGTGCAGATCGCCAGCTTTCGCGACCGGGAGAGCGCCACGGCCTTCGCCGAGCAGCTCACCCGCGACAACAGCCATCCCTTCCACTTCTGGGTCGGCGACGCCACGCAGCGCTGATCGCCCCCTCGCCCATCGTCCCTTCCACAAACCCTCAGGAAACCGTCAGGCGACTTCAGGAGACGGGCGGGAATCCATCCCCGCAAGTTGCCTCACCTGTTACTGCCGCCATGGCTGAGATGTCCTGTCCTTCCTGCGGCAGCAAGGTGTTTGAGCCCGGCCATATCCAATCGACAGGCCTGATCTATCAGCGCCTCAGCAATGCCAAGTTCGCCATCCTTGAGCCGTCTGAAATTCAGGTGAAATCGCAGATGTGCATGGACTGCGGCCACATCATGCTGTTCGGTGACACCGAGAAAGCGGCGCGGATTCTCAAGAGCTGATCTCCGTACGCGATCCCCTGCAGCGGAGGCATCAGGGCAGGAGGGCCTCCCGCAGGGGGCCATCGTCGACCCTGGGCTGCGGTGAACCTGGCTTGAGCAGGCCCAGCCTCACGTACACCGCCTGAACCTCCTGCAGGTTCTGATCCAGGGGACCGCCCGGCCGCAGCACCGCCTGCTGCTCCCGCAGCGGCAGATACAGCAGGCCCTGCTCCGCTTCGGCGAACTGACGTCCACTGAGCTTCAGACGTTTGCCCATCAGGGTGCGGGCGGCGTTGGGATCGGCCTGGGCCGCCGCATGGGCAGCCTCCCAGGTGCGCAGCAGGCGGCCGAGCTCACGCCGGTTCCGGAGGGCATAGCCCCGCTCGGCCACCAGCACATCGACGATCTGACCCGGCAGGCGGCTGCTGTCGAACAACACCTCCGCCAGCCCCAGCCGGGTGAGATAGGTGGAATAGGGCGGGAAGGTGGCGATCGCCGCCACCTCGCCCCGGCGCAACATGCCGTCGAGCCTGGGCAGCTCCGCCGGCACCAGCTCCACATCCGCCAGGCCCATCCCCACCGTCTCCAGGGCCTCGCTCACCAGGTAAGGACCTAGGCTCGAGCGGGTGATGCCGATGCGCTGGCCGCGCAGGGCCTCAAGCCCGCCGGTCCCCGGCCGGGCCAGCAGCTGGTCGGCCCCGCGCGACTCGTTGAGCACCAGCACCACCACCGGACAGCGCTTCGGCGCCTGCTGGCAGATCTGGGCCGCCTCGAGGGTGGTGACCTGGGCCAGCTCCAGCTCCCCCCGGCTGAAAGCCGGCACCATCTGCTGGGGGTCGTCGAGATCGCGCGTGCGCAGCCGCAGACCCTCGGCTTCGGCCAGCCCGCGCTGGGCCGCCAGGTCGAAATAGGCGTAGCCCGGCCAGCGCGCCAGGGGCACGGTGAGCGTGGCACCGCCACAACCCTGCAGCAGCCCTGCAGCGAACGCCGCCACGGCGATGCCGACCGCTCTAACGCTCCCGCCCATGGCCGCTGTGCCTACTACGCCCCCATGCTGGCGACGGCCTGGCGCAGCGGCTCGTCATCCACCCGCGGCAGGGGAGCCCCCTCGCGCACCAGCCCCAGGGCGACCTGCACCCGCTGCACGATCGCCTGGGGGTAGGGGTAGTCGCGGGTGCGCAGCCGCAGGCCGAAAGGCTTCGCCAGCCCCTTGCGGTGGGCCAGATAGAGGTA
>Ga0194130_10006440_pt1 | contig 13578 bp, 23 predicted proteins | sample TA2KigsurfametaG_FD_160084 | JGI IMG/M metagenome (GOLD analysis project Ga0194130, IMG submission 160084) | Freshwater microbial communities from Lake Tanganyika, Tanzania - TA2015050 Kigoma 12 surface | ecosystem: Environmental > Aquatic > Freshwater > Lake | place: Tanzania: Lake Tanganyika... | reverse complement strand
AGGGAGCGAGTTGATAAAAGTTCTTTGGCTCCGTATGAGTTAAAAGCGCAAAAACTTGAAAAAAGTACACGCGGTGGCGGCGGTGGCCGTCGCGGCTCGAGGGAAATGCAGCTTGGGGCTGATCTTGATCCAAAGGCTATGATGCGTCGTATGAATGAAGATTACGATGATTCATATAAAAAAGGTGGCAAGGTTTCGTCTGCCTCTTCTCGTGCCGATGGCTGTGCTGTGCGTGGTAAAACAAAAGGCAAAATCGTATGATGCCCTCGCGTGGAATGGGTGACATTAACCCAGCCAAAATCAAAAAGATCAAGAAACGGGACGGCAACGAACCGGTGACGGTCTACAAAGATGGCGGGAAGGTCAATGCTGCTGGCAACTACACCAAACCTGAACTGCGTAAGCGGATTGTGTCGCAGGTAAAAGCCGCAGCCACCCATGGCACAGGCGCAGGGCAATGGAGCGCGAGGAAGGCACAGCTCGTAGCTAAGAAGTACAAGGCAGCAGGAGGAGGCTATCGTGGGTGATTTACGCAAACTCGTAAAAGAAATCGAAGCAAAACGCGCCAGAGGCGAGATCAAAGAAGTTGACCCAAAAACATTTGCCGAGATTGAAAATAAAGCAGGGCTGTCGGACACACCTGTACCAGCAGAAATGGTGTTGCGTCAGAAGGACGGTAAATACTTTGTTAATAACAACGAAGTTAGTAAAGAAGAGTTTGATAAAGCCCAGCAGCAGTCAGATCAAGCAATGAGTATTAAGCGTGATACAGCAGGTAAGCGCATTCGCCCTTCGCTGGAAGAACGTAAACGCGCAGCATTTTCCGAGTTAGACGGTATGAAAAAGGGCGGGGCAGTTAAATCCGCTTCGTCTCGTGCAGACGGAATAGCGCAGCGTGGTAAAACACGGGGTAAGATGAGATGAAAGCCCCGCAGCAAAGCCTGAAGTCATGGGGCGAGCAGAAATGGCGAACGAAGTCTGGCAAGCCATCGTCGAAAACTGGCGAAAGGTACTTGCCAGAAAACGCGATCAAGTCTCTGAGTCCAGCGGAGTACGCAGCAACGACAAAAGCGAAACGGGCAGGCAAGAAAGCTGGCAAGCAGTTCGTCGCGCAACCAAAACGCATAGCCCAGAAGACCGCGAGGTTTAGATAATGGCAAATACTTCCGGTACTGCAGCATTTAACTTAGAACTCGTTGATTTAATCGAAGAGGCGTACGAACGCGCCGGTAGAGAGTTACGCAGTGGCTACGACTTCCGTACGGCACGGCGTAGCTTGAACATCATGTTTGCTGATTGGGCAAACCGTGGCATTAACATGTGGACGATTGAGCAAGGCACAATCAACCTTGTTCAGGGGCAGAATACTTATGCACTTCCTAACGATACTGTTGATTTGCTGGAGCATGTTATTCGTACTGATGCCAACCAGCAGTCCACTCAGGCTGACCTCACTATCACCCGAATAAGTGTATCCACCTACGCTACGCTGCCTAACAAGCTACAACAAGCGCGGCCTATTCAAGTTTGGATACAACGGCTAAACGGGCAGACTTCGCCAGCTACGACACTGCCAGCAGGTATTAGCGCTACGGATACAACAATCACGGTAACTTCGGCTGCTAATTTACCTGCTGCTGGGTTTATAAAGATTAACAATGAATTGATTAACTACGGCTACGTTGTGGGCAATACGCTCTACAACTGCTTTCGTGGGCAAGAGAACACAACCGCCGCTAGCCACTTGGTTAACGCTACTGTTTACTGGGCGCAGCTACCAGCTGTTAGTGTTTGGCCTACGCCTGATGGTTCTCAGCCGTATCAATTCGTCTACTGGCGCATGCGCCGTACGCAAGATGCAGGGGGAGGTGTCAACGTCATGGACGTCCCTTTCCGTTTTATCCCCTGTATGGCGGCTGGGCTTTCTTATTACATCGCTACTAAAATTCCTGAAGGCTTAGAGCGCCTTGGCATACTGAAACAACAGTATGACGAAGCATGGGAGTTAGCAGCAAACGAAGATCGTGAAAAAGCGGCGCTTCGACTTGTACCAAGACAGCAGTTTATTGGGAGCACCTTTTAATGGCTAATAGGTTTGCCTCTGGTAAACATGCGATTGCCGAATGTGACCGATGTGGGCAGAGGTATAAATTAAAAGTTCTGAAGCGAGAGGTTATTAAGACCAAGAACTACGAATTGTTGGTATGCCCAACTTGTTGGGACCCGGACCACCCGCAGTTGCAGTTAGGTATGTATCCGGTGGATGATCCGCAAGGACTTAGAAATCCTCGCCCTGATCGTAGTTACCAGCAGTCTGGTCTTAGTGGGTTGCAAGTGTTTAATGGTGCAGGTACAGGTGAACTGGAAAGCGGGTTCCCCGAAGGTGGTAGTCGCGTTATACAGTGGGGTTGGAACCCTGTGGGTGGAGCAAGTGCGAATGATGCGGGGCTAACACCAAATGCCTTGACATCAAAAGGTGTTGTAGGCAACGTAACAATCTCGTAGGAGTAATTATGGACAGCATGAAAAAAGTAGCCAAAGCAGAAGTTCGGGCGCACGAGAAGCGCATGCACAAGGGCATGGCAAAAGGCGGCGTGACTAATGAAATGCTGAAAAGCATGGGGCGTAATATGGCGCGGGTAGCTAACCAGCGTGGCTCTTCAAGGGGTAAATAATGGCTAAATACTCACACAAGCAGGGCGGCAAAGAAGTAGGCCAAGCTGCTGTTTATGCGGAGCCACATACTATGGACGGTAAAAAAACTAAGGCGCAAGTGCCGGAAAAGACCGGTGCTGCGTGTATGAACGAGATGAACATCTCGGTAGGGGGTGTTTCCAAGGGCAACTATAAAGAGCCAAAGACCACTGGTATCAAGATTCGCGGTACCGGCGCAGCTACCAAAGGTGTAATGGCACGAGGCCCAATGGGTTGATATATGGACTACTTGACGTACAACGAACTGTTCATTCAGGTTAAGAACTACCTGCAAAACGACTTTCCCACGGAAACGTGGACGAGCGTTGCAGGTGCTACAACTACGTCTACCGGTACACAACAGATCAACTTCTTCATCAAACAAGCTGAAGAGCGCATATACAACACAGTTCAGATTCCCGCCCTACGCAAGAATGTAACAGGTAACGCAAGCATTAGTAATCCGTATTTATCGTGTCCTACCGACTTTTTGTCGGTGTTTTCGATGGCAGTTATCGATAACGACGGCAATTATGAGTACTTATTGAACAAGGACGTAAACTTCATTCGAGCAGCGTATCCAAATCCTTCGGATGAGGGGGCGCCCAAATACTATGCTTTGTTTGGCCCTCGTGTGTCGTTGTCTACGATTACTGATGAACTAAGTTTTATTTTAGGCCCCACGCCTGATGCTAATTATGCGGTAGAGCTGCACTACTACTATTACCCAGAATCAATTACTGTAGCTGGAGATGGGCGTACTTGGCTTAGTGATAACTACTCGCCGGTACTGCTGTATGGCACTTTGGTTGAGGCGTATACGTTCTTGAAGGGCGAACAGGATTTGATTGCTGTATATGACAAGCAGTATCAGACTGCGTTGATGCAACTGAACCGTCTGGGTACGGGCCTTGAGCGTGGTGATGCTTATCGCGATGGACAAGCGAAGATTAAGGTTTCGCCATGATCCAGCAAGGACTAACCAACAGCTTTAAACAAGAGATGCTACAAGCGGGGCAGAACTTGGCAACGGACACGCTTTACATGGCGTTGTATACGGCACTTGCTGATTTAGGTCCAACGACTACGACGTACACAACCACCAACGAAGTCACCGGTACAGGCTACACGGCAGGCGGCGAAGATGTAACAGGCGCGACTATTTCTGTAGATACGCAGACTAATACGGTGTACGTAGATTTTGCCAACGTGTCATGGCCGGGAGCGAGTTTTACTGCGCGTGGGGCGTTAATTTATAACGTGACGCAGAGTAATGCGTCTGTTGCGGTGTTGGACTTTGGTTCAGACAAGACGTTTACTTCCGCTAACAACACCGTTACGATGCCCGTGAATTCGGCTACGACGGCTTTAATTCGCTTTCCGTAGAGGTTTTTATGCAGGTTACAGCACAGACTCAGCTAGGTTTTCTTGAAGTTAGAACGAGTTCTCACGGAGGGCATTCTGTTGAAGACCTAGCTGATGCCGCAGTAGAACGGATTTTATATGTTGGTGAAAGCGTACACCCTGTTATTCGGGATCAGGCTGTTGCGTTTAAAGAGAACATAAGATCAGTCGTGGCTTTTTATATGAAAGAAGCAATTAAGTCTGATCGTACTACCGTAGCAAATATACTCACTAAAGCAGGGCATCCAGACTTAGCAACTATTATTGGGGTTTGATATGGCTATCACACAGGCTATATGTAACACGTTTAAGCAGCAGTTGTTCCAAGCACAACATAACTTTGACGCTGTAGGTGGCGATACTTTTTATTTGGCGCTATACACATCGTCTGCCACGATTGACGCTTCTACTACGGTGTATACCACTAGTGATGAGGTGTCTTCGGTGGGTACTAACTATCCGGCTGGAGGTAGTGCGCTTACAAGTCTAGGCGTATCGTTGTCTAGTGCAACAGCCTTTTTGGATTTCACCGATTTGACATTCCCGAACGTGACGCTTACAGCTAGGGGGTGCCTAATTTATAACGATACGAATGCGTATAAAGCAGTTGCAGTGTTTGATTTTGGGTCTGATAAAACCGCCACAAGTGGTGATTTTACAGTTATCTTCCCAGCAGCAACGTCTTCTACCGCTGTTATCAGGTTGATATAAAAATGCCATTTATTACCGCAGATCGGGTTCGTGAAGTTACAACGTCTGTTGGGACGGGAAACGTCACGCCTTCTGGCGCGTATAACGGCTATCAAACTTTTGCTACGGGAATAGGTGCAGGAAATTCTACCTACTACACTATCTCTTTAGATGCAGCAAATGAATGGGAAGTAGGTATTGGGACTTATGTGGGGCCGCACTTTACCCGTGATGTGGTCTTATCTAGTTCAAATAGCAATGCATTGGTAAATTTCTCTGCTGGAAGCAAAGAGATTTTTTGTACGCTCCCTGCGGACCGCGCTGTGTACAACAACCCAGATGGGTCTTTAGTTTACGATCCTGCGGGTTCGGGAATTATTTACGCAATAGCGTTGGGGTAAACAATGGCAAACTTTATACGCACGCCATCCATAAATGTTGGAAATTCCCCGGTAACTATTTTTACTGCTACTTCAAACACGGTTGTAATTGGCTTGAGCATAGCAAATGTTTATGGAAGAACGCTTCCGGTTAGTGTTTGGCATGACGATTCGGGTTCAATAGCATACATATTAAAGAACTACAGAGTGGGACCCGGAGACACAGAAGAGTACATGCGGGGTAATAAAATTGTATTGCAAACCGGCGATACTTTAAAGGCAGAAACGGCACTAGCCAACGGGTTTGATATTTACGTTTCTGTTTTAGAGGGGCTGACATGAGTGGTTTTTACGAAGGCACGGATTACGCGAACAAGACCTTTTATGGTTTTAAGTTGGTGCAGGCTACCGGTCAGTTAAATATAGATGTTATTGACGATGATACGGCAGTTGTTAGATTACCTGAGCCAACTTACATATTAGCGCCCAATCAGTACGTAAACTGGGTTTGGTCAACAGACGTCTATCAGTTCCAGTGGGGACCTAATGGACATTTAGAGATGGTGTTTATATGACTACTATTATTGATCTAGGCAAACTACGGTTTTATTGGGCGGGGGCCTATGACAATGCTACCGAATACGAGCTAAATGACGTTGTTCGTTATGGCGGTAATGTCTATGTCTACATTAACGTCGTTGCTTCAATAGGCAATGAACCTACTGACACGGTCTATTGGGCCTTAATGGTTGAAGGCATTAACTTTGTCGGTGTATGGAGTTCAGCTACACAGTACTTTATTGGCGATTCTGTTGCCTATGGTGGTACTGTCTACGTAGCTTTGGCTGACAACATTAATAAGCAACCAGACCTGTTCCCGGGTACTTGGTCTACTTTAATTGAGGGTATTCAGTTTGAAGGCGTATATAGTTCAGTAACGACTTATCAAGCTAATGACGTTGTCACTTACGGCCCTTCCGCCTATATTGCCAAACAGACTACAAACAACAATCCGCCGACAAATACTACGTATTGGGACCCATTTGTCAGTGGTATTTCACCTTCAGGGGTATACAACCCCGCTACCACTTATTATCCAAATAATATCGTTGCTTATGGCGCTAATCTGTATATCTGTATTGCGTTGTCTACGGGTAATGCGCCAACTAATGCAACATATTGGACATTGTTTGTTTCTGCGTTCGCTAACGAAGGTGACTGGGCGACTTCCACGTTTTATTACGTAAATGATCTTGTTCAATATGGCGCGAATACCTATGCCTGCCAAATTGAACATACTTCGGGCGTATTTGCTACAGATTTGGCAGCAGGTAAATGGTCATTGTTTGTGTCAGGTTTGCGGCAACGCGGCAACTGGGCCACAGCCACAGCATATTTACCATTTGATATTGTTGTTTACGGTGGAAACACTTACTCCTGCGTAGTTGCTAATACATCAACTGTATTTTCATCTGATCTAGCAGCGGGGTACTGGCAGATTTTTAACGGCGGCGTTCGTTGGCGCGGAACCTTTGCCCCTGCAACCCAGTATCTACTGAACGACATTGTTTATGATGGATCAGGTAGTACGTACATTGCTACGGCAGACTTTATTTCTGCGGCATCGATGTCAACAGACATTTCGGCAGGTAGATTTACTTTATTTGCACAAGGCGCTAATGTTACGGGCATACCAGCTATTTCGCCCTCGACTGCCAACTATATACTAAGTAATGACGGAGTATCCACGCTGTTCTGGACCCCCAGCTACACGTTCCGTAATTACGTCGATCTAACCATGTAAGGAGAGTCAAATGCCTACAGTAAAATCTGTCATCGTTCCTGAAGTTTCGACTTCCCTTACGACGGCGTACACCAACTCCACTGGCTCGGGTGCCACGTTAAAAGCGGTTAACGCTACTGGCGTAGCTGATCCAACAGTCTGGGGTACTACAGCTTCGGCAGCGTCTGAATTTACTTTTTTTGGTACTAGTACCCCGACATTTGTAGGCCCTGACGGGCAGACAGCGGGTAATACAGCACCATTTCCAATTCAGCTTTCTGCTGACCGTGTACTTTTACTTTGGACTCCAGCAAATATTCACTGCGGGGGTCAGCAAGACTATCTAGGTGGTACGGTACTGCATTCGCAAATCGTAGAGTGGACCGGAACTATTTATCGTGCGGGGCCAATAGTCAACATACCGCTCCCTGCGGCATTCTTTAACTCGCAAACAATTGGATTGTGGACTCGTCCTAATGGTGCGACTGCTCAAGTTAATCAAATGCTGGCTCGTGCAGTTGCATTGACAGCTACTAAGGTTGCCTTAGTTTTACGAAACGACACCAACTTCCACTTGCTGCGGCTTAATATTTCCGGCAACTCGGTAGATCAAGCAAACATCGTTAACTTTGCTTTGACTGGTGCTACTGCGTTTAACTCAACAACGGCCTTTGCTTTTGACGTTTCTCCTGTACTAGACAACACCAATAAAGTAGTGGTGATGGGGTCTAACGGCACTAACTGGTCGATGCAGTCTTACAACATTCCAGACAGCGGGGCACTTACTGTTGACTCGACGTTATTTAGTACTGGTCTTGCGCATACTACGGGCAGTGCGGCATTTGCTCCACTAACAGCAACAGTCAACGCAGCTAACACAACTACTTATGTAGTAGCGGCTAATACCAGCACAACAGTGACGTTATCAATTCAACACGTTGCGTTCAACAGTAGCACTAGTATCTTTAGTACAGTGGGTACTCCGGTTACGATTACCAATACGGCTACTACGGGTATCGCAGTAAGAACACTATCGTCAGACGCCACTGCTAATGCAGTTGTTGCATATATTAATACTGGTGCAAATAGTCAAATGGCGTTTGCTCGACAGACTAGTTTGACACAGTCTACTAATACAATAACAACGACCACGCTTAGTGCTGCTGCAACCCGCGCACTTAAAGTTTCTTTTAACTGGGGCACATCACGTGCAGTGTTTCTAGCAGAGACGAATGGGTTGGTTGTATACGACAGCACAGGTACGGGAACCGCATTGATTTCCAGTTCAGATACCAACTCCACAACACAGTGTCAAACATATTGGTATCCATTTAACAGTCGTCCACTGTACACCGTATCAGATACCAACTCCACAACAGTGGGTCGTGTGCCTCAATTCATTACCAGAGCAAATATTGCAAACGCAACTTCCGTGGGCACCGCGCAGTTGATCGGTAATTACCTGCCTTATGGATTCCCTTACCAAGGGCATCACAGTTGGAATGAGAAAGCACAGTGCTGGATGATCGGTCAAGGTGGTCGTATTTATGCTATCAGCACAACAGGGGCGGTGTTAAACGAAGTGAGTTTGTATAACTTAGGTCCGACAATCGCTACGAGCAGCGTGTTCGCCTCAATTAAAGCATTAGAATGCACGCCATCTGGACGTATTTATTGCTTAACTGATAGCCAAGGTACACTAGTTGGCTCTTGGTATGGTATTCAATGGTCATCTGCCACTGCATCGCTTTGCTTTGGTTTTGGTTTAATGGCAGTGACATCAAGTCAAACCTTGAGTAGTGCAAACCTATTGTCTCCTCCTTTTCCGTTTACTTCGCAAGCTAAAGTAGTAATCGATCTTGAGTCTTACACAGATTACTCAGGTATTGAAAGGGCATTAGGGCTTTACATAGAAACAACCACTAACGCTAACGTCTATGCGGTTAGATTTGATGGTGGACAGTGGCTAAACGGAGGTAACACAAGTGTTACAACAACATCATCTTCATCCTTCCATGTGGGAACCCGTCCTAATCTTCGCTTGGTGCAAGATTCTCCAGCAGATGCAGCTAACCAAACAGGGTTATGGAGGCTTATAGGTCTAACAGCCTTGAACTCGTCCGCTAATATGGCTACTCAAGCTATATCTACAACTGCGGTAAGTGATTCTGGTATCACGAATGTCGCAGTAGGTACTGTTATAAATAACTCAACTGCGGCGGTGTATCCAACTGTCAAGGCCGAGTCGTATAACACGATGTTCTTTGCATATTACGACCCACTTGCTTTGGTTGGTAGATATTACTTCTGCATTGCGGGTCGTTTAACTACAGGTCTGTATGGGTTGCCAATAGCAGGACCAAACACTACACAGTTTGTGAACGTAATCACTACTAAATACGGTTTTGCGGCTTCGCCGTGCAATACAAGCACTTCAGCACTTGCGCAGTCCATTTATTTATTTGACTCAGTGACCGCTCCTGCGGGACCACGAGCAATCCTAACTGCTACTAGTGGTAATGGCTGGACTACACTGATTCGTGATGGTCAGGCGCAACTTGATGTATTTGCTAATGGAATCAATAACCAGTATTCAGTATCAGGCCCAGACACTGCATTACTGCATGTTAGCATTAGTAGTGGAGCAGCCGATTTCTTTGTGACTCCGGTAATAGGTCAGCCAGTTAGTACGAGCACTTCTGCCGCGTATAGGAATACAGATGTGTATTTTGTGCCAAACGGATATTCGGTGAAACTAAAGACAAATTTACCGGTGTCCTTGTCAGCCTTACTGTCGGTCGTGGAGGACGTATAACATGGCTTTTGACCTGACTTTTTTAAAACCAAACCCCCCGGCACCCCCGGTTGTGCCCCCGGTGCCGGGGCTGGTGTTTCTTAAAACAGTGCCGATGTCTTTCCCCGGGTTTAGTGGCGGCACTACATATTCTACGGTCACCGTAGATGCTCCGGGGGATGCTAATTTTACTAAATACCGAGGCATATTATTTCGGTTTTATGGTGTTGGCTTTGCAAACGGTGCCTCTTCTAATTTACTTATACAACCACGTAGAACAGGACAGACCATTATTAACACGATTAATTTTCAAATAAACCAAATAAGTTCTTCCACGGCAACAGGTTGGATTAATACTTCAGCTACGCCTTCGGCTACTGTTGGAGTGCCGTTTACGACAGGCACTCCAGCATTCAATACTAGCCCATTAAACAAGTTGGATATATTGATGCACCCCTTGGGTTATGAGGCTGATTTCAGCTTCGGCTCAAACACCACGTTATATGTTGGTGCTATGGGTAAATCTACAGGAACATATGCACAAGCAGCCAACTTACTGCTTCCCATGATGCTGAAGGATAATCCCGGTTTGACACTTTCTTTGAGCGCGGCAAACTTTTTTACTTCGTGGAACTCAAACAGTTTGAATTCTGATCTACCGATGACCTGTGACATTTATGGGTATTGCATATCATGAACGCTCTACCATACATCTTTGAAAACGGAAACGCACGGCAGATGACTGAAGATGAGTACGCCGATCATCTGGCTTCTTTCGCCGAGTATGTTCCCCCAGTGCCTTCTGCCGTTACTATGCGACAGATGCGGCTTGCAATTATTGACGTTAGAAAAGTGACTGCGGTAGCCGACGCGATCAAAACGATTGCAGATAGCACAGAGAAAGCAAAAATCCAAGTGGAATGGGACTACGGCACGACAGTTGAACGTAACGCGCCGTGGTTCTTGACTATTATGGAAGGCATCGAGTACACCGATGTGGATATTGACAATCTGTTTGTGAAAGCTGCGTCGTTGTAATTTATTAAAAGGGCAGGCTAATGTTTGGCTACAGTGCGTTTGCCCAAGCTCCATTTGCAGCAATCCCGATGCTGGGTACTCCAGCATCGGTTACGTTGACCGGGCAAGAGCTGTTCATACATATAAACAGCGTAGCCCCTACTGCTGATGCAAATGTAAATTTAGTTTCTCAACTACCACTTGTAGCTTCCCAAGGAGTACTACAATTTAATTCAGCCTATGCGCTGAATGGGCAGCAAATAACGTCGTTTATAGAGAGTCTGGATGTTACGGCATATGCCAACACGACACTTAACTCTCAGCTGTTGCAGGCGTTTCAAGGAACTGTTGCGGGCGCTGCTGGTTACATCATAACCGGCATTGGTATGACTGCGGACCAAGGCAGTTTATCTACTACCGCAGATTCAAACGTAATTCTTAATGGTGGGACTTTAGCAGGGCTAACTGGGGCTGTTACCGCTACAGGTACAGGTTCCACTACGTTAGTAGGGCAATTTGCAAATATTTCGCAGGGGGTTGTTAGCGTATCGGGGGATGCTGTAGCTACAATAACAGGCGTTACGACACTTATTAATATTAATAACGTGCTTGTGTGGGGCGTCATACCAACCCCCGACGACCCTGCATGGCAGACGATTAATACACAGCAGACGGAAGGTTGGGTTGTAATACCTACGGATCAGAATAGTATATGGGGTAACATACAGACGGCGAATACAACTTGGACTGATATTGATGATTCTCAGCCGGGGGATGGCAATTGGACAAACATACCAAACTAGTAGCGGAGGCATAAATTGACCCGCTAACCCTTCTTGCTGCTGCTAATGCCGCTGTTGCGGCGGTCAAGGCCGGATGCAAACTGTACAAAGACATTAAGGGTGCAGCGGGGGAAGTGGGTGACGTACTAAAGGACTTGAAAGAGCAGTACAACAAGATTACAGACCCAACACCTGCACAGAAAGCGCAGTACCACGCCGAAGTGCAGCGGGTGCAGGAGATAGCAAAAGCAGACCCCGCCGATGTCTACACCGACATTGGCAACCAGTTGGGTACGTTGATGGACGCTTACGACGCTATTCACAAGGCGTTAATGAAGGAAGAGTTGGATGCCAAGCAGGTCTACAGGGGCGAAGAAAGTATCGGGCGACGGGCGCTTCGGCGCATATTGATTACAACAAGACTAGACGCTATGCTGGTAGAGATTCGCGAAACCATGGTGTACAGAGCACCGCCAGAATTGGGCGCGTTGTGGAGCAAGTTTGAAGAGATGTGGCAGCGCATTGTTGCCGAGCAGGAGGTAGCCCACGCGGAGGAACTGAGGTTAGCTCAGATAGCAAGATGGCAACGCAAAAGAAAAATAGCGGAACTCAGGGCAAAAGCAGTGTGGATTTCGGCAGTCGTTTTCGTAGTTCTGTGGGCGGTGGGTCTAATGTGGCTGACAATGAAAAGCGCAACTCAGAGGATGTACCTTGGTCACTTATCGTGGTAGTGATGACTGTGCTGTTGATGTTCTTTATCATCATGCCGGTGTTAGCATTTATGTACTACGACATGTACTACGCAACGCAGGCGGCGATACATGAAGTAAAGAAGATGCGGGAACTACGCAAGGAAATACAAATTGAGAGGATGTATGGGCAATGATTACCCTCGCACAATTTAAGAAGTTCGCACCCAATACCAAGTATCCCCAGCAGTGGTACGACACCCTCTTTGGCCCCCAGACTGAGTTGGGCGGCAAGTCTCTTCTAGACGAATACCAAATCAACACCCCCAAGCGCGTTGCGGCTTTCCTAGCGCAGTGTGGGCACGAGTCTGGCGGCTTTGTGTTTGTAACTGAAAATCTGAACTACTCCGCCTCTGGCTTGATGCGTGTGTTCCCCAAGTACTTCCCCAATCAAGACATCGCCAAGCAGTACGAGCGCAACCCACAGAAGATCGCCAGTCGGGTTTATGCCAACCGGATGGGTAATGGCAGTGAAGCGTCGGGAGAGGGGCATGCCTACCGGGGACGAGGCATTTTGCAGTTGACGGGCAAGGATAACTATTTTTGGTTTGCTGCCTCGCTAGAGATAACCCCTCAACAAGCTGCTGAATACTTAGAGACCTTCGAGGGTGCGGCGCAAAGCGCGTGCTGGTTCTGGGAAACAAACAAATTAAATGCGCTGGCTGATGCTGGTGACTTTGTGACGATGACGAAGCGGATCAACGGCGGCACCATTGGATTGAAAGACAGGGAGCATCACTATGAAATTGCGCTGGCTATGTTTGATTCTGGCTCTCGTCTGGCTTAGTGGATGTGATCGCTACAGGTACGAGTGTCAGGACCCCGATAACTGGGAAAAGAAACAATGCAAAAGGCCATATTGTTCGTCCACGGGTACATGCCCAGACCAGCTTGTAAAACCTGAAGATGCAAAGGTAGAAAATGAACCCGTTAAAACTAATCAGCCAGTTCCTTGCTTTGAGTCAGGAGCAACACGATGCAGTAATTAAGTTCTGTATCGCTATTACGTTTTGCTGCACCGTAATCATCATGGTGGGGGTGAGTTTGTATTCCGTGGTTTTCGTCACGCAGCCGATGTCGGGCATGGCCCCGGCGGACAAGCAGTTCTTCCTGATCCTGAGTGACATGTCCAAGTACATCCTCGGCTCACTGGCTACGCTGCTGGCTGTAAAGGGTAAAGACGCCCTGCCGCAGTTCATCCCGCCTAATCTCAGTACAGAGAAAGAGCGGTCTGATCCAACGCCACCAGCACCCAAGGCTCCTGCCTCTACGCAAACGCCGATAC
>Ga0194130_10006438_pt1 | contig 13581 bp, 17 predicted proteins | sample TA2KigsurfametaG_FD_160084 | JGI IMG/M metagenome (GOLD analysis project Ga0194130, IMG submission 160084) | Freshwater microbial communities from Lake Tanganyika, Tanzania - TA2015050 Kigoma 12 surface | ecosystem: Environmental > Aquatic > Freshwater > Lake | place: Tanzania: Lake Tanganyika... | reverse complement strand
TTCCGCCAGGCCTGTGAAGAAGTGGAGCGCTACCTGCGCCTGGAGTCAGGCGGGAGCGGGCGGCATCGGCCCCAGTTGGTGAGCACCGGCAACGGCAACGGCGGCAAGCTCCCTGCCCCACCGGCCACCCCTGCCGCCACTGGCCTACCGGGCCATGGCAGCCGGTCCTGGCGCCAACCCGAGCAGCCCCCTGCCGACGCACCACCTCCAGCCCTGGAGCAGGGCGCCATCGCCCAGTGGTGCTACCGCGATGCAGCGGGGAACCCGCTGTTCTGGATCCAACGCCTCTGCCTGGGCGGCAAGGGCCGCAAGGCCTTCCTGCATCGGGTGTGGCTCGATGGCGGCTGGCATCGGCCCAGCCGCCGCGACTCCTTCTCCTGCGAATGGCCGGCACCCCGGCCGCTCTACGGCCTGCCGGACCTGAACCAACGCCCCGAGGCACCGGTGCTGGTGGTGGAGGGGGAGAGCACGGCCGATGCGGCAGGGGTGCTGTTTCCTGAGCACGTGGTGATCAGCTGGGCCAACGGCACCAACGCCATCGCCAAGGCCGACTGGCAGCCGTTGGTGGGGCGGGCGGTGACGCTCTGGCCCGATGCCGACGCGCCCGGTCGCAAGGCCATGGCGCGGCTGGCCGCCCTCTTGAGAGACCAGGGCTGCCGCGTGCAGCTGGTGGACCCGCCGGCCGAACTGCCGCAGGGCTGGGATCTGGCCAATGCCAACTGGAGCCCTGCGGAAGCGGCCGAGCACCTGCAGCAGTGGGTGCAGCTCATGCCTGCAGAGGAAGCAAGACCGGGAGGGGCTTCAGACCCGGCAGATCAGGAGCCCGCTTCCGGTGCCCCCCCTGCTGGCGGCAGCGGGGGGCCATTCCAGTGCCTCGGCTACGACGGCGAGGCCAGCTACTACCGCTCCGGTCGCACCGGGCAGGTGCTGCGCCTGGCCCGCTCGGCTCACACCGCCACCCACCTGATTGCCCTGGCGCCGCTGGCCCACTGGGAAACGCTTTACCCCAGCCGCACCGGCGTTAACTGGTCGGCGGTGGCCAGCGACCTCTACGAACGCTCGATCGCCGCCGGACTCTTCACCCCCGATCGCATCCGCGGCCGCGGCGCCTGGTGGGATGACGGCAGGCCGCTGCTGCACCTGGGCGATCGGCTCGTCACCCCCGAGGGGGAGCACCTGATCACCAGTTCCTTTCGCTCACGCTACGTCTACCAGCGCATGCCACGGCTGGATGGGCCAGGCGATGTGGAGCCCCTCTCGGTGCAGGAGGCGGCGGTGATCGTGAGCATCGCTAACCGCTTCCACTGGGACGTGCCTGCCTCCGGCACCCTGCTGGTGGGCTGGGTGGTGCTCAGCCCGATCTGCGGCTCGCTGCGCTGGCGGCCCCACGTCTGGCTGACGGGCGGTGCGGGCTCGGGGAAGAGCGCGATCCTCGATCGCTATATCAACCCCCTGCTGGGGGATTTCGCCTTGCTGGTGAGCGGCTCGACCACAGAAGCCGCCCTGCGTCAGTCGATCTGCTCTGACGCCGTGCCGGTGGTGTTCGACGAGGCGGAGAGCAACGAGCGGCCGGATCAGCAGCGGATGCAGGGGATCCTGTCGCTGGCACGGGTGGCCAGCAGCGAGAGCGGGGCCTCCCTGCTCAAGGGCTCCCCCAGCGGTGAGGTGAGCCGCTACCGGGTGCGCTCGATGTTTCTGCTCAGCTCGATCGCCACTGCCCTCAAACAGGGAGCTGACCGCAGCCGCTTTGCCCAGCTGACCCTGCGCAACCCGGCTGAGCTGCCCAAGACGGAACGGGAGTTGCACTGGGCCTCCCTGGATCGCGACCTCGATCGCCACATCTCCAGCGAGCTGGGCCGGCGGCTGATCGCCCGCACCGTGGGGCTGATCCCGATGATTCGTCAGGCGGAAGGGGTGTTCACCCGGGCGGCGGCGCGGCACTTCGATTCCCAGCGCCTGGGGGATCAGTACGGCACCTTGATGGCCGGGGCCTGGTCACTGCTCAGCGATGTGGTCCCCACCCAGGAGGAGGCCGAGCAGTGCATCGCCTGCCACGACTGGGAGAGCTACAGCCAGAGCACCGAGCTCAGCGATGAGCAGCGCTGCATCCAGACGATCCTCCAGCACCCGTTGCGGGTGGAGTGCCCCGATCGCACCGTCACCCGCACGATCGGTGAGCTGGTGGAGCTTGCCGCCCACCAGGCCCACGACCTGGAGATCAGCGCCGAGCTGGCAGCGCAGGCCCTGGCCCGCCAGGGATTGCGGCTGGAGCTGCCCCATCTGCTGGTGAGCAACACGGCCGAGCCGGTTGCTCAGATCCTGCGGGACACGGCCTGGGGCCATGGCTGGGCGGTGGTGTTGCTGCGCTTGGCCGGTGCCCAGCGCCGCGGGCCGGTGCGCTTCTGTGGTGCCGGCATGGTCACGCGGGCAGTGGCAATTCCACTGGCGGTTCTCTGAGCTGGAGCGTCACAGCCATGACACCCCGCAACACCCCACCGTTATGCCCAGATCGACTGCGGTGCAAGCGATTACAGCGGCTGTAACGCTGTGACGCTTTTCGGCGGGAATAGACACCCTCACACACACAGAGACACCCATGCACACCTGCGAAAAGACACACTGCTGCTTGCTAATGCTTCTATTTAGAGAAAGAGAGTTACAACGTCACGGGGCCTGCTCAACTCCAGCTCTGGAGCGGGATTTCGGCTGTGACGCTCACCGTCACGGGCTGTTGCAGGGGAAACGGCCATGCTGACCGCTACCTGGCTGGAGCCCATCCCCGGCCTGTGGCGGGATGAGGAAGCCCACCGCTACTGGCTGGGGAATCATCTTTTCCCGGTGTCGATCACCGGCGTGCTGGCCCATGGCCTCAGCGAGACCGCCAAACGGGCGATTGAGGCCAAGCGGCCGATCTGGGAGCCCCGCGGCACCACGGTGCACGCGGCCCTGGAGCGCTACAGCCAGGCCCGCTTCCTGGTGGGCAAGAGCGCCAGCGAGGCCCTGCTCGATACGGAGACTCTCCCCAGCCATCACCAGTACCGGGACTGGATCCTGCCGCTGTTGCAGCTGCCGCTCTGGGAGGAGGTGCAGGTGATCGCCAGCGAGCGCCTCACCTGCTGTCTGGCCCGCAACCTGGCCGGGGCTTTCGATGGGGCCTATGTCTCCCCGGCGCTGAGCGAGCGGCGGGGACGCGAGGTGCGGGTGCTCTACGACCTCAAGACCCTCTCGGCCCACGGCAGGCCCTATTCCACCGCCGCCCAGCTGGGCGGCTACATGGTGCTCGAGGCCGCCCAGGGGAACCACTACGAGCTGGGTCAGACGATCTGGAGCAAGCCCGGCGAGGCCTTCTGCAGCACCTTCTACAGCCGTGAGCAGTGCCTGGCGGCCTGGGCGGCGGCCTGGAGCAGCTACTGCCTGGCTTGCAGGCCCTTCTGAAGCCCAACCCACTCTGCATAGGCTGGGGCCCTCAGCGTGTGACCTTGTGCGATGGCGTGGGCCCTTGCTGCAGCGGTGACCCTGCTGGCAGCTACTGCCGGCAGTGCTCTCCCTGGCTCCAAGGCTGGCGCCGCTCCCGGTGGACTGCGCTGCAGCGGCATTGGGCTGGTGCCGCTCCTGGCGCTGGAGCCCCGACCGCTACTGGAGCTGCGCTACGCCAGCCCCTACAACTTTCTCGGCTCCACCCTCTATCCCCGGCTGAATCCCGAGCTGCGCTGCCCGGTGGCCTTGGCCCTGCAGCAGGTGCAGCGGGATCTGGCGGCTGAGGGCCTGGGTCTCAAGGTCTGGGATGCCTACCGCCCCCTGGTGGTGCAGCAGCGGATGTGGGATGCGATCCGCGATCCGCGCTACGTCTCCGATCCGGCCGTGAACGCCGGCCGCCACACCCGCGGCACGGCGGTGGATGTGACGCTGGTGGACCGGCGTGGCCGGGAGCTGCCGATGCCGACTGACTTCGACGACTTCAGCGAGGCGGCCCATGTGAATGCCGCCGGTATCCCCCCGGAGCGTGCCGCCAATGCCCGGCGCCTGCGGGAGGTGATGGAGCGCCGTGGCTTCCGGTCGTTTGCCACCGAGTGGTGGCACTTCGACTGGAGGGACTGGCAGGCGCTGCCGGTGGTGACCGGCAAATCCCCGCGCTGAGGAACCCGAGCGACACGAGCCTGGACCTGACACCAGACAGGCCTGTGGGCGCCAGGAGCTGCTGCGGCCTGACCCTCGGACGCTTTCGTTCCCAGGACAAGGGCTAGGAATTAACAGCCCCTGTGATTGCGGCCATTAGAACAGAGCCCATACAGTGAAGTTCTGGCGGGCTCTGGTCTGCTGGCCTTTGAACGCCGTGCTCATGGTGATGCCTGCTGCCCTTGCTCAAGCTGCCTCGGCGCCGTCAGACGCCATCGGTGCACTGCTCGATGCGATCACGGCCCTCAAAGCCCAGCAGAAGCAGCTGGAGCAGCAGCTCGAACCGCTGCTGGAGACCCTCAGCGAGGCGATGGCAGCTGGTCAGCTGGATCCCTCCTTCTCCCATAACGACTGGGCCTTTGCCCACAGCAGCGGGCGGCTGACCTACGCGTTCCCGGCGGCGGTGCAGCAGATCGAGCAGCAGCTCAAGGCCGCCAAGGAGACGGCCATCCAGCAGGGCAGCGCCACGGAGAAGCGCGGCAAGCCCTTCTGGACCATCCGCCCCCCGAAGGCCCAGGACCAACCGTTCTGAGCTGATGCCGCAGCGTGCCCACGCCCTGCCTCCCGCTGATCCGGTGGAGGAGCTGCGCGTTGCCGCCAGCGCGGAGGACGACAACGGCCAGCCGCTGTATGAGCCCACCAATCCGGCCCGGCCGATCGGCCATGCCAATCCACCGCGCCGCCCCAAGGGCGTGGCGGTTCAACTCACCCCTAGACCCTCCCGGCTGGAGGTGGAACGGCGGATTGCCGAGGCACAGCTGTGGGTGGCTCAACGCCTACCGCTGGTGCAGATCATTGAAAATGCTCGTGAGAACTGGGGAATCCACAACACCCAGACGGTCAACCGATACCTCAATCTTGCGCGTGAGCGCATGGTTCAGGAGCTGATCTCTGACCGCCGCAGGCATCAGGCCGAGCAGATCTTTGCCCTCAATGACTGCGCCCGCCGGGCGATGGATGCTGAGCAGTTCAATGCCGCCGTCGGTGCCTTCCGGGTGATCGCCGAGATCGGCGGCCTGCTGCGGGCACCTCTCAAGGCACCAGACGGGCAGGCAGCAGGGGGCAGAAGCTGATGGCAGGCCTGCTGCTGGATCCCGCTACCGACCTCTGGGCGGACTGGGGTCTGCTGAATGTTCCCGATCCCTGCCGCCAGCAGAACAGCCCCCAGGCCCAACAGGCCTTCCGGGATTTCATCGTGGCCGCTTATCCCGGCTACGCCTTCCACATCTGGGCCGAGCGGCTGATCGCCCTGCTGCAGAGGGTGGCGGATGGCGATCTCAACCGCCTGATCGTCTGCTGCCCGCCACGGCTCGGCAAGTCACTGCTGGTCTCCAAGCTGTTCCCGGCCTACTGGGTGAGCCGCTACCCCACACGCTTCTGCGCGATCGCCTCCTATTCAGCCGAGCTGGCCTATGCCCATAGCCGTGAGGCGCGGCACTACTACCGCGCCGTCGGCTACCCCCTATCGAAGGACTCCACCGCCGTGGGCAACTGGCTGACGCCAGAGCGGGGCGGCTGCATCGCCGCCGGCGTGCGCGGGCCGTTCACCGGCAAGGGCTATGCGCTGGGGATCATCGATGACCCCTACAAGGGTCCGGAAGACGCCAACTCCGCCGGCCAACGCCAGAAGCTGATCGAGTGGTTTCAGTCCGTCTGGCTCACCCGTGCCGAACCGGCCCCACAGGGGCCAGCCCCAAGGGGGTCAGCCCCAATGGGGCCTTCTCATGGGGATACCGGCGGAGCAGCGCAGGTGGTGGTGCTGACCCGCTGGCACCAGGACGACCTGATCGGCTGGCTGCTGGAGCAGGAAAGCGGTGAGGCCCCCCAGCACTGGAACGTGCTCAACCTGCCGGCCACCTGTGAACCACGACAGCAGCAGCTGCACTTCCCAGCGACCTGCACACTCGAGCCGGACTGGCGGCAACCGGGTGAGCCGCTCTGCCCGGAACGGTTCCCTCTGGCAGAGCTGGAGCAGATCCGCATCCGCGCCGGGAGTTATTGGTGGAACGCGCTTTACCAGCAGCGCCCCTCCCCGGCGGAGGGCCTGCTGTTTCAGCGTGCCTGGATCCATCCCTCTGCGGGCACCCCAGCCCCCGGCGGTCGTGAGGCGCGACGGCCCTTTGCGGCGGTGGTGCTGAGCTGCGACCTGAGCTTCAAGGGCGGGCAGGAGAACGACTACTGCGGCTTCTGCCTGCTCGCTCTGCTGCCGGACCCAGACGCCCGCCACCCGGCCGCCCAGGCCATTGCACGGGGTGAGCAGCTCCATCCCAGTGCCGCCCGGGTGCGGCCCCAAGCCGATCAGCAGAGGGACTGTTCCCACCGGATCGAGGTGATCTGGAGCCAGCACCATCGCCTCGACCTGCCGGGTGTCGTGCACTTCCTCACTCAGTCCGTGGCGCTGCTGGAAGAGGGGCTAAGTCCTGATGCGGTGCTGATCGAGGACGCCGCCAATGGCCCGGCCGTCTGCCAGCTGCTGCGGCACCGGATCCCAGGCCTGATCGCGATCAGGCCCAGCGGTAGCAAGGTGAGCCGCGCCCATGCCGTGGCCCCACTGATGGAGGCCGGCCAGCTGGCCTTTCGCAGCGGCAACGATGCCCTGATCAGTGAGCTGCTGGGTTTTCCCAATGCCGTCCATGACGACCTGGTGGATGCCTTCTGCCAGGGCGTGATCTGGCTGCAGAGCCAGCACTGGCGCAGTCAGGGCAACACCACGCCCCGGCCGCTGCTGTTCTCCCGCTGAGGGGCATGCCCCACTGTCCGATGAGCCCTTCCCCTCAAGTCCACATCCCCAGACCCCGGCAGGGCACTTCCCGAGTGCCGACACCTCGGCGTGGGCGAGCCCCGTTGCGCTCGCCCCATGCCGCTGCTGACGCCCTGGTGGTGGAGCACCTGCCCTTTGCCGCCAAGGTGGCGGCCAACTACGCCCGCCGCACCGGCCACCCCAAAGAAGACCTCGAGCAGCTGGCGGCAATCGGGCTGATCAAGGCCTCACGCCGCTACGACATCCAGCGCCCGGGCCGCAGCCCCAACCACTTCATCGCCTACGCCAGGCCGTTCGTGAACGGTGAGATCACCCATTACCTACGCGACAAGGGATTTTTGATCTCGGTGCCGGGCCGCTGGCGGGAGCTGCATGCAAGAGGGCAGAAGTTGCTGCGAGAGGGGACCGCGGCCCACGAGATCCCGCAATGGCTGGGGGTCTCCGCTGACCGCTGGGCTGAGATCTGCGAGGCCTGCGCCGTGCGGGTGGTGGCGATGGCGGCCAGCCAGGCCGATGGATCCCTGGAGTGAGGGCTGCGGTAGAGGCTGCACGTCAACTCCCGCCAGGAATAGCGGCTGCGTAGATCTCCTTGAGTTCATCGTGATAGCCCCAGCCGATACCCGAAGACGAGCGCACGACCTCGGCAAACCGCTCCCTGAAAGGCTCCTGCAATTCCTTTTGCAGGCTGCCGATTGCCTGCACGGCGCGGCGGGCCATGGTGAGCAGGGCGTTATAAAAGCCCGCATCGATGTCGCCATACTCCACGGTGAAAGCATTGCCCTGCTCCACGAAGAACAGCATCAGATCGGCGTGAGCGATTGGGTCAGCGACCGCAGAACAGAAATCGCCAACAGCCTTTTTGGCTTTGGCGACCTGCAGAGGGCGATCGCGCAGCACATCCGGATACAGGCACTCTGCGATGATCTTCTTGCAATCCACCATCGCGACCTCTGCATTCGCGAAGCGGGCCTGGAGAAAGTTTTGATTGGCTTTCGAGAGGCGATAAAGCTCGGCAACAAGACTCAGCAGCTCCTCTTGACTGAGCTTCGCAACGGCAGCCTTAACGCTTGACCATGTCTGCTTGCCCACAGCAATAGATTCTCGCTTCATAACTCTAGAGCTGCCCCTGAGTGGCGGGCAAGAAGCTCAAGGCGGAAAGCAAAAGCCAATGACGGCGTATTAAATCGAACATGTTGCCAGAAGGTAGTCAAGCGAAACGAGAGCCATGCGGGATTCATAATTTACGAGACCTTTTGGCACGCATTTTCTCATCATTGCCAATGACATATAAGAATTCATCGTCCAATTCAAAAATCGCTCTTTTGCCAATGTACCTTGCAAGCGCACATGCATCAGATCTGGTAAACCCGTGAATCGCAAAACTAGGCTCAGACCATTGGCCATCAGGCGAGATTCCGCATACAGAGACAAATTGGACCGAGCGGAGCTCAAGCAGACGCCACCCGTCGATCGCGATGCCCAGGGCGTCGAGGTGATGGGCTACGACGAGGCGGGCGGCACCAGCTCGATCTACTGCTGCACCTTTGGTGATCAGGGCGTGACCGGCCTGCAAGGTCCGTTCCAGGGGCGCTACGGCATCTCGGTGCGGGACCTGGGCGAGGTGCCCGATGCCCCGGTGTTCCGCACCCGCGTCGATTGGTACGTGGGCTTTGCCGTGCTGCAGCCCCGCGCCGCCGGCCGTCTGTTCAACATCACCCCCGCTGCCTGAGCCATGGCCCTTCTGAACGGAAACCCCCTGATCGATGCGGAGACCACCCTGGTGGGCTGGACCAACCGCAGTGCCATCCGCGATACGGAGCACACCTACCTCTCCGGTGAGGAGGTGCTGCTCAACACCAAGCTCGATGCAGCCTCCCGCTTCTCGCTGGTGGCTTCCCATCCCGGCGCGCCTGCCGCGGTGGAGGTGGAGCTCCTGCTGGCACCGCTGCTGCGCGATGGCACCACCGGCAGCTGGATCAGTGCCATCCGCGTTGCCCTTCCGGCAGAGGGCGGCCGGGTGGAGGCGTTCCTCGGCGGCCATGACATCCAGATCGCGTCAGCGGATCTGCCCAACCTCGATCTGCCGGCGGTGTGTTTCGCCAAGGCGCTCGTGACCCCGACCACTCCGGCGGGGATGCACGCAGGCCTGACGGCCACCATCGCGGCCTGAGCCCATGGCCCGCAAACGCTCCACCAGCCCTGCAGAGGAACCGGCAGCCGAGGCACTGCCGGCGCAGCCCACGGCGATCGAGCTGCCACCCGCCGCCGCAACCCGCCACGACCTGGTGGATCCCACCGTGCCGGCCGGCTTGGTGCGGATCAGCAACGGCAGCGGTGAGCGCTTCATCTGGCCGGTGCACCTGTGCGGCTGGCAGCAACAGGGCTGGTCCCTGCTTGCCGCCGCCACCGGCATTCAGACCACGCCGGCGCCACCAGCACCTGCACCGCTGATCGAGGCACCGCAGGCCGCAGCAACGCCAGAACCGAGCACAGACGAGCCAACCCCTGACGGCGCTGAGACCGAATTGGCAGCCAACTGGGAGCAGGAGATGGGCGCCACAGACGAAGCGCTGCTGCTCGACGACCCGCTGCTCTGAGGGGTGATCGCTTCCGTGCGCTCCTTTCTGCCCTCCCAAGTGAGCAGCACGGCAGCCAGCCCGCAGCTGATCCGCCTGCTGCCGCCCCTGGGCTGCCCCGGCGAGAGCGTGTGGGTGCCACCGGTGGAGGTATCCCGCTGGGAGCAGCAGGGCTACCGCCGCGCTCCCATCCCCGCCGCACCGCTGGAGTTGGCCTGGCTGCCGGATGCACCCGTGCCGCAGGACCCGACTGGCAGCACCGCGGTGCTGCTACTGCTCCAGGCCCGGCCACCACTGCCAACGGCCCTGACGCTGGATTGGGGTGACGGCAGCGTTGAAACCTGGCCCTGGCCCAGCGGCGACAACCTGCCGCGGTTGCGTCATGCCTATACCTGCGCTCAGGACTGGCAGGTATCGGCAGAACTGAGCGGCAGCGGCATCAGCGCCGAGCTGGCGGTGCATCTGCTGGGCTGCCCGATCTGGCCGCCACCGCCACCCCTGCCGCCGGGGGCGATTCAACCGCTGATCCCCGGCAGTGGCCTGCTTGGCCAACCGTTTGATGGCCGCCGCCGCGAGCAATGGCAGCTGCAGCGCTGGAGTGGCGGCACCAGCAGCGGCGGCGTACCCGCCAGCGATGGCTCCAGCACCCGCTTCCTGCGGGCCGATGGCCTCTGGGCCACCCCGCCGGGCAGTGGTAGCGGCACCCGCTGGTGGAGCGGCGATGGCCCGCCTGGTGTGCTGCCTGATGCCCGGCCCGGCGACTTCTACCTCGACACCCGCAGCGGTGATCTCTACCAACTGGAGCTGAGCTGATGCCCTGGACCCACAGCACCAACCTCAAGGGGCCTTCGATGCTGCGGCTGGCGCGGCTACCGGCGGTGCTCAGCACCAGCTCCAGCACCAGCTGGCTCACCCTGTTCTCCACACCGCTGGCGGCACAGCAGGTGCTCTCTTTTGCAGCGGAGCTCTACTTCTCCAGCGGCGCCAACAACACCGGCCTGGTGACCACCCTCTCTGGTCCCACCGGGCCGCAGGCGGTGCTCCACAACCTGGTGACCGGTGAATCGCTCACCACCTTCCGCAACCTCACCGCCACCAGCTACGACACACCCCTGATCGGCACCAGCTCCGCCGGCAGTTCGGTGCTCAGGGCCCAGGTGAGCGGCACGGTGGAGAACGGCGCCAACGCCGGCAACCTCAGCCTGCGTTTTCGCTCTGAGGTGGCCAGCACTGCGGTGACGGTGCTGCGCGGCTCCTGGTGGCAGGTGCTGCAGCACTGAGCTGCGCTCAGCCCAACTCACCAACGGCAATAGGGAGTGTTCTCCCTGGCCCTTGGGCCGCTGCTCTGCCATGGCCTGGATTCCCTCCGGTTCGCTCAAGGGCCCGCATGGTGATCCCGGCCCGCAGGGGCCCCAGGGGGTGCAAGGGCAGCCCGGTGCCGATGGCGCCCAGGGCGTGCAAGGCCCCCAGGGACCAGCCGGGTTGCAGGGCGTTGCCGGTCCAGAAGGACCCCAGGGCCAGCAGGGCATCCAGGGTGCCCCGGGCCTGGGCATCACCTTCAAGGGGCACGTGCCCACCGTGGCGGATCTGCCCGCCGATGCCGCCCAGGGCGATGCCTACATCGTCCAGGCGGATGACTCCTTCCGCGTCTGGGACGCCACCAGCAGCACCTGGGTGGATGGTGGCTCGATCCAGGGCCCCCAGGGCATCGCCGGCCCGCAGGGACCGCAAGGCCTGCAGGGAGAGACCGGCCCCCAGGGCCTGCAGGGGGTGGAGGGCCCCAGTGGCCCCCAGGGCAACCGCGGCACCGGCTGGTTCACCGGCAGTGGTGCACCCACCACCATTCCCGGCTCCATGCCGGGTGATCTGTATCTGGATCAGACCAGCGGCGATGTGTACGTGCTGAGCTGAGGCCCGGCGCTGCCGCAAGCCTCAAGCCTGTGACAAGGCAGGGATTCAGTAGGGAAGCGGCAGTGACTCCACCCAGGAGGGTGAGGGCCGCTGGGGCAGCGCATCTTCTCGGCGGGCGATCTCTGCTTGCAGGAGGCGAATCAGATGCTGATTGCCAGGGAACACAATCTGCAGATCAAAGAGCACTTCCTCGATCGATGCGAACGACCAGGAGGAGAAATCACGGGCCACGGTGAGCGCAGCGAAGGACACCGCAGGGCTGATGGTGGCTGTCAAGGCCGGCCCACATCACGATGCGGAGCGACAGCGCAGCCAACAAATAGAAGGGCCGCTTGTATAGCCTTGATAGCCGGAATCAGACTGAAGGTGCCGTAGCGAAGCGTTTCACCAACGCAGAAGCGCCCCCTGAGGCAGCTGGAGACCAAGCGCGATCAGCCGAGACCAAGCAAGAGCAGGCGAGAGCAGGGTGGAACCGGGATCAGGGCTCCCGACATGCCCATCGAGCATCAGGCCATCTGCAGCCTCAACGCACCCAGCGCCTCACGATCAGCCTCCAGTAGGCAGCGAGCCATCAACTCCTGCTCAGCCAGCAGCCGCTGATCCAGCTCATCGACCCGCGCCAGGCACTGTTGGATCGCGGGGATCACCTCCTCCTCCAGCAGGGTGATTTCCTCCTCGCCATAGGGCTGCTCGATCCAGTTGCGGCGCAGCGGCAGCCCCCGCCGCAGCTGCAGGATCCTCTCGATCGCCTTGAGGCTCGATTCGAGCAGCAGGAACGGATCTTCTTCTGGCTTGCAGCAGGCACTCTCAACGGGCCGCCGGCTGATTGCAGCAGCTGTGGCTGAACAGAAGGAGCTGATGGCCATGACGATCGGCGCCGAGAGCGGCGCAGCGACGGGACCGATCCCAGCGGAGGCCCGACGTCAGGAGGGCCTCAGACTGGAGAGGCCCGGAGCAAGCCTTATCTGGGCCAGTGTTCTGGAGAAGGTCAGAGGCCCTAGACCTCCAGCCGCTGCCGCAGAGCCGCCAGAGCCTTCTTCTGGGCCCGCTGCACCGACATGGCGCTGATCGCCAGCCGCGCGGCTGCAGCCCGCAGCGACAGGCCCTCAAGGAGGGTGAGCCTGAGAGCTGTGGCCTGGGCCGCCGGTAACTGCTCGACCAGCTGCTCCAGCGCCAGCTGCAGCTCAGCACTGCTGGAAGCCGGCTCGGGCTCGGGCGAGGCCAGCTGACCGAGCAGGCACGGCTCGCCATCAGCGCTGGCATCAAGGCTGAAGTGCCCCAGCGGGCACTGGCCCTGCTGATGGAGGCGATGGGGAATGCGCACCAGCCGCACCCGATCGCGCAGATGGTGCTGCAGAGCGCCTGTGATGCACCGGCGCAGATAGGGGCCCGGCGGGCTCGCCGGCTCGGCAGCGGGGAGCGGAGCGCACCAGGGCTTCTCGGGCCACCTGGATCAGATCCTCCCGCTCCACCACCGGGAACAGGCGCCGGGCGGTGGCTGAGGCGATGGCATCAGCCAGGGGCAGGTGCTCCAGCACCAGGGCATCGCGAGCCTGGAGGGCAGAACGGCTGAGAGGCGTGGACCGCTGCTGGCGGCGGGAGGGAGAAAGCGGGGAAGCCATCTGGGAGACGGCGAAGAACCCCACCCCCAACGGCCGGCCGCAGTGCTGCGACAAGGACGCCCCCCTGGGGGCGCATGGCCCGATCCTTGACGCGGCGTGAGGACCGGCCGAGGGATGCGGTGGGTGTGCGCCGGCCCGGTGGTGAACCACTCCCGCTTCCCGTTGCCACGCCCAGCCCTGGCATTCCTGCACCTGCGCTGGCCTGTGGGCTGCAGCAGGATGGTGGCCCCATCAAGTCCTGACCCGTGATTGCGGTGAGCAACACAGCGCTGGTGCGGGATCTGTGTACGGCGGTGGCCGACCTCGGGGCAGCGCCCAGCGCGGCGGAGCGCTGCTGGAGCGCGCTGCGGCTCACCCTGCTGCTGGCGTTGCTGCTCAGCGGTGCCTGGCTGTACTGGCAGCTGCCGTTGGGCTGGGCGGCGATCGCTGCCTTGCTGATCGCCGGTGGGGCCTATGCCCTGCTGCTGATCGCCACCCACGAGATGGTGCATGGCACCTGCTTCGGGATGGGCCGCTGGGAGCAGCCGCTGGCCTG
>Ga0194130_10006437_pt1 | contig 13582 bp, 10 predicted proteins | sample TA2KigsurfametaG_FD_160084 | JGI IMG/M metagenome (GOLD analysis project Ga0194130, IMG submission 160084) | Freshwater microbial communities from Lake Tanganyika, Tanzania - TA2015050 Kigoma 12 surface | ecosystem: Environmental > Aquatic > Freshwater > Lake | place: Tanzania: Lake Tanganyika... | reverse complement strand
TGGGAAAGCTTTTTTATGTGCAAGGGTTTTTTTTATTTTTTTTTTATTTTTTTTTCTTGACAACACGCGCAAAGAGGCGGGGTATTTTTCAAATTTTTTTTTTTAACGCGAGCAAAAACCGCCCCGGGGGGCTTAACAATCAATATAACACTATTTATTTATCTTTTATATTTATATCTATTCTACTTTATTACTCTTACCCCCCCCCTATTTTTCTTTCAAAAGTCGAAAAAAGGGTATCGCTTATTCGTGAGGCACCGTTTTTACGGGGGGAGATTCTTTAAAAAAGCTTTTTTCTCTAATCCAAATAGAAATAATCCATTTGCTATTAGATAATACTGGTAATCCTGCATGAACAGATTCTTCTATTAGAGAATTATCCTCATGCACATTATTCCATACCACCGCTTTGCCTAACCGGGGCTTTATTTTAACATTCAATTCGGGAAAATGTGTTTCTCCTCCTTCAAAATCATCATTAAGATATATTAAACAAGTTTTTTTTCTAGATCCAGCATGAGGATATTCATCATATTTTAAATCTTCGGGTGATGAAGCATCTTTATGTTTTTTATATTCTCCTCCTGTTCCATATCTTATAATATTCGCAGCTTCTTGATTATTTTCTGGAAAACCTGATATTTCTTCCACTTTTTTTCTCAAATTAGCATATTCAAAATTAATTTTTTTAATTAAAGTATTTAAATTAAGATGGTTTGAAGGCGCATATTTTCTTTCTAAAAAATACCCGGCTGCAAAACGATATTTACTAGAATCATCATCACTATCATAGTATGAAATCAGATTCGGAAGCGCTGCCATTATGAACAGGTTGCACTGTTCTGCTGTTAAAAAATCATTATATTCTTTGATATCCACATTCATAATTTAACTAAAATTATATAATATATTATATGTCTAAAAAAGATAAAAGTGAGAAAGTACATCAAAGAGAAAAAGTTTCCGACCCGCTACAAATAAGAGACTTAAACTGGACAGAAAAACAAAAAAAATTTATTAATCTTGCGCTAGACAAGGATACTAAAGTTATGCTTGTGAATGGCCCGGCTGGATCAAGCAAATCTATTGTAGTCACTTATTGCGCTCTTAAGTTGCTGAGCGAAAAGAAAGTCTCTGATATTATTTACATAAGATCCGCTGTGGAAAGTTCCGATAGTAAATTGGGATTTCTTCCCGGAGATGCAGACGAAAAGCTTCATTTTTACAATATTCCATTTTTAGAAAAACTGGATGAATTATTACCTAAAAACGATGTTCAGCGTTTAGAAAAGGAAAAAAGATTCTCAATGTATCCCGTAAATTACGCCCGAGGAATGAGTTGGAATGTAAAATGTGTAATATTTGATGAGGTGCAAAACTCCTCGCTCAAGGAAATTATCACGATTTTGACTCGTTTGGGTAAGCATACAAAATGTTTTTTGCTTGCGGATCCAATGCAAACTGATCTGCCAATTTCCAAAGCGGGAGGTTTTGAAGCGTGTTATAAACTATTTGCTGATCAAGATAGCAAAGATAATGGAATTCATTTGTTTGAATTCACGGAAGATGATGTGGTTCGCTCACCTTTAGTTAAATTTTTGGTTGGCAAATTTAAAATTCTAAAATAATATGAAAATTTATTGTCAAAAATGCGGAAATGCGAATGAATATTCACTGCAAAAACCAAAGTTTTGTCAAAATTGCGGTGAGCCTTTTAACGCTGCGGAGAAAAGAATAACAATATCTAAGAAAACATTCGCCAAAGATTCTTCTCAAGAGCGTCAGGAGGATGATGATGATTATGATGATGATTACGAGTTTCCGCCAAACTTTAGTTTATCCAGTATCAATGGTTTGGATGTGGAAATTGAAAAACCTACTTTAAATTCTATTAGATTAGATTCTACAGCGGACAATAAAATAAAATTATCTTAATGAAGCAGGATGATGATGATTTTTTTGAAGCAAATTTTTCGCTAATAAATCAGGAAATAGCGAAACGTAAAGCAAGATGGAACCTAAAAATAATTCCTTGGATGGACTTTGAAGATGTTTCTCAAATAGTTCGTTTTCACATATACAAAAAAATTCATTTATATGATCGTAAGCAGCCTCTTCTTCCTTGGATAAATAGAATAATCTCCAATCAAATTAAAAATCTTATCAGAGACTATTATGGAAATTTTTCAAGACCATGTTTAAAATGCGCCGCTTCTGAAGGAGCTGATGGTTGCGCCATATACGCAAAGCAAAGTGGCGAGTGTCCTTTGTATAAAAAATGGGAGAATACTAAAAAAAATGCACACGATACTAAATTGCCTGTTTCCGTAGAGAATCATGTTCGTGAGGTGCACCAAAAAAATGCGGAAGATGTGGATGTGGAATTGGGTTTGTCCAAATTAAAAGACCAAGTAAAAAATTTTTTAAAACCTGTAGAATATAAAGTTTTCATGTCTTTATACGTGGATAATAATTCAGAGGAAAAAACTGCAAATTTATTAGGATATCAGCGCACAGATAAAAATTCTGGAGTAAAAAATGTTAAACTAATCAATAAAAGCCTCGTTTCTAAGATAAAAATGAATATTTATAATGGCAATATTGATATTTGAAATATGCTTACAGATTCTCAAAAACTTACAATCCTGGAGGCTTATAAAAAAGATCCTAAAATTTCTTTAAATGATCTGGTTAATTTAGCTTTTCCTGAGAATCCCGAGTTGGATGGTCGTTCAAAAGAGGGTCGTTTAGTGCGAGCATTTTTGACTGAAAATAATATTCGCGCACGACCAAGCTATGAGTACAATAAAATGGAAAATATCGAATTGAATGATCAGCAAAAAGAATTTATTAGTAACAATTGCTCCGTGATGAAAGCGGTGGAAATCGCAAGAATATTATTTAACAATCAGAAACTCTCCAATTTAAATCACGAAACAAAAACTGTTCAGGTTTTTATTAAAACTATACCCGGCGTAATTAAAAACTTAAATCAATCTGATAATGAAGAGGAGAATTATTTAGAGTATAAGCCGCCCAATACTATTGATCGCGCTGTGGCACGAGTAAACAAATATATTCTAAATGGTTACGATAGAAATGATCTTAAAACCTCCGAAAAGAAAAATATAGAATCTTTAATCAATTATTTGCATACTCATAGATTCATTCATCAAATTAATACTTACACAGAGCAAAGAGATCGTCAACTTTTTGAAAGCTCTTTCATTAGATATGCGCATGACAAACCAGATTTAACTCAAGAAGAGGTTGACCAATATATTGTTCTTTGCACTGATATAATTATTGCAGCAGCAATTCAGAGACGCATCGAATTTCTTCAAGATCTTTTGGATAATTCTGCGACAGATACGGAAGGCAAAAGAATATCCATGTCGCTTGTGCAGTCTATTTCTACAGCACAAACAGAGTATAATCAGTGCATTGGTCGTCAGCAAAAAATGCTTTCTGATTTGAAGGTTAAAAGATCTCAAAGAATTGCTGATCAAATAAAAGAAACTGCGAGCATCCTAAGTTTAGTGACTTTATGGAAAAATGAAGAGTCTAGAAAAGATATGCTAAGACTCGCTGAACTTAGAAAAAATGTTTTAAAAAAAGAAATAGAGCGTTTATCATCCTTGGATGAAATAAAATGTCGTATTCTAGGAGTTTCTGAAGAAGAAATTTTAAATGGATAAAATAATTTGCAAAGAGTGCTCTAAAGAGTTCGATTCAGATGCTGGACTTCACCGGCATTTGAGAGTTCACGAATTAAGCATCGAAGCCTATTATCATAAGTATTTTCCCAAATTAGATTTGTATGATAAATCTTTGATCAAATTTAAAAATAAAGATCAGTATTTTGAAACAGATTTTAATAGCAGAATTAATTTAAAAAACTGGATAAAAGAGTCTGATAAAGAAGAGGTTAAAGCGTACATAAAAAAACTTTTAGAAAAAAGAAAACTAAAGAAGAATTTAATATACTCCCCTTCTCAAGTAGAGCTAAGATCTTTAGTAACTCCTCCTATAAGAATTTACAATCAGTTTTTTGGAGATTATTATGAATTATGCGCGAGTATTGGTTTCAAAAACCGTTTTTCAAAATCTCAACCTGAGATTAAATCAAACGCTGAGCGCCTCAATGATTGTTTTATATATATAGATTCAAGAGAGCAAAAACCATTAAAATTTAATATCAAATCTGAGGTGACGTGTTTAAAATTTGGAGACTATACTTTAAGCAATAAAGATTTTACCGGAAACTGCTATATAGAAAGAAAGTCTGTTAATGATTTAATAGGAACTCTAAGCGGAGGATATGAAAGATTTTTACGCGAGCTTGATAAAGCTAAAAGTGCGGGAGCATATTTAATAATCCTTGTTGAAGAATCTTTTTCTAATTGTATGAGTTTTAATTATCTTCCTCATGTTTTTCAAAAAGGAACAAAAATTACTCCAGAATTTGTATTCCACAATGTGCGTGATATTATACAAAACTATGAAAATTTACAATTTCTTTTTGTTGACGGTAGAAAAGAAGCTTCTCGCGTAGTGGAAAAAATATTTTCCTGCGGTGATGCTTATAAAAAAGTCGATTTGCAATTTGCTTACGACGAGAAATTAATATAATGTGGTATCACCCAGAAAAATATAAAAAAGATATTCCAGATGTTAATCAGCGTCTTTTAGCATTAAAAGGCGAGTTGGAAGATAAGGAAGCCAAAATTAGTTTAGCTCAATTTTTAAGAGCAAACATTGGTATTACAACCGAGTTAATCTCTAATGTTAAACTTTCGCCTTATCAAGAAATCATATTAAAAGCGTTACTTAATAGAAACTTTTCTTTAAATATATGGGGACGTGGATGTGGAAAAACTTTTATAGCAGCGATATATTGTTTTATTCAGTGCATTTTCGTTCCGGGTACAAAAATTCTTGTTGCGGGTCCAACTTTTCGTACTGCCAGATTAATTTTTAATTATCTTGAGAAAATAGTAGAATCAAAAGGTTCGGATCTTTTAAGGCAGGCTTTTTCAGTAAAGCCTTCTAAAAGAAGCGATCAATTTGAGTGGAATATTAACGGCGGTTCAATCACGGCTATTCCATTGAATGGAGAAAAAATTCGCGGTTTTAGAGCAAACGTTTTATTATTGGACGAGTATCTTTTGTTGTCGGAAGATATTATTCAGAATGTTTTAATGCCGTTTCTTGTTGCTCCTCAAAATATGAGAGAGCGAATTGAAGTAAGGGAAATAGAAGACAAATTAATTGCCGACGGTTTAATGAAAGAGTCGGAACGGATTGAGTTTCCCAACACTGCAAAAATGATAGCTTTGTCATCCGCTTCTTATACTTTTGAAAATCTTTACAAAACTTATAAAGATTGGGGTGAAAAAATTTATAATAAAGAAGAGACTAAAGCCAACTATTTTATTTCTCAGTTGAGTTATGAAGTTTTACCCGAGCACATGATTGACGCTAACGTGATTGAAGAGGCTAAAAATGGGGGAGCTTCAAGTTCATCTTTTTTAAGAGAATATTGCGCTCAATTTACAGATGGTTCTGATTCATTCTTTAATGCCAAAAAAATGTTCGAACTAACCATTCCCGATGGAGAAGAACCCACAGTTTTACTTCGTGGTCAAAAAGATAAAAAGTATATAATTGGCATTGACCCGAACATGGATGATAGTCCATCTGCGGACTATTTTGCCATGGCCGTTCTGGAAATAGACGAGAAAGAAAAATCATGCATATTAGTTCATGGTTATTCTGGATTGGGTAGTCTAAGCGGGCATATTAATTATTTATATTATATTCTTAAAAATTTTAATGTTGTATTTGCTTGTGTGGACAATGCCGGAGCAGATACTTTTTTAGGTAGTTGTAATGCTTCTGAACTTTTTAAAAATACTAAAAATCAAGTTAATTTTTTAGATTTTGATGCTTTGTCTGAAGAGTATAATAAGCAACTAATACAAGCTAAAAAAAATTATAATAAAGAAATAAATCGTATTTTTTTCACTCAACCCTTCACTTCCGAATTTATTCGCAGGGGAAACGAGTATTTGCAAGCATCAATTGATTTTAAGAAAATTTGGTTTGCTTCAAAAATTTCAGCAAATGGCCCAATTTATAACTCCTTTATTACTCAGCAGATTGATTATAATTTAATAAATGAGAAAGATATTATAGATTTTATTGATACTCAAGATATGTTAATCTATCAAACTAAAAAACAATGCGCTTTAATTCAACCAACTTCTACCGTTAAAGGTAATATGAGTTTTGATTTGCCCAGTCATTTAAAAAGAAACAATTCTCACTCAAGAGCTAGAAAAGACAACTATACAGCCTTAATGTTGGCTAATTGGGCAGCAAAATGCTACTTTGATATTCAAGAAAATAAATCTGATTTAGTCCAAGACACCTTTACCCCGGTAATGTTTTAGTGTAAAAAACAAACAGTTATTATGCCTGCAAAACCCAAAATAGAGTCTCCGGAGCCATTAATGGCCGCGTTTGAAACAAAAGCTACGGTATCACCTTCTTCAAGGACAAGGGAAAATAGATCCGCTTATATAGAGCGAACAAATCGTTATACCAATATTGAGGAGGGTCTTGTACCTTTCTCCTATTCTAGGGGTACCACAAATTATTCTAGCGTAGACATTAGAGACGCAGTTATTCTGTGTCAAAAAGCATACTATAATTTTGCTATATTTAGAAACACTATAGATATAATGACCGAATTCTCCACTGGAAATATTTATTTTAAAGGAGGTAATGAAAAATCCACGGCATTCTTTAACAGTTTATTTAATAAAATTAATTTAAGGTCTTTTCAAGAGAAATTTTTTAGAGAGTATTATAGAAGCGGCAATGTTTTTACTTATCGTTTTGATTCTAAAATAAAACCTGAAGACGCATTGAAAATATCTCAAATATACGGTGCAAACGGTATAAAATCAAATAGTATTTTATTGCCCGCGAGATATATCATATTAAATCCTGCAGATATTCAATTGGGCGGAAGCGTTTCATTTTTTGCGGGAAATTATTATAAAATTTTAAGTGATTATGAGATTGAAAGATTAAGAAACCCAAAAGATGAAGAAGATTTGGCGGTGCTAAACTCTCTTGATAAGGATACTATTAATAGTATCAAAACTTCAAAAAATTATGCTATCCGTATAAAGTTGGACCCTGAAAAAACTAGCGCAGTGTTTTATAACAAACAAGATTACGAACCTTTTAGTGTTCCAATTGGTTTTCCAGTTTTAGAAGATTTAAATCATAAAAAAGAACTTCGTAAAATGGATATGGCAATTAGCCGTACAATGCAGCAAGCAATTCTTCTTATCACAATGGGATCTGAACCAGAAAAAGGAGGAGTTAATCCAAAGAATCTAGTAGCAATGCAAAAACTTTTCGAAAATCAAACGATTGGTAGAGTGCTTGTCGCAGATTATACTACAAAAGCAGAATTTGTAATTCCTGGCATTTCTGAAATTCTTGATCCTAAAAAATATGAAGTGATTGATAGAGATATAAGAGAAGGTTTGGGTAACGTTCTACTGGGAGAAGAGAAATTTGCAAACACTAAGATTAAAATTCAAGTTTTCGCTCAAAAACTTAAGGAAGCTAGAAGCGCTTTTCTAAAAGACTTTCTTGAACCCGAGATTAAAAGAATATCCAAAGCTATTGGATTTAAAAGTTACCCTAAACCAGAAATGTCAGACATAGATCTTTATGATAATCTTGATTCGGGAAGAGTTTATACTCGTTTAGCTGAACTTGGGGTGCTTACTCCAATTCAAGCTTTGGAAGCAATAGAAACCAATAAGCTTCCAGACGAATATGAATCTGTAAAATCTCAGAAACAATTTTTAGCTTACAAAAACGAAGGTCTTTATCAGCCTCTCGTTGGAGGTAAGAATGTGGGTGCTGAAGCGGGTAGACCTTCAGGAACTAAAAATATTCCTCAAATAAAAACTACTCGCGCAAAAGAAGAACTTTTTAGTGTCAAAGGCGTTATTGAAAATTTTAAAGATTATAATTCTTTTTACTCTAAGGTCGTGGATTATTTAAAAAAGAAACATAAAAAGAAAAATCTTTCGCAAGATCAAATTAATTTTGCTTATGATTTGGCGCAAAATATTGTTATTAATGAGCCCAAAAAATGCTGGGATGAAAAAAACATTGAAAATTTTCTAAAAAATCCTCAAATTAAAGCTGCTAATGAACGCACATCCAGAATAGATGAAATTGCTGCCACTCATAATTGTGATCATTTTACAGCAGCTCTATTATATGAAAGTAGAGTAAGCGATGCCGAGAAATAGGATAAACTATCAGAACGAAGCTATTTACGCGGGGCCATCATTAAAAACTGGCATATCCACTGGCGTTTTACAAGGGCATCATATTCTAAAAAAAATAGATAATGTAATTTCTGCAAATTACGGAATTAATGTAACTAGGCAAGATTTAATGCAGCTTGGTTCTCAAGGTATAATCTCAAGACCCATATTTCAAAGCCCCATATTAGATTTGCAGTTCAGTTATAATTTTAACGGTTTTGGAAATGAGACTAAATTGGGATTTATAACTAATTTTACAACGGGCAATAATATCCCAAGATTTTCAGATAATTTTTCGGTAGCTTTACTTTCTGGGTTCGTAAATCCCAACAGAGAAAGAGATAAAAGAGATTTTTATATAGCTTTGGCTGACGAAGGTGAAGATGTTTATAATGACGTATTCAATATCGGAAATTCTTCAGACGAAAGTTTAACAACTTTAACTGGACTAATTGATAGCAAATCTAAATCTTATGATATTTTAAATTTTCAAAATTGCTACCTTACAAAATACAAAATGAATGTTACTGTTAATCAGTTTGTAAATTGCAATTTAAGTTATCTTTGTGAAAATATGATGGTGTTTACCAGTGGTAGCGGAGTTAATGTTTTCACATTAGATGCCAAAACTAGATCTCCGGTGAAAACCGGTATAAATATTGTTATACCGAAATACTCTAGAACAAATGAGTCAGTTTTACTAGGTAATACGAGCACACTTTCCATATCTTTAAGTGAGGGTGATAATAATAACTTATCTAGCGGCATAGGATTTTCTTTAACTGATGCGAAAATCAATTCGTTTGATTTTGAAATAGTTTTTGATCGTTATCCATTAAAATCCATTTCTCATAAAATGCCAGTGGATCAGATTATTAAATTTCCTGTCATTGGCTCATTTACTATAGCGGGAATACAAGGAGACGCTTTTTCAGGAGATTTTTTATCTTTTTTTAATAAAGAAAAAAGTATAGATTTGTCTCTTTCTATGAAAAGAGAAAGGGCTGGTAATCCCAAGGGAGATTTAAGTTCTTTGATCAATATTAAAAAAGCCACTATAAATTCTGTTTTTTTTGACTCTAGTATAGGTAGTAACAAATCTATTTCATTGCAGGGGCAGGTGGATTTGGATGATGCTGATTTATCCAAAGGCATTTTTTTTAGTGGAGCTTTGCCAACGGGAATAGTAGAGCAATTTTTGTTAAAAAGTGGAATTTTAGATTTTTAAAAAAAACTGTGTAAATTATTTTAGGTATAATCGTCAAACTTAAATAGTTTATGAAAAAAGAATACTGCAATCAAGACAAGCTTTCCCTTAAAGATTTTCTCATGACTCGCCGCGAATATCTTAAACGTTTTGGCGCGGGTATGGGTTATTTAAGTTTAGCATCTCTTTTTTCAAATGCGGCGACTGTGCATCATACTCCAAAAGCCAAAAGAGTTATTCATGTATTTTTTAGTGGAGGTCAAAGTCATATCGATACTTGGGACAATAAACCAACCTTGGTAAAAATGGACGGCCAGCAATTACCCACAGGCGGATTAGCTTGCGGCTCTCCTTTTAAATTTAATCGTTATGGAAAATCTGGATTGGAAATTAGTGAAGTATTCGAAAAAGTTGCTCAGCACGCGGACGACATGGTTATTATTAACGGATTAACCACTCCAGTTCCTGCTCACGAAGCAGCAACCGTTATGATGAATACTGGATCGCTACGATTTGTAAGACCAAGTATTGGTTCTTGGGTAGTGTACGGTCTTGGCTCCATGAATGAGAGTTTGCCTTCTTTTATTTCTTTACGTAGTGGAGGTATGCCCTTGGGGGGAACTCAAAATTTTGGCGCAGCATTTTTACCCGGAATGTATCAGGGAACACCAATCGACACCAATTTAGGTTCGGTAGATAAAATGATTCAGAACATTAATAATAAATTTTCTTCCACAACAGAGCAACAGAAACAAATGGAAACCCTGATAAAGCTCAATGAAGTTCATAAGCAAAACCTAAAAAAAGATGAAGCTCTTGATGCAAGAATAAAATCTTTTGAACTTGCGTTTAAAATGCAAACTGAAGCTACGGACGCTTTCGATATTAGCAAGGAACCTCAAAGCATCAAAGATATGTATGGAACTTCTTCTCAGGGCAAACAGATGCTTATTGCTCGTCGGTTAGCTGAGAAAGGTGTAAGATTTATTCAAGTTTGGGCGGGCGGTTGGGACACTCATAATGCTCTTAATCAAACCGTACGAAATGCAGCAAATCAAGTAGATGGACCTTTGGCTGCGCTCGTGCAAGATTTAAAAAATCGCAACATGTTGCAAGATACTCTAATCGTTCTTGTGGGAGAGTTTGGTCGCACGCCAGCGCGTGACGGTGAAGGTGGAATTAATGGTTATGGTCGTTCACACTGGCACAAAGCAATGAGTGCAGTTTTAATCGGTGGCGGCGTAAAAGGAGGAACGACTTATGGAAAAACTGATGAATTTGGTTATCAAGTAGTGGAGAATAAAATGGATATTCATGATTTTCATGCCTCAATTTTATATGGGCTTGGTTTTGATCATCGCAAACTGGAATACGTTTACAATGGTCGCCCAATGAGGCTAACGGATGTATCTGAGAACGAGCCGATAAAACAAATTTTTACATAATACGAACGCTAAAGAAAAAACATTAAAAAAAGCAAGGCGATTTTCATTTCCTATAGCTTGCTATGTCCTTAGTGTGGTAATTTTTTCTCTGAGTTGTTGGATATTTGTTTGTAAAAAAGAAAATAATGATTTGAAAGAAATACTCTTCTATCGCACCAAAGAAAATATTATACTAAAAGAGCTTGTTTCTGAGCAGGAAAAACTCATAAATTTCTATGAAAGCATCTATTCTTCTAAAAATTTGGCTAACTCTGTTAGCAATTAGTTTTCAAGCAAAATCTGCTTCAAAAGAAGAGATCGACTTTTTTGAAAAAAAGATTAGACCTGTATTGGCTCAAAATTGCTATAAGTGCCATAGTAAAGATTCTGAAAAGGTAAAAGGCGGTTTGCTTCTTGATAACGCGGCGAACACTCAAAAGGGAGGAGATTCTGGACCAGCCGTGGTTCCCAAAAACATCGAACAGAGTATTCTATATAAATCAATCACTTATAAAGATAAAGATTTGCAAATGCCTCCCGCTGGCAAGCTCTCCGATTCTATAATTAAAGACTTTGAAACATGGATTAAAATGGGCGCGCCGGATCCTCGTTCATCAACAATTCAATCCGCAAGCGGAAAATTAGATGAGGTTGTAAAGAATCACTGGGCTTATCAACCAATTCAAAAACCTTCGATTCCGGTCAATGGGTTAAAATGGGGCAATAATGAAATTGATGCGTTCATTCTAAAAAAACAAATTGAAAATAAACTTTTGCCATCTATTGAAGCGGATAAAAAAACTTTAATTAGAAGAGTTTACTATGATCTTATTGGATTGCCGCCCACTTTGAAAGAAGTCGAGGATTTTGTTAATGATAAAAGCTCAAATGCTTACGAAAAAATTGTGGATAGACTTTTGTCTTCAAAACTTTATGGTGAAAGATGGGGACGTTATTGGCTTGATTCTGCAAGATATTCTGATACGGCAGGCTCGGTAAACAGAAATAGAGAAGATCGTTTCACTTACGCTTATACATATAGAGACTATGTAATAAATTCTTTTAATGAAGACAAGCCTTTTAATAGATTCATTATTGAACAAATTGCTGCTGATAAAATTGCTGATGTTAAAAAAGAAAATTTAGCCGCACTTGGTTTTATTACTTTGGGCAAAGACTCTTCTAATGTGAATGATGTGATTGATGATCGTATTGACGTGATTACAAAAACTTTTATGGCCACCACCGCCGTTTGCGCCAGGTGCCATGACCATAAATTTGACCCAGTATCAACTAAAGACTATTATGCTTTACATGGTATTTTCAATAGTAGTTTTGTGCCTTTAGACTCAGATAAACCATTGCTTCGTCCAATAGAAGAAAATGAAGCTTATAAAGATTACCTTCTTAAAAAAGAAAAACTCCAAAAAAATGTAGAAGATTTTATTGATAAAAGTTATGCTGAAGCTTTTTTAGATTTTACAACCAACACCACAAAATTTTTGTATGGAGCTTATGCATTAAATTCAATAGCTCAATCGAATCGCACCGATTACGTGAGAGATAATAAACTTAATTCACGAATGATCCAAAGATGGACTCAAGCAATAAAAGTGACCATGACAATAAGCAATCGGAGCAAAACCAAAGGAAAGCCCGCCTCCGCAAAACTTGAGCACCCAGCTTTTTTACTTTACGCAAAAATGTTTGAGGTTCCCGAAAAAGATTTTTCATCTAAATTTAAAAGTGTTTTGGAGGAGTATTCTGAAGATGTTAATCCATTTTTGCTTTCTAAAATTAAATCGACTTCAATAAACAAAATGCAAGATTTAGCGGTGGTATATGGCAGAGCCGTTAATGAAAGTCGCGCATTTTATAATAATACCAATATAATTGGAGCAAAAGATTTTTACGAAGCTATTTTTAAAAACAATGGGCCGCTAGATATTAGTCGAGATAATTTTCAAAGATATTATGCTGACAACGGAAAAACTACGCGCTATGACAATCAACTAAGAGATGAGCGTGGTAAAATAACTGAAAATGATATTCAGCACCCTGCCTCGCCAGCAAAAGCTATGGCTATATTTGACAAAGAAAAACCATCAAATTCCTACGTTTTTATAAAAGGTGAGCCTACTTCTCGTGGACCAATTGTCGAGCGAAGATTCTTTTCGTTCTTAGACTATGTGAATCCTGAGAACTTTAAAAATGGAAGCGGCCGATTAGAATTAGCAGAAGCGATTGCTAATCCTAAAAATCCTTTAACGGCTAGAGTAATAGTTAATAGAGTTTGGCAAAAGCATTTTGACGAAGGGTTTGTAAAAACTCCAGATGATTTTGGTACTCAATCTGAAAAGCCTGTAAACATTGAACTTGTTAATTATCTTGCGGCAAGATTTATGGAGGAGGGATGGTCTTTGAAAAAATTACACAGACTAATATTAAACTCTTCAACCTACAAACAATCTTCACTAGATGATGGTAAAAAATCATTCATTGACCCCTATAATAAATACATGTGGAGAATGAACATTTCTCGTTTAGATTTTGAGTCTTTGAGAGATACAATTTTATATGTTGGA
>Ga0194130_10006436_pt1 | contig 13585 bp, 17 predicted proteins | sample TA2KigsurfametaG_FD_160084 | JGI IMG/M metagenome (GOLD analysis project Ga0194130, IMG submission 160084) | Freshwater microbial communities from Lake Tanganyika, Tanzania - TA2015050 Kigoma 12 surface | ecosystem: Environmental > Aquatic > Freshwater > Lake | place: Tanzania: Lake Tanganyika... | reverse complement strand
GACATCCAGGATTTGATTTTTTCCATCCTAGCCTGAGTAAAAAATTCCTGCTGTAAATACCAGGTTTCAACTTCACTGCTGGCTTTGGTGCTGTTGCAACGCCTGCAGGCAGGAACCAAATTATTGCGATTGCTGGCGCCGGATTTAAACCTTGGGACAATATGATCCAGGCTTGTTGCTGCGTCCTCGCAATAGGCGCATTTGTATTCCCAGGTTTTATAAATATCTTCTCTGAATCGTTTCTTTGCTAACTTTGGAGTGATTTCGACTAGCAGTGCAAGAGGCGCGTGCTCGTCTGCAAACATACTCTTTAGTTGCCGTTACCTTATTTTAATTTCGCCTCATTTGTATAGAACCACTACAGAAATAGAAAATATCTGTTAAGAACCTTGACGGGTTCGCCAGGCTCGATACCGTATTGAGGTACGCGTTTTTTTTACGCCATGGCAAAAGCCAACGGATGGGTCTCTGTCAAACAAGCAGAAGAATCCCTTGGTATCGACCGCGCCACCCTCTTCAAGTACCGCGACAACGGTACCTTAAAGCTGGGTCCGCACTTCGCTGCTTTCCCTGAGACCCGTTCCCGTGACGGATACCGGTGGAATGTACCGGCAGTCAGAAAGTTTCTGCAAAAGCAGGAACGGATTGCCGTTGCTTCTTGAACGAACGCGAGTAGTTCTTTCTGATGCGATAAGCCAGTAGCAGGTCAGTGACATTCAACTGAACGTCCTGGTATGCAATGGATCGGTACAAAAAAAAGGAAAGGGATTCCCAGCAGCTCTGCAGTTTGCAGGGCTGTTTTTCTTTGAGGCCAAAAAGTAAAACCCACTGTGGATGCAGTGGGCGAACGGTTCGTTTTTTGCCGGGTATGTGAATGGTGTTGCCAACGGCCCACTCAAAGCCCTCTAATTCGTCAGGCTTCAAGCCGTAGGTGGCAACCATCCCATAGAGCCACGCAACATCTTTTGTCTTACGGTGAGACGCCAGCTGGAAGTACTCATCTACAATCCGCTGGTCTACAGGCGGTGCTTGAGACATGGCTGAGATGAACTGATGACCCGACCTTAAGCAGCGGGGCAACCAGGGTGCGAGGGGTAAAGGATTTCTTAATTAGTCCTGGGGGACTAATATAAGTTTACATTATATTACTCAGGGCCCACACCGCTGGCAAAGGCTGCCCAAGCTAAGCCAATTGCCTCAATGGTTGAAGTTTCACCTGAAACGTAAGGAAGGTGAACTACATCACCAGCGTGGTAAACCGTTGGGATTCCGCTGTAAGAAATATCACTGTCGCCATAGATACGGCCATCTATCTGCGCTTGGGAGTAGATGAAATTTGTAGCAACAACATCACCAAAGTTTGCCACGATTACAATCCAGGGCGCTGACCAGAGGCTGGGATATATTTGTTGCCATTTTTATCGAGCATTGTGAAACCAGCCATTTTCACAAAAGTAGATGGAAGGTTAAACAACTTCTGCATCATTGGCATCATCATTGGTGCCTGACAGTTATACGGCGGTACATCCATTGTTGACAGCGAACGCCGTTGAAGGTTTGCTGCCCTGGCTTCTACCTGATCGCTTTCAGTTTCATCTACTAATTTCTGCTCCCATGCTGCCATGCTTTCGATGCCGACTGGGAAGTCGGATGGCTCAGGAGGAAACACACCTTCTTCATATTTCATGGCGTAGATGTGTTTGCAATAACGCATCTCATCAAGCAGTGGTGTCCAGGTATCCGTCAAAGATGTGATGACGTTTCCTGCCGCAGAGTAGTCCGCGTATCTAGGCATCCCTTCTGCCCTAGAACCAGGGAGTGAAGGATCAGCGGTATTCCGAATATACATCGCACCAAAGTCACGGAACACGCCGGGATTATCACGTGCTGCACCCGGTTTCGTTGAAACAGTTGGTGTGACAGTCGGTGGGACGTTGTATGCAGGAGCCGGAGAAATAATCCGCATGTCACGGTTGTCCGTGGCACTGGTCATGGCATTGTTATCAACAACCCCCTTCAATGTCATGACCTCATGGCGTCCTGGCTTCAATGACGCAACGTTCGTACGAGGAAATTTATCCTTCAAGGAATCAGAAACTTTGTTCAGCGAACTGATGAAACCGTAATCACGACGGTTGAAATCTTGACATGAACAGCAGTATCGCGTTCCGGTTGAGAAGAATCTTCCAACATTCGGTGGACGTGTTGCAGGTGTAACCAAAGCACGGTCAGGCGTGGCTTCCACAGAGCCAGCCTTCCTTAGCTTTAGGATCCCGTTAAATGGATCAGTATCTGCAAGAACAGCAGATACATATCCGTAACGTTTTTGTGTTGTTGGATCAATCGTATCCCGATCAATTGGAATGCCACCGGGAGTAATGATTCGATCTTCCAGGATCTCACCGTTAATCGCTTTCAATCCACCTGGAACACCTGGAATTGCAACAAAAAGCGGTGGAGGAAGCGGGTTACTAACGCTCCAAGTCCCTGTCAGCTTGACGTACCAGTAATTAGCGTCCTCAGTGACAGAAGCAATAGAAGCACGCACCCCAGTGCTATCAACAACATTATCAAACCGTAAGCTGCCAGCCACACGTACGCCAGCCCAGTGCATGCCAAATTCTTTATTCTTTGTCGGGAATCCTTTGAAAATACCAGGGATGGTTGGTCGGTTGCCACCGGTCAATGGAGTACCAGCTGGGACCGGAACATTGTAAATGAAGGGGTAATCGTATGTGTTATCGTAGAAACAAGCTGTCGCAATCTCGTAGCCACGCCGCCAGCGTGACCAAGCCGACTCACGGTTGATCGAATAAATAGAATCCGGAACCGAACCTTTTGAAAACTCAGTCGTGATCGGTTTTACCGGCCGAGGATCAAATACCTCAGGCCGGTTAAAATTCCCAAAAGAGCTTCCACTCTTTTTGACCATGGTTTAGAAGAAGCCGCCTTGAGCATAGATGTGTGCACCTGGGGTGTAACCAGAAACGTTGGGGCCATCAGCAAACACACCAACGTAAATGCGGTCGCCTCGCTCCAGGTAAATGCCACGGTTGCGGAGAGGAGCGCCTGCGCTCAAACCAGTGGTATCACCAGCAGACACCGTAGGTGCTGCCAGCTGAGGCATCACATCCGAACAGTCCACACGCTGGGTGTTGGCCGGAACTTGCTTAGCAAACAGAACTTTGTAATCGCCAGAAGCTGGGATGGGAGTGGTCGTACCACGAGTGTGGTAGAACACAAACGTGACTTCGGACTGGTAGCCGTAATTCACACCGTTGTAAGTAAATCCACTGGAGGTGCCACCGGAATAAACCAAGCTGGTGTTGACACCGGTCAGGGTAGTGGCACCGGTATAGGTGTAATAACCAAAGCCGTTGGAGGATACGTTCGCCAAAACGCCAGTTTGAAACACCAGAACAACTTGACCACTGGTCAGAGAAATCACAGTGCCAGACGTACCGCTGGAAACGACGTAATCAGCATCGCGATAGTAATCGTTGCGAACAATGCTGATCGAATCAATCACACCGCCGTTATTGTTGTCTTCTTCCAGGGCGGCATCCATGTCCACCAGGATGGAGGGAGCCTGGCCACCTTGCACGAAGATCGTATTACTTGCCTGACTACCTACCGTCTGAGTCGTGACACGCACGGAATCAAACAGTGGGCGGTCAACCAGAAGCGGCTGTTTATTGGTAGAAGTACTGGCCACGTCTTTGCTTTACCTTTTTTCTAATTATAAAGGACTGTTACGCCCTTGGGGTTAAACCAAATTCAGTCATAAAAGACATGTAGTCAGTGAACCCTTTCGGATATTTGACAGTTTGCGCAAACAAACTTTCAGGATCCCGTTGAAGGTTAAGAAACCTTTGAAAGGATTCACTGTCCATAGTTGTTTCAGTATTCGGAGTAAAAAGAAAACGATTCTTCCCATACACCGCACGGTAGTATTCACCAGGACTGTACTTGTCGGAATAGTCAGCGTATGCCATCAGTAAAGACCTTCGAGGGGGCCGACTCCCAAAGTACCAAACACATTTGGAACAGTCGGGAAAGCCCGTTGAATCAGGCTTTCCATTAGACCTGCTTTCATGGTATCCAACAGAGAAGTTGCCTTCCGCTTACGAAGAGCGGTCGTCAACGCTTCTGTAGAAATTTGTGGGGCACCAGGAGCTGTTGCAACTGGCTGAGGTGCAGCTGTTACAGGAGCTGAACCGTAATACTGCTGCAATGCAGCAAGTGATTTAACCGGTTGTCCGTAATAACTGCGTCCAGATTCAGTGGGAAATGAAGCCCATTCAGGAGCCAAGGCAGCAGCCACGCGTTGACTTAAGCCTTCCTTGCGGACAGTCTCAAGACCACCAATGTTCTTTAATCGGTTACGCGCTAATGCCAAAGCAGCGACATCTTGTTCGGCAGGGCCAAAACCCTTTAAACCAAGACGGGAAGCTTGGCCTTGCCAGGTTCCAGGGAGGAACTGATAGGCACCAGCTGCTGCACTAGAGTAACCACCGCTACGGATTACCCGATCTGGATGACGGCTTAGATCCGAAAACGTTCCACCACCAAACATGGTTTGGTAACCCTTGGAACCAGCAGTACCTTCTGCAAACCGAATGGTTTTTAGAAGGCGTTGACCCTCAGGGGTTTGACGGAATTTTTCTAAGAACTGACGCTCATTCATTGGGGCTTTCTCCCTTGAAGGCGTTGTAACTCGCGGTATGCAAGACCCGGATTTGCTTGAGCCCACTTCATCAGGGCCTCTGGCGTCATCCCCGTAGCACCACCAAGTTCTGTCAGCTGACGTTGCAGCTCTCCAGTCTGTTCCATTCTCCTACCCAGTTGCTGCTGGCCCGCATAGAAGGAAGGAAGGGAGACACCTGCAGGAGCATAGTACTGCTGAGCAGCATTAAGTACTTCTTGAGTGAGTGCGCGGTTTTGAACATTTTGTCTTAGAGCGGGAACACCGGCCCCAGTAGACACGCCTGCCCCGCGATAAGGGGATCCGCCTGCAAACGACCCACCAACGGGAACGTCTGAAACGATGGGCGTCTGTTGTCCGGCTTGTGCCCCAGAACTGCCTGCACCCGGAGGTGGCGGCAATGCAGGAGCAGGAGGTGGAGGCGAACCACCACCAGGAGCTGGCGGCGGGGTGCCACCAGCAGAAGTCTGACCCATTCCTTGATATTGCGCAAATCGAAATGACCGATCCCTGGCGCCGCTGTAATCAGGTTTCAGTTCACCGGGATTAACGACAGGACGATCTTGGATCGAGGTAACGCGTGGATCCTTGCGTGGGTCGTAGATCAGATTGTTATCTCGCAGGATCCCTTGAAGACCCTGACTAGCTTCAATCATTGGGGTGGGATCTGCCAGGCCCCAAGCCATACCGCCCATGCCGCCAAGGACTGTCGTACCACGGAGACCGGTAGCTCCACCAGGACGAAGGTTTTGCAGCAGGCTGCCCACCTGACCAAATCCCGTACCACCGGTCAAGGCACGCGCTGCTTTTTCAGAAGTGCCGCCAAACTGCTGCAAAAACTCACGGCGCAGAGCAGGATTCCTGGCAAATTGACCACCAGTTTGAATTGCAGTTTGCAGGGGATTAGTAATGACAGCTTGACCGGCACGAACGGCATCACCAATAACAGGCGCCTTCAGAGCACCGGTCGCGTACTGCTGGACACTACGGGCCAGCTGTGGGACAGAACCTGCAGCTTCTTGAATAGCACGATTCACCATCCCCGCCTGAGCAGAGCGCTGAAGACCGGCTGGCATTCCAGCAACGTCACTGATCAAGCCAGTGAAACGGGTGGGAATATTGCCAAAGTTGGGGCCAGCAAATTGAGCAGGCAGTCCACGCTGAAGCACATTCTCTGCTTTTGCGGCCAGAGCACGATACGTTTGTGGATTGGTGACAGCATCCGTAACGGGCTTAGCTGCTCTCGTTGCAGCCTTGGCGCCAAATCCTTGCACGGCTCTCAGGGCCGGTGCGCCACGCATAAACAGCTGCAGGAATGCGTTACCCATTAGCGCCAAACCTCATGAAGATAAATACGAGAACCCACTGCAGTGTCAGCTGGGCCAGGTAAAGCCTGAATAAATTCCGCACCTGATCGTTCATAACGGTAACGAGCTTGGAACGGATCCTTGTAGTTAGGCACGTACAAGATGTTGGCTAAACGGTCGGTTTCGTAGAGATAAATCTCATTCCAAACCTTTAGTGCTTCCTTGGCATTACTGGACCGGATCGTACGGTCAACGTCACCAATGATGCTTTCTAGCCGAGTAGAAGGAGAAGTTGCAACCTCTGTTTTCTTCTCGGCCGTGTCACAACGACCAATCTGAATAACAATTTTGTCGTAGAAGTACGAATCCGGGACTGTATTCATGGCTTCTTCCAAACGGGCATAATCACCCGCTGGCACCGTAACCGTGAAATAGCCCAGGTGATACCTGACCCTACTTTTGTCAAAGTCAGATAACTGCACTTCTAACTTCCAGCATCAACTAATTATAGTTCTAGAAAATCAATCACAGTCCAAAGAATTGGCTGGTGGCATACTGCTGGCCCTGCAGGTACGGATCAGAACCCGTGAACTGAGAAAGGAAATTCTTCGGTGTTAACGCCTGCTGCAGTGCATTACCAATCAGACCTTCCTTCATCTGCTCCATTAGGGACTTGGGTTTTTCCTTTTCGCCAATCACATTGATCAAAGCATCAATCAATTTGCCCTGCTGAGTTTGATTCTCAATTTGATTCTGAACGTAAGCCTGTGCCCAAGCTTCAGAATCAGGTGCACTGGTCGTTGCCGTTGCATCACTCTTACGCGTGGTTGCAGCAGCGGGAAGTTCACTTAGGTGAAAGGTCTGCAGTTCGTAAGGTCCTGTGCGCAGACTAGAAACATTGCCAGCACCACCTTGATTAGCGTGAGTAGCAACTGAACCTTGCCCAAGGAAACGAAGTTGTGTGCCCTCTGGTAAACCGTAATCTTCTCCACCATGATGACGCATATCTCCATGAACAGGATGTTTGCGCATCCCATAAGGACTGGTGAGCGGTGCTGCTGGATTTAGAAGATAGCCACTTACACCTTTAGTGTAAAAAGATTGCCAATCCTCTTTGCCTGGCAAGCGAAACTGAAGATATTGACCAATATCAGAACGAGCAGTTGAAAAAGGAATTTCTTTACCGTCTTTCGTTAATCTAAAATGCGCATGAGGTCCAGTGGAGGTGCCAGTGGAGCCAACCTTGCCTTTGTAGAGAGCGGGACCGGAGTACATATCTTTTTCTTTTTATTTTAAAACCAAAAAACCCCTGGTTTCCCAGGGGCTAGAGAGTGCCTTAGAAAAGGAGTTATACACGAATTAAATCAGCTGCCAGGACGGCATCCCAGTCAACACGTTTGATCTGCCTGAGCTGCTCTAAGTTGTTAAACCTTTCACCCGATAAGGACATCTGAAGATCTTTAATTTCTCGGGCAGTCTTCAAACCAATGCCTTTAATGTGATCAGCGATCATTTGGGCAGTAGCCGAATTAATGTTCAACCGCGTTTCCGGAGGAAAAGAACGGGGCTCTTCCTGCGCAGCTTTATCTTTAATCTGAAGAGTTTTTACCTTCTTCGTTGCTGCCTCATCAGGGATAAGTTCGGTTTTGTAAGCGGTATAAAGGCGACCGTCTTGATCTTCGACCATGAACCAATCGCCATTATCCCACTCACTAACAACCTTGACTCGTGCACCTGTTTTTTTGTGCTGATACAGCATGGCAGCAGTGGTAGACATAGGACCAGAGTGTTTCTGGTCCTAGTTTAACTCAATCAGCTAACAGTGCGGCCCAGCAGGTAGCCGTCGATGTCCTCGTAGCCAGCAGCTTCATCCGGCTGGATGTAGCACACTTCAACCACGAAGTAACCGCTGCGGCCAGCATTGGCATCAGCACTGGAGATGTACCAACCACCAGAGGTGCTGGTGCCGGTGGTGGTGCCACGGGCAAACACTTTCAGGGTGGTGGAACTGGTCAGCTGCTTATAGATGGAGCTGGCGCCCACGGTACCGGTGCTCACGATCAGAGGGTTGGCGCTGTAAGCGGCAGAACCGGCGGCGAAGAAGATTTCGCCTGCCTGAGCACCAGAGGTGGTCGAGGTCAGGTTGGCCTGAGCCACGGCCTCGCCGTCGCCAGAAACAGACACAGGACCGCTGGAGTCGCGACCAAAGGTGATCACGTTGCCGGTAGCGGCATATACACCAGAGGCTACGCGACCGTCGCCCCAACCGGAAGCCACGGAGATAGTGGCACGATATACGTAAGCAGGCAATGTGCTGCTACCGGAAATCACCATGCCGGTGATGTCAGGACGGGTGTCATCCTGACGGTAGGGCGAAGGAACGATCACGCTGCCGGTGGCAGTGGCGCCAGCACCAGAAGCGGTGGTGACGGCCACGTAGCCACGTTGTTGAAAATAACGGTAGCCAGGGACGGCCAACACCGAAGTAGGGCCGCCCTTAGAGGCGTTATTGGCATCATCGCCATCGGTGTCGATGTTTTTGTACCAACCGTTCAGAGGTTCTGCCCAGTTACCTGGGTAGATTTTTTTAGCGGACAAATAGGTCATTTATTTTTCCCTATGTTTTGTATGTTGCTTAATTATCAGACAGTACCGTCATCAGACACATAGCTGAACGCAGTGGTCACGAAATCTTTGTTCAGGATCTCGAAGCCAGCGTACAGTTGCCAAATCAGAATGATGAAACGGCTGAAGTCGTCGTTGTTGTTGATCAACACCTGAGCATTCGGACCGCCGATACCAACGCCAACAGCCTGAGGACCGAAGAAGTAACCTTGGGCAACTTCTTGAGCAGCATAGGTACCGCCAGTACCAGCGAAGGAAGTAGTGACGTTTTTGGTCGGGAAGTTGGTCGACTCGAAGAACTTCACACCTTCAAACTGAACACCAGTCGGCATGACGGGCTCACCAGCCAGGAAGTAGCCCTGACCAGCTTGGGGACCCATATAGAAGCTGGCGTTGTTAGGCATCATGGGGTTACCCATGTACATGCCTTGACCAGGGTTACCAGCGTAACGGGCGATCTCACGGAAGTCCGGATCACGACGCAGGTGCATCATGAAGGTAGGATCGCAGATGCAACGATACAGACCATCAGAGAAGGTCGGCACATTGCGCTTACGCAGATCCTTCACCACGTTCAGCAGGTCGGTACGCACCGAAAACTGCTGAAGATCGGCTGTGTACTCAGCGGCGGTGTAGGTGATTTGACCAGAAGCATTCTTGGTCTTGCTGCCAGGGAAGAAGTAACCGCCCTGGGTAGTGGATGCAGCACCGCTGGCCTCAGCTTTAGAGAGTTCATCAATGAACACGCGGTCGCGCCAGCGGCGATAGTCATCAAGCAGCGTCAGGCTGCCGATGGACTGGTGGAACATGTTGAGGTTCCCGGTGTCCAGCAGTAGACGCTGAGCGGTGATCAGAGTCTCGCGAGCAATCTTGAAGGTGCTGGGCTGGGTGGGATCACCCGGATCAGCAGGACCGGTGTACTCTTTGAGCACCACCAGGACCTTTTCCTTCGTGATGTTCCGGCTGTTGGCCGTACCGATGGTCTGGTCGGAGATGCGCTCACGGCTGTCCTTAGTACCAGGGGTACCCCAGAACTTGTAGCGGTCCAGCTGAACGGTTTGACCAGGCTGACGAGTGAAGTCGTGAACAACCACGGGCTCCACTGCCATTTCAGCAATGTAAGCAGGGTGCGGACGATAAAGTTCCGCACCTAAGATTTTTGGAAAATCGTTATCAATGAACACTTTTAGTTATCCTCCAGAATCTCAGGAAGGTAGTTTATCGGGTGAAAGATTCAGACATTGTTATGTCTTATCTAACACAAATTTTAGCAGCCGGTAATTTATTCAATTACCGACAAACTATCACTCCATCACAAACAATTTGTTCGCGACAACTTGAGGCTGAGCCTGGTTCAGAACGCGCCAAGCATTCTGGGGATCACGAGCCATCATTTCATTAAAATCGCCCCAGAAATTGCCGGGTTGCTGGGGAGCAGCAGCGGCAGGAGGAGCGGGCATGAAGCCCAGTTCAGGTTGTTGAACCTGTTGGGTGGGATAACCAGGGGTTTCCAATTGAGCCTCACTTTCATAAACCGGATAAGGCCCTTCGGGACCAAAGAACTTCAGCGTGTAATCGCTAAGCACATCAGGATTGGTCAGAATTTCGTTGTAAGCGAGGTTCTCTTGGTGCTCGTTTACAGCAAACTCAGCGTAATTCTTGATGGTGTCACTTGCGCGATTTCCCCACGCGACGGCGCTGTCCAGCATTGTTTCCAGCTGGAGAGCGTAGTTGTTCAGGATTGCTGGTGCCTCGATCCCGAACGCGTCCATCACCTGGCGGGACTCCTGCCCCATTCCCACGTAATCCGCGATCGCCTCCAAGGATGGAGTCGAGGAGGTTTGGGAATAGCTGGGCGAGTATGCCTGGCTGGGATATGAGGTCGGCGGAGCCGATTGTGGCGTAGCTTGGGGGCTGGTCAACCCGTAGTTGGCCGGGGTATAGGTCGTCGGTGCCGACTGTTGACCCTGGAACGGGGATTGAACTGGTGCGCTCAGCAGGTTCACCACCTTGTTGAACGCCGATTCCCACGGATTCGAGATTGATTCCGCCGCCGGGGCCAAGGGGGATTGGGGGGCGTACTGAGACGGGGCGGATTGGTAGCTGGGGCTCGCCTGGGGCACTGCTTGGGGGTAGCTGGTACCCACCTGATACGCCACTGGAGCCGATTGCACCTGAGGTGCTGCCACCACGTAGCTGCTTGGAGCTACCGCTACGGGCGACGGTTGGCTCGTCTGTGGGATCGATTGGACGGTAGCGTCCTGCATAACTCATCTCCTTTTGTAAGGCCTCTAAAGTTCGATACAGATATGGAGTTAAATCCAGTCTGGGATCCGCAGCCATCGGTAAATCCGGTGATTGCGGGTGAGGGGTCTGCATCATGCCCCCCACTAAGCGAGCGAAAGAAGAGTATGCACTCTGTAATTCGTTCACCATCCTGAACGGGAACCCAGATAACATCTCGGCCCGTTCCTCATCCGTTTTTGACGGAAAGAGGTATTTCAGTGCTTCAATGCTATCAACACCTAATTCTTGCAGATTTCGAACAACAATGGAATTGTTCAGAATATCTTGCGTCGTATCTTCGTAGACAGGGCCTAACCATCTCCAAAGAATCGTGACATCACCGTCTGGGATCAGGCCGGTGACACCAGGGGGGATTTGCTGGGTTTGCACGGAAGCAAGCATTAACTGCTTGATCTGTGTATTGAAGCCATCTAATGCAGCTTCATATAGATCCAGCTCATCCTCACTTGCTCCATCCGCTGGCTCGATTGGTTTCTCGATGCCAGCAGCAGCAGCCAGCGTTTCGCGGAACATCTTTTCTTCTTGGAAAATAATTAGTTCCAAGCAACGGCAAATACCATGGGTGTAAATAGCATTTGCTTTTTTCTTCGATGTTGCCGCAACGCGACCAAACAAAGATTTGTATTCCGTTGCGGTGACGCCAGCAGAAATAGAGAGTTCATCCACGCCGCCTAGGGCAGTACGAATTTCTTCCCGATACTGACGTGCAAATGCGTTCTGGTCACCAGTGATGGCATCAGGAACGATGTAACCAACACGATCGTTTGGCTCCAGATTTGCAATCACACGTGGCACCCGAATCTGGCCGTCAACACCACGGGTGATGGGATCTTGCTTGAAGGTGGAACGGCTGTATGCACTCAGGCTGCCGAAGCCAGAGTTTGCTGCAATGGACGGACGCTGAACGGCACCATCCGTGCCGGATTCCATCAGGTCAGTCTTGGGACGAGACGACAGAAGAGTTGGGTTGCCAAAGAACTGCACGTTCTTCCGCATGGTACGCACCAACTCATCGTGCGTCGCAATATGGTTGGCTACCGAATCAAACTCGCCATACCCCTCCATGGAAAAACCCTTGGGATTGTTGAAGATCTCAACGCAAGGGATAAAACCGAGGGAGTTCTTGAATGTTTTGGTTTTACCAGGGTTGGCAAAGGAAGGCATCTCGAAAGACATCTCCCCTTCCGAGTGCGTTTCTTCAATTACCTTGGCCTTGATCGAAAGTTTGATATATCGCTTGGCACCTTGGTCAGCCGTGGTGGCGCTACCGGTTACGTTGGTGACATTGATGTTGTCACCAAAGCCGAAGCCTCGACGTACCTTGTAGCTGTAGATGATGATCACTTCTTCCAGCTCACCGTCTACGTTGTAGAAGCTGCGGTACTCGTGCTCGCGGAAATAATAAAGTCTGTAATTCTGTTTGGTAGGACGGATATAAAACAGTCCTTTGCCATCACATAAAAAGTAATCCCAAATGGAATCCAGTCGGGTGTCTAGTTGGTTGTACTTCAGGACGCGATCAATAAAATCCTTGCGCTGATTTCCAAAGTTGTCTTGGCCTGGGAAGAATTCAACACCCTGGCGGATGCCAAACAACTTCATCTGCGCCAGGTGGGAGGCAACAACGCTCGTATCAACAACAGCGTTACCATCCTTCTCGATGTACGCGTTGATGATTTCTTGCAATCTGGCGTTAGAGCTAGTTGCCATTCACTTGTTGCCCCTTTTCTTTTTGGATCTTAGCAGTTTTCTTATCTTCTTTTTTCTTCCGAAGCCAACGACCAAAGAAACTTAGCTCAGCAGGAGTGTATAACTCGGGATGCTTAAGCGCTTGTTTGATCAGCTTCTTCGTTTTCATGCAACTCGTGCCTGACCCATTTGAGGGCCGCGATAAAATTGAGCGTTAGCCAAACCAGCCATATTGCCAATGGCATTAGGAAGATTGCTGCTACCCATCGCCATAGGGAGTCCCAAGGGGGAAGTACCTGGCATCGGCTGAGGACCAGGGCGACCGTAGACGCCTTCAACCTCTTCTTTGCTTTCGCCTGGAAGAACCGGCTGGCCACCGGGCTTTTGACCAGGGATTTGGAATGCAGGTCCAAAAGGATTTCCTGCTACACCAGAGCGAGGATCGTGAAGAATAAAACGGTCACGATCTTGATCCTGACGGAACGGACTGTACTCAGGAGAATTGAAATAGCCGGGACCAGGCTGGACATTCAACTGAGAAGGATTGAAGCGAACTGCTGGGGGACGCATGGCGCCTTCGTTGCCCATGCCGCCGCCATAAAATCCACCTGGTTGCGTGGTATAAAGCATGTCCTTCTATTTCGATTTTTTTATTTTACTCGTCTTCTTCCAGTTCATACAAAGATGGATCGGCAACCTTGGAAATGTGGATGCCATCACCTTGCATGTCCCAATTAAGAATATCGCCTTCTTTCCAGCCCAGCTCTTCCATCAGTTCTTCGGGGAAAGTGAGAAACTGTTCACCGTTCTCATCTTCCTCCACCTCAAGGATGTAGCTCATTTTGTCAAAAGCTTTTCCATTAGCTTATCAAGCTTATTATTGATTTCGCGAAAGTTATCATGCATTTCTTGGATTTCTCTTAAGAAATCCACCTTCAAAACGTAATCCAAC
>Ga0194130_10006430_pt1 | contig 13591 bp, 12 predicted proteins | sample TA2KigsurfametaG_FD_160084 | JGI IMG/M metagenome (GOLD analysis project Ga0194130, IMG submission 160084) | Freshwater microbial communities from Lake Tanganyika, Tanzania - TA2015050 Kigoma 12 surface | ecosystem: Environmental > Aquatic > Freshwater > Lake | place: Tanzania: Lake Tanganyika... | reverse complement strand
CCCATGCGCGTGTTCGAGCGCAAGCCCGTCTGCCGCGACCTGCCGCCGCCGCCCGTCGAGCCGGTCTGCTACAAGTCGATCGCCGACGTCACCTGCTACACCGCGCCGGATCCCGCCATGCCTCCGGGCCGGCTGCGCCCGGGCGCTGGACAGGCGCGCTGAGTTTCTCCAACGTGACATGCGACGGGCACGGCGATGTCGCCGTAACCGGGATCGGAGCCTCGGTCGAACGACGGCCTTCACCGCATGGGAACGCTCCTCGCGCTTCGCGATTTCCGCAACGCCGGCTCGGCCCCCTTCTTCGACAGGCGCGAGCTGCGCGCGATCCTCGCACTCTACGCGGAGCACGTCTCGCGCGGGGAGTGGCGCGACTACGCGATCGAGCAGCAGCCCCGCCATGCGGGCTTCGCGGTGTTCCGCTCCTCGCGCGACTGGCCGCTCTACGTGATCACCAAGTTTCGGCCGCGGGCGAACCGCAACGGCGACTTCGTGATCTTCGCCGGCGACCGCAGGCTGGCGCAGGCGCGCAGCATCGACGAGATCCTGGCCAAGCTGCGCGCCATCCTCGACGCCGAGAAGCGCTGATCCGCGCGCGCCGCGCTCAGCCGCGGCGCTTCGCGAAGGCCGCCGCGTAGCGCGCGGGGTCGAAGCCCACGAGCAGTTCGTCGCCCGCCGCAAGCACCGGCCGGCGCACCATGCCCGGATGCGCGAGCATCAGCGCCATCGCCTTCGCTTCCGTAAGGCCGCGCTTGCTGGCCTCGTCGAGCTTTCGGAACGTCATGCCCGAGCGGTTGATCAGCGCCTCCCAGCCGATCTTCGCGACCCAGCCCGCAAGCAACGTACGGTCGAGGCCAGCGACCTTGTAGTCGTGGAACTCATGGGCGACGCCCGCGGCATCGAGCCAGTCGAAGGCCTTCTTCATCGTCCCGCAATTGCGGATCCCGTGGATGACGACGCGCATTCAGTCCTCCTTGCGGCCCTCGCCGTCCTTCGCCTCGCCTTCGCGCCCGGCCGGCGGCGGCGGCCCCAGGCGCGCCGCGACCGGCAGGCGCCAGCCGCGATAGATCGCCATCATGCGCAGGAAGAAGCAGAGAAGCGCGCCCGCCGCGGTGCCCACGGCCTGCGCCACGCCGAGCGAGGAGGCGGCGACGACGGTCGCGGCACCGGCGAGCGCGGCGACCGCGTAGATCTCGGACACGAGGACGACTGGCACGCGCGCCATCAGCACGTCGCGCACGATGCCGCCGCCGATCGCGCTCACCATGCCCAGCACCGCGGCCATCGGCGCGTTGAGGCCGTGGTCGAGCGCGGCCTGCGCGCCGGTGGCCGCGAACAGGCCAAGGCCCGCGGCGTCGAAGGCCTGCACCGGATGGCGGAAGCGGTCGAGCGCCGCGGGCCGCAGGAAGCACGCGCCGCCCGCGAGCACCGCGATCGCGACGGGCCGCCAGTCGGAGATCGCCGCCGGTGGCACCACGCCGACCAGCAGGTCGCGGATGATGCCCCCCGACACCGCCGTGACGATGGCCAGCACGAGCACGCCGAACAGGTCCACGCGCGCGCGCACCGCGAGCGCGGCACCGCTCAGCGCGAAGACGCAGGTCCCCGCGAGGTCGAGCGCGCGCAGCATGCCGATCGCGGCGAGGTCCATGGTGTCCTTCCGTGGCCGCGCGCCTTCGCGCCTCGCGGCCTACTCCCACTCGATCGTGCCGGGGGGCTTCGAGGTCACGTCGAAGGTGACGCGATTGATGCCCTTGACCTCGTTGATGATGCGCCCGGCGACCTTCTTGAGCAGCGCATAGGGCAGCTCGGCGACGTCGGCCGTCATGAAGTCGCTGGTCAGCACCGCGCGCAGCGCCACGACATGGTCGTAGGTCCGCCCGTCGCCCATCACGCCGACGCTTTTCACGGGCAGGAAGACGGCGAAGGCCTGGCTGGTCTTGTCGTACCAGTTGCGGCCATCCGCGGAATCGACCGTGGCGCGCAGCTCGTCGATGAAGATCGCGTCGGCGCGCTGCAGCAGCTTCACGTGGGCAGGCACGATCTCGCCCAGCATGCGCACGCCGAGTCCCGGGCCCGGGAAGGGATGGCGATGGACCATCTCGCGCGGCAGGCCGAGCGCGACGCCGAGCTCGCGCACCTCGTCCTTGAACAGGTCGCGCAGCGGCTCGAGCAGGCGCAGCCCCAGCGTCTCCGGCAGGCCGCCCACGTTGTGGTGGCTCTTGATCGAGGTCGCCTTCTTCGTCTTCGCGCCACCGGATTCCACGACGTCGGGATAGATCGTCCCCTGCGCGAGCCAGCGCGCGCGGCCGAGCTTGCGCGCCTCGCGCTGGAAGACATCGACGAACTCGCGGCCGATGATCTTGCGCTTGGCCTCGGGGTCGGAGACGCCGGCGAGCGCAGCGAAGAACTGCGCGGACGCATCGACATGCACCACCTTCGCGTGGAGCCGGCCGGCGAACATCTCCATCACCATCCGTCCCTCGTCGAGGCGCAGCAGCCCGTGGTCGACGAAGACGCAGGTGAGCCGGTCGCCGATCGCGCGGTGGATGAGCGCCGCGGCGACGCTCGAATCCACGCCTCCGGACAGGCCCAGCACCACCTCGTCGTCGCCGACCTGCTCGCGGATGAGCGCGACCGCCTCCTCGATGTGGTCGCGCATCACCCAGTCGGCGCGCGCGCCGGCGATGCCGAGCACGAAGCGCTCGATGACCTGGCGGCCGAGCACGGTATGCGTCACCTCGGGGTGGAACTGGACGCCGTAGTAGCCGCGCGCCTCGTCCGCCATGCCGGCGATTGGGCAGCTCGGCGTGCTCGCCATCAGCGCGAAGCCCGGCGGCAGCGCCGTGACCTTGTCGCCATGGCTCATCCAGACCTTGAGCATCGGCGCGCCGCCGGGGCCGGCGAAGTCCGCGATGCCGTCGAGCAGCCGCGTGCGGCCATGCACCTCGACCTCGGCATAGCCGAACTCGCGCTTGGCGCTGGCCTCGACCTGCCCGCCCTGCTGCACGGCCATGGTGAACATCCCGTAGCAGATGCCGAGCACCGGCACGCCGAGTTGCCAGACCGCCGCCGGGGCGCGCAGGTCCTGGTCCTCGTAGGTGCTGGCGTGGCTGCCGGAGAGGATGATCGCCTTCGGCGCGAAGCCACGCACGAAGTCGTCGGACACGTCGTTGGGATGGATCTCGCAGTAGACATGCGCCTCGCGCACGCGCCGCGCGATCAGCTGGGTGACCTGGCTGCCGAAATCGAGGATCAGGACCCGTTCATGGGCGGCGGAGGACGGGCCGGAACCCGTCGGCGTCGAAGGACTGGCCACTTGCGCTCCCGCGGCAGGACGACCGCACGCGAGCCGTGCGGCGCGGCGAGGAATACTCCGCCCCGCCCCGAGCGACAAGGCAGGGCTCAGCCGCTGGCGGCTGGCGCCTCTGCTGGCGCGGCATCCACCGGCTCGACGCGCTCCAGCACCGACACGAAGAAACCGTCCGTGCCCTCGCTGCGCGGCGTCAGGACGAGGTCCTCGCCGTCGACCGGTGGCGCGCCTCCGATCGCCTCGCGCCAGGCGTCGGCGAGCGGCACGCGCCTGAACCCGGGATGCCCCGCGAGGAAGGCATCGACCTGGGCCTCGTCCTCGTCCGGCAGCAGCGAGCAGGTCACGTAGACGAGCCTGCCGCCGGGCCGCACGAGCCGGCTGGCGCTGTCGAGGATGCGCGCCTGCTTTGCCACCAGCTCCGAAAGGTCGGTCGGCGACAGGAACCAGCGCGCGTCGGGATTGCGCCGCCACGTCCCCGTGCCGGTGCAGGGCGCGTCGACCAGCACGCGGTCGAAGCTCGCCTTGTGGCGCTTGACCCAGGGATCGCGCTCCGTGGCGAGCAGCCTGCGCTCCGCGTTCGAGACGCCGGCGCGGCGCAGCCGGGCGGTCGCGCCGTCCAGCCGGCGCGCGACCGTGTCGCACGCGACCAGCCTGCCCGTGTTCTCCATCGCCGCGGCGAGCGCGAGGGTCTTGCCCCCGGCGCCGGCGCAGAAGTCGCAGACCCGCATGCCGGGCCGCGCGCCGACGAGGGCGGCGGCAAGCTGCGAGCCCTCGTCCTGGATCTCGACCAGTCCCTCGCGATGCGCGCGCGTGGCGGAGAGCGGCTGGCGCGAGGCGAGGCGCAGGCCAAGCGGCGAGATCCCCGTCGGCTCGGCGACGATGCCGTCCGCCGCCAGCGCGCGGCGTGCCTCGTCGCGCGTGGCACGCAGGGCGTTCACGCGCAGGTCGAGCGGCGCCTCTTCCTCCATCGCCGCGAGTTCCTCGGCGCTGACGCGCCCGAATCGGGCCTCGAGCGCGGGCCAGAGCCAGGCGGGCACGTTGGCGCGCACCTCCGGGGGCTGCTCGGGATGGTCGATCGAGCGTCCCGCGAGCGCCTCCGCCATCGCGCGCTCGCGCATCGACAGCGCGGCGGGACGGAAGCGGTCGCCGTCGAAGCCGTCGGAGAGCTGCGCGAGGCTCCAGCCCTGCAGCACGAGCAGCGCGGCGATGGCACGCGCGCGCGTCGTGCCCTGCCCGCCGCCGACCCGCGCGATCCACCAGTCGAGCTGCGCGCGCCGCCGCAGCACGCCATAGGCGAGCGCAGCGATGGCGGCGCGGTCCTTCGAGCCGATGAAGCGCCGCGCACGGAAATAGGATTGCGCGCAGAGATCCGCCGGGCCGCGCGCCGCCTCGATCGCGTCGAGGAGCTCGATCGCGGCTTGGGCGCGGGCGCCCGGCGTCACAGCTCGACGCGGTAGTTCGGCGACTCGCGCGTGATCGTCACGTCGTGGACGTGGCTCTCGCGCAGCCCCGCGCTCGTGATGCGCACGAAGCTGCAGTTGCGCTGCATGTCGGCGATGGTCGCGTTGCCCGTGTAGCCCATCGCCGCGCGCAGCCCGCCCACCAGCTGGTGGACGACGGCGCCGACGGGCCCCTTGTAGGGCACGCGTCCCTCGATGCCCTCCGGCACCAGCTTGAGCGAGTCCTTGATGTCCTGCTGGAAGTAGCGGTCGGCCGAGCCGCGCGCCATCGCGCCGACCGAGCCCATGCCGCGATAGGACTTGTAGGAGCGGCCCTGGTAGAGGATCACCTCGCCCGGCGCCTCGTCCGTGCCCGCGAAGAGCGAGCCGAGCATCGCGCAGTCGGCGCCCGCGCCGATCGCCTTGGCGAGGTCGCCCGAGTACTTGATGCCGCCATCGGACACGACGGGGACGCCGCGCTTGCGCGCCGCCTCGACGCAATCGATGACGGCCGTGAGCTGCGGCACGCCGACGCCGGCGACGATGCGCGTCGTGCAGATCGAGCCGGGGCCGATGCCGACCTTGACCGCGTCCGCGCCCGCGTCGATCAGCGCGCGCGTGCCGTCGGCGGTGGCGACGTTGCCGGCGACGACCTGCGTCGAGTTTCGAAGCTTGCGCACCCGGTCGACGGTCGACAGCACGCCCTCGGAATGGCCATGCGCCGTGTCGACGATGACGACGTCGACCTCGGCGTCGAACAGCGCCTCGGCGCGCGCCACCGCCTTGTCGCCCACGCCGACCGCGGCGGCTGCGCGCAGGCGGCCCTTCTCGTCCTTGCTGGCGCTCGGGAAGCGCTGCGCCTTCTCGATGTCCTTCACGGTAATGAGGCCGATGCAGCGATAGCTCTCGTCGACGACGAGCAGCTTCTCGATGCGATGGTGGTGCAGCAGGCGCTTCGCCTCGTCGCGGCTCACGCCCTCCTTCACGGTTACCAGCCCCTCGTGGGTCATCAGCTCGCGCACGGGCTGGCCCGGGTTGGAGGCGAAGCGCACGTCGCGGTTGGTCAGGATGCCTGCGAGCCGGCGCGTGCCCGGCTCGACCACCGGGATGCCGGAGATATGGTGGTCCGCCATCAGCCGCAGCGCATCGGCCAGCGTCTGGTCCGGGCCGATCGTGACGGGGTTCACCACCATGCCCGACTCGAACTTCTTCACCTTGCGTACCTCGTCGGCCTGCTGGCCGATGTCGAGGTTGCGGTGGATGACGCCGAGGCCGCCGGCCTGGGCCATCGCGATGGCGAGCCCGCTCTCCGTCACCGTGTCCATGGCCGCGGAAAGCAGGGGAATGCCGAGCTGGATCCGGTTCGTCAGGCGTGTGCGCGTGTCGACGTCGGCGGGCAGCACGGTGGAGCGCGCGGGCTGCAGCAGCACGTCGTCGAAGGTCAGGGCTTCACGGATCTGCATGCCATCTCCTGGCGGCGGAAAATGGCGGCGGATCATACACGGAAGCGCCGCGGCTACAAGCCGCCGGAACCCGCCTTGCGACCCTTCGCGACGAGGAAGAATTCCGAGGATTCGCGACGGCTCGAGGGTGGCTTGGCGCGCGCGACCTGTTCGAAGTGCCGGCGCAGCGCCTCGACGAAGCCTCGCTCGCCGCTGCCCTGGAGCATCTTCGCCACGAAGGCGCCGCCCGGCGCCAGGAAGCGCAGGGCGAAGTCGAGCGCGGCCTCCGCGAGGTTGAGGATGCGCAGGTGGTCGATGTCCGGCTGGCCCGAGGCCGAGGGCGCGAGGTCGCTCAGCACGATGTCGACCCTGCCCCCGGTCGCCACGGCGACGCGCGCGAAGACGGCGTCGTCGAGGAAATCGCCCGTCAGGATCTCGACGCCCAGGATCGGGTCGACCTCCTGCAGGTCGATCGCCACCACGCGGCCCCTGCCCTCGCGCGAGCTCACCCGTTCGGCGGCGACCTGCGACCAGCCGCCGGGCGCGGCGCCGAGGTCGGCCACGACCATGCCCGGCTTCAGCAGCCTGTGCGCGTCGTCGATCTCCGACAGCTTGAAGGCGGCGCGGCTGCGGTAGCCGCCGGCACGGGCGCGCGCGACATAGGGGTCGTTGAGCTGGCGCGTCAGCCAGCGGCGCGACGACGCGCTGCGCTCGCGCCCGTCGCGCAGCTTCTCGCGGCCGCGATTCGCGCCGCCTGCCTTGCCGCCACCATGCTCAGCCACGACGCCATCCGTCCCCGCGCGCCGCGCGCGCCATCAGGCCGAGGATGATGCCCTCGCGCAGCCCGCGATCGGCGACCCGGAGCCTGCCCACGGGCCAGGTCCGGCAGATCGCCTCGAGGATGGCGCAGCCCGCCACGACCAGGTCCGCCCTCTCCGCGCCAATGCACGGCTTCGCCGCGCGCCCGGCGAAGTCGAGGCTGGCCAGCGCGTGGCTCAGGCCGACGACGTCGGTGAAGTCGAGCCAGGACCCGTCGACGACCCGGCGGTCGTAGCGCGGTAGGCCGAGCTTGATGCCGGAGAGCGTCGTCACCGTCCCCGACGTGCCCAGCATCTGGACGGCGCCGGCGGCGACGTGCTGCACGATGCGGTTGCGCGTCTCGAAGGGCGCGAGCTGCTCGGCCACCTCCGCGACCATGCGCAGGTAGTCGGCCTGCGCCATGGAGTCCCCGCCGAAGCGTTCTGCGTAGCCGACCACGCCACAGGGGATCGAGATGGCGTCCACCATCTCCCAGCCGCCGCGACCGTGGTACAGCAGCCACGTGACCTCGGTCGAGCCGCCGCCGATGTCGAACAGAACGGCGCGCGGGATATGCGGGTCGAGCAGCGGCGCGCAGCTCACCACGGCCAGCTCCGCCTCCTCGCGCGCGGCGATGATCTCGAGCGCCATGCCGGTCTCGCGGGTGACGTTCTCGAGGAACTCGGCACCGTTGCGCGCCTTGCGGCAGGCCTCGGTCGCGACGCCTCGGAAATGGGTAACGCCTCGCCGCCTGAGCTTTTGGGCGCAGACATCGAGGGCCTCGGCGGCCCGCGCCATGGCGTCGGCGCCCAGTTCGCCCGTGGCGGCGACGCGCTCGCCAAGCCGCACGATGCGCGAGAAGGCGTCGACCACGCGGAAGCCCGGCCCGACCGGGCGGGCGACGAGAAGCCGGCACGTGTTGGTGCCGAGGTCGAGCGCGGCGAAGACGCCGCCCTCGCCGCCATATCCCCTCTCGAAGCCGGCCATGCCCGCACCCGCACAATATCGCCAGACCAGTCCCTCCCCCCGCGACTCCGCCGGCCGCGTAGGACCCCAAAGCGAGTGTAGCCCAGGACAGGCTTGTGTCGATCCTTCGACCGGCCTATATCCTCCGCCGCTTTTGAGGCAGCCGTCCGACGTGACGGCAGGACGGCCCTGCTGGGGGATCGTCTAATGGTAGGACTGCAGATTCTGACTCTGCCTATCGTGGTTCGAGTCCACGTCCCCCAGCCATCCGCCTTTCCCGGATCCCATCGCCGACTGCCGCTTGGCGGCTTCGCCGGCCTCTTCCGGGCGATGTCCTAGGCGACCTGCTCGATCGTGCCCTCGGCGCAGCGAAGCCGCGTCTGGCGGATGTCCCGCGGCTCCGCGGGATCGAAGGGGCGGCCACGATGCATCGTCGCCTGGTTGTCCCACATCAGCAGGTCGTTCAGCCGCCATGCATGCGAATAGACGAAGCGCGGCTGGGTCGCGAACTCGGTGAGGTCGAGCAGCAGCATGCGCGCCTCCGGCAGGCTCATTCCCTCGATCTCGCCGGCATGCGAGGACAGGAACAGGGACTTGCGCCCGGTCGAGGGATGGGTGCGCACGAGGCGATGGCGCACGGGCCGGAAGGCGACGCGCTCCGCGTCGGTCAGCTCGTCGAACCCGGCCTTGGCGCGCGAATGCACCTGCGAGTGCAGGCAGACGAGGCCCTCGACCTGCCGGCGGGTGCGCGCGTCGAGCGCGTCCCAGGCCGCGCGCATGTCGGCGAACTCGGTGTTGCCGCCCCAGGACGGGATGGCCCGCCCGGAGAGCACCGAGTAGGTCGCCGGCACCGCGTTGAAGGAACTGTCCGAGTGCCAGAGCCTGTCGGCGAGCTTGAACATGTAGGCGCGGCTCGTCGTCGCCAGCGGCCGCCCCTGGCCGTCGACGTTCGAGAAGTCACCCATGCCGCGCCCGAGGCTGCGCGCCTCGGCCTCGGTGCGGAAATGGAAGCGCGAGCCGGCCGTGGCGTCGAGCGCCTCGAGCTCGCCGAACTGCAGCGTGAAGGCGAGCTGCTCCTCGTCGCTCACCCGCTGGTCGCGGAAGACCAGCACGGCATGGGCGTCGATCGCGCGCCGGATGGCCGCGACATCCTCCGGCGACTGGAGGCGGCGGCAATCGACGCCCCCGACCTCGGCCGCGAAGCCTGGAACCAGTTCCGCCACTGTGATCGCCATGTCCCGCCTCCCTGACCGGTAGCACGCTATGGCCTCGGTCGCGGGCGCCGCAAGCCATCGCGATTGTGCAGGCCGGGAAGCCTCGGCTAGGCTTCCCGGATCCGGGGGGGCCGGAACGATCCGGGCGCGCGCGGGCCATGAATGGACCGCGGGATTGGCGCGGCAGCGGATCGCGGGGCGATCGGCCGGAGGCAAAGGGAGGGACAGCATGGACTGGAAATTGACGGCGTTGCGACGGACGGCGACGGCCGCTGCGATGGCGGCGGCGGTGGCCGTCGGCTTCGCGGCGGACGCCGGCGCGCAGCAGCGCGAGCTGAAGGTCGGGTACCAGAAGCACCCGATCCAGGACGCCTCGCTCGACATGATGGAGAAGTGGGCGAAGGCCAACAACGTCAAGCTGACGCGCATCCCGATGGCGTACAGCGTGTTCATGGAGAAGGTCACCGCGACGCTGACCAGCGGCGCCGGCGACCAGTTCGACATCATCTGGCACAACGACGACTGGGGCCAGCTCTGGGAGAAGTGGCTCGAGCCGACCGACGACGTCGCCGGCATCGGCAACGTCGACAAGTGGCCGCTCGACGCGTTCTGGAGCGCGGACAGGAAGCTCACCGTGGTGCCGATGGCGCACACGGTCGGCACGTTCTTCTACCGCTCCGACCTGCTGAAGCCCGAGGAGGTGCCGAAGAGCTTCGCCGAGCTCGTCGCCACCGGCCAGCGCCTCCAGAAGGAAGGCAAGGTCAAGTGGGGCTATGTCGGCGGCATGGCCATGAACAACACCTGGTTCAGCTTCTGGTGGACCATGTGGGCGAACAACTGCGACATCCTCAAGCCGCTCTTCGAGCGCGACAACGCCAAGCTCAAGGCGGCGAACTTCGAGCCGGCGATCACCGAGCCCTGCCACAGGGAGATCGTCGAGTACTGGTGGGACGCGATCAACACGCACAAGGTCAGCCCACCGGGCATGACCGCCTACACGCGCAACGAGGCGAACGCGATCTTCATGGCCGGCGACGCCGCCTTCACGGTCGTGGACTCGACGCATTACGGGGAGTTCAACGACCCGAGGCGCTCGAAGATCGTCGGCAAGGTGGCGATGGCGCCGTTCCCCGTGGGCCCGCGCGCGCAGAAGCCGACCTCCTGGAACGAGGTCTGGGGCTGGGGCATCCCGAAGGGCATCTCCGCCGAGCGCAAGAAGCTCGCCAAGGAGGCGCTGGCCTTCATGCTCGGCGACGAGGAAGGCCAACTCGAGATGTGGAAGAAGACGGGCGGCCCGCCTCCCAACGTCAAGCTCTGGGACAAGATCGCCGCCCAGGACGCCGACTTCCGCATGCTCAAGAACGCGGTCTTCGACCAGAAGCCGGTGACGCACGCCGCCTACTACTTCCCGGAGTGGCCCGCCGTGCACAAGGCCTACTCCGACGCGGTGATCGCGGCGATGTCCGGCAAGCGCGAGGACATCGGGAAGGTCATGCAGGACAACGTGGAGAAGATCCGCAGGGCGGCCACGGGCAACTGACGCCTCACGCGGAAGGCGGGCGCGGCGGCCGGGAACGGCCGTCGCGCTCCGCACGCCGCCCCGCGAGCAAGATCGCCCCACGACGAACACCAAGGCATCCCCGCACAGATGGCAACGACCCACGCCGCGCGCCGGTCCTTCCTCGGGCTCGACGAGAAGAAGCGCTTCATGCTGGCGCTCATCGCGCCGGCGGTCTTCGCGCTCGTCTTCTTCCAGATCGTGCCGATCATCACCGGCGCGAACGCGAGCTTCCGCGACTGGGCCCTGCATGACCCGAAGCGGACCTGGGTCGGGCTGAAGAACTACCTCTACGTCCTGAGCGACCCCGAGTTCCTGCTCGTCGTCCTGCCGAACACGTTCGGCTTCATGGCGGCGAGCGTCGGCTGCTCGCTCGGCCTCGGGCTCGCCCTCGCGCTGCTGCTGAACCGCAAGTTCCGCGGCCGCTGGCTGGTCCAGACCGTCATCCTGCTGCCGCTGATGGTGGCGCCGGTGATCGCGGCGATCATGATCCGCTGGATGTTCAACGACCAGTTCGGGATCGTGAACGTCGTGCTCGACCTCTTCGGCTTCGCGCCGGTGGCGTGGCTGACGCAGCGCTGGACGGCCTTCCTCGCGATCCTCCTCACCGATGTCTGGCTGTGGACCCCGTGGTTCACGCTGCTCCTGCTCGCAGGCCTGCAGAGCCTGCCGCCGGAGCCCTTCGAGGCGGCGCAGATCGACGCCGCGACGCCGTGGCGCGTCTTCCGCCACATCACGCTGCCAATGCTCCGGCCGGTCATGGTCGTGTGCATCGTGATCCGCTCGATCGACGCCTTCCGCACCTTCGACATCGTCTGGACGATCTCGGGCGGCGGCCCCGCGCGCGCGACCGAGGTGTTCTCCATCTACGCCTATGTCGAGGCGTTCCAGTTCCTCAACTTCGGGCGCGGCTCGGCCGCGGCCGTCATCGGCGCGTTCATCATCGTGTTCTTCGCGATGGGCCTGTACCGGATCCTGAACCGCTGGGTCGAGGTGTCCAAGTGACGACGGCTTCCCTCCCCGCGCCCGCGCCGCGCCGCGCGCCCGGCTTCTTCGAGGCGCTGGCGCCCGGCGGGCGGCGGATGCTGTTCCTGCTTGCCATGGTCGCGGTCTGCCTGCTCTTCGCCTTCCCCGTGCTGTGGCTGGGGCTCACCTCGCTGCGGCCCGGCTACGCGGTCTTCTACGTGCATCGCGGCACCGACTTCACGCTCGAGAACTTCCACGAGGTCCTCGGCCAGCCGGTCGTCCTGAAGGCGATGTGGAACAGCTTCGTGATCTCGACGCTGGCGACCATCCTGTCGCTCGGCGTCACGGTCACCTCGGGCTACATGCTCTCGCGCTTCAGGGGGCCGATCCCGAACACGTGGTTCTCGCTCATCTACGTGTTCCGCTGCGTGCCCTACGTCTCCTGGGTGCTGCCGCTCTACTTCGTCACCCGGGCGCTGGGCATCTTCGACACGTACTGGGGCCTGCTGCTGCCGCACGTGGCGGTGCATGTCTGCTTCTTCTCGTGGATCATGAAGGGCTTCTTCGACGGCATCGACCCGTCGATGGAATACGCCGCCATGATCGACGGCTGCTCGCGCTGGGGCGCGTTCTGGCGCGTGGCCATGCCCGCCGCGATCCCGGGCCTGACGGCGCTCGCGATCCTGTGCTGGCTCTACACCTGGAACGAGTTCCTCTTCGCCCTCATCCTGACCGCGCACGAGACGCCGATCCTGACCGTGGTGATGGCGCAGTTCGTCCACGAGCTCGGGATGGAGTGGCACCTGATGAGCGCGACCGCGGTGCTCTCGCTCGGCCCCGCGCTCCTCGTGACCGTCTTCGGTCAGAAATACGTCATACGCGGATTGAAGGTCTGAACCGATGGCCGAGGTCGTTCTCGAGAAGCTCTGCAAGTCCTATGGCAGCGTCGCCGCGGTGCGCGACGTCGACCTGAGGATCGCCGACAGGGAGTTCGTGGTGCTCGTCGGCCCGTCCGGCTGCGGGAAGTCGACCACGCTGCGCATGATCGCTGGGCTCGAGGAGATCACCTCCGGCACGATCTCGATCGGCGGGCGCGTGGTCAACGACCTGCCGCCGAAGGACCGGGACATCGCGATGGTGTTCCAGAACTACGCGCTCTACCAGCACATGACCGTCTACGATAACCTCGCCTTCGGGCTGCGCAACCGCCGCCTGCCGGAGACGGAGATCCAGGCGCAGATCGCGCGCGCCGCGCGGATCCTGTCCATCGAGCCGCTGCTCGAGCGGCGCCCGCGCCAGCTCTCCGGCGGCCAGCAGCAGCGCGTCGCGCTCGGGCGCTGCATCGTGCGCAACCCCAGCGTCTTCCTCTTCGACGAGCCGCTCTCGAACCTGGACGCCCAGCTGCGCGCGCAGATGCGCCTCGAGATCAAGGAGCTGCGCGAGCGCGTGCCGACCACCGCCGTCTTCGTGACCCACGACCAGGTCGAGGCGATGACGCTCGGCGACCGCATTGTCGTGATGAAGGACGGCTACGTGCAGCAGGTGGGCACGCCGCTGGAGCTCTACCGCCGTCCGGTCAACCGCTTCGTCGCCAGCTTCATAGGGTCGCCCGCGATGAACTTCCTGGACATGCACGTGGAGGCGGCGGGCGACGGCTTCCGCCTGTCGGGCGACGGCATCGGCTTCGACGTCCCTGCGCGCGCCTTCCCCCGCCTCGGGTCACTCGCAGGGCGAAGCGCAGTGCTCGGCATCAGGCCGCAGCACGTGCGTCTGGGCAGCCCGTCCGCGGAAGGACAGGCGCCGATCCGGGGCCGCCTCATGGTCACCGAGCAGCTCGGCGACGAGCAGCTGCTCGCGATCCGCATAGCCGGCGCCGATTTCCGACTCGCGGGCGTGGA
>Ga0194130_10006427_pt1 | contig 13595 bp, 14 predicted proteins | sample TA2KigsurfametaG_FD_160084 | JGI IMG/M metagenome (GOLD analysis project Ga0194130, IMG submission 160084) | Freshwater microbial communities from Lake Tanganyika, Tanzania - TA2015050 Kigoma 12 surface | ecosystem: Environmental > Aquatic > Freshwater > Lake | place: Tanzania: Lake Tanganyika... | reverse complement strand
CGCACTGTCTTGCCGGTTCCGGACGGCATCGATACGGTGCCGCGAATCGTCTGCTCGCTCTTCTTGGTGTCGAGACCAAGCCGAACGGCGATGTCAATGGTCTCGTCGAACTTGGCCTTCGCCATCGACTTCACTTTCGTCACCGCAGCGGTGAGATCGTGCACTTCATCGCGATTCAGCCCAGCGGCAGCCGCGACCCACTTCTTTCCTCGGTGATTTTCCTTGGCCATAAAGCCTCCCTCGTAGTTGATCCCGCCGGACGAGGTCGTTCCGAACGGGCAATGTTGTTAGTTGGCAGGCTATCGGTGCGTCGCGCTGTTCAGGGCGTGACGGTAAGCCCCATGCTGCGCGCAGTGCCGCGCACTTGCTGCTTTGCGGCCTCGATGTCGTTGGCATTGAGGTCGGGCATTTTGCGCTTCGCAATCTCTTCGATGTCTTTCTCTGACACCGAGCCAGCAATTTCTTTGCCTGGGTTTGAGGCTGCCTTTTCAATCTTCGCCTTTTCACGCAACAACACCGGTGTTGGCGGTGTCTTGAGTTTGAATTCGAACGAGCGGTCATCGAAAATGGTGATTTCAACGGGGATAACGGTGCCGGCCTGGCTCTCGGTCGCGGCGTTGTACTGCTTCACGAACTCCATGATCTGGATGCCGTGAGGTCCGAGCGCGGTACCAACCGGTGGTGCCGGAGTCGCTTTGCCGGCGGGAATCTGAATTTTGACGACCGCGGAAACTTCTTTCTTGGCCATGGTGATGTCTCTTTCGTGTGGGTGTTGGCGTGGCTAGTGGTGGAACGTGGGAATGTAGTTAGAGCTTGGCGACCTGGCCGAAGTCCATTTCAACCAGGGTGTCGCGACCGAAGATGTTGACCAACACCTTCAGCTTCATGTGGTCGGCGTTGATTTCTGCGATCTGTCCTTGGAAGTCGGCGAACGGGCCTTCCTTCACGCGCACTGCCTCGCCTACCTCGTAGTCGAGCTTCGGCGCCTTGCGCTTCGGCTGTACTTCGCCTTCTTCTTTCGCAACAAAGAAGTGCTGCACTTCCTTCTTGGAAAGCGGTGTCGGGCGCTGACCTCGCTGGTTCTGTCCGACAAATCCGGTGATGCCGGGTGTTTGACGGATGCACAACCAGGAGTCGTCATCAAGTTCGCAGCGCACGAGGATGTAACCGGGGAACATCTTCTTCTGCACGGTTTGTTTGCGACCGTTCTTGAATTCAACGACGTCTTCCATCGGAATGACGATCTCGTACACCTTATGCTCTAGGTGCATCGACTGCACGCGGGCACGCATCGCCTGTTCGGCCTTCTTTTCGTAACCGGACTGACTGTGCACGACGTACCACTTGCCTGGGCGCAGCCACGGGCGATCGACGAACTCCTCTTCGCCATCACCTTGAGTCAGATCGAATTCGGCGTCAATGGTTGCTTCGGTGGTGAGGTCATCTGTGGTCATGAATTAGTCCTTGTAGAGCCAGCCGGAGAGAAGTCCGAACAGGGAGTCCAGACCGAAGATGTATACGGTAACGACCACGACGGCAACCAACACGATGATCGAATAGCGACGAACTTCTGGCCAGGTGGGCCACGAGACTTTGCGCATCTCATCGCGCACTTCGCGCACGTACTGCACCGCTCCGACACGTTCACGCCCCTGGGTCGGGGTGACCGGCTGACGAACGGGCGCACCCTGTTCGTTGACGGCACCCATGCGTCGCATGGCGCGTTTTTGCTGTCGGTTCAGATCCATCGACATACGGCTTGGAAAGGCTATCGGGGTGCGGCTCTTACTTTGCAGGGCAGGAGGGACTTGAACCCCCGACCGTCGGTTTTGGAGACCGATGCTCTACCAACTGAGCTACTGCCCTCTGTCAAACGTTTCCGGCAGACTACCAACGATCTCAGCGAAAGAACCTTCCCGGACCACTTGACCGCCCTCCAGTCGAATCACTCGATTGCAGTCTCGCAACGTCGACGTTCGATGAGCCACGATTATGAGCGTGTGGTTCACGGCGATTTCACGAAAAGACTCCACGATTTCTCGCTCAGTCGCATCATCAAGAGCTGAGGTGGCTTCATCCAGCACAATCACTTGAGGATTTGCGTACAGTGCTCGAGCAATTCCTAGGCGTTGCCGCTGTCCACCGGAAAGCCTGATCGCGCGTTCACCGACTTCTGTATCCCATCCCTTCGGCAAGGTGTTTACAAACTCCCATAGATGCGCTTGCCTGAGTGCTTTCTCAACCTGTGCATCATTGATTGCCTTTTCTGGAAGTCCGAATGCGACATTTCGCCTAATGGTTGTATCCATGAGATATGCAGACTGTGGAACATACCCAATCTGGTCCTGCCACTGCCGACGACATTGAGAGAGTTCCTCACCATTCACTAGGACGCTGCCCTCGGAAGGCGGAAGTATTCCGATGAGAATGTCGACGAATGTGCTCTTGCCTGATCCGCTGGAGCCGACTACACCAATTGAATCGCCGGAGGAGATTACGAGTCGATCGATATTGAGAACAAGTTTCTCGGTATTGGGATATCGATACTTGAGATTTGAAATCTCAAGAGTTTTGAAGGCTCCAAGGAATTCGTGCGTGGTCGCTTCTTCTGTACGTGCCTTAAGTGACAGACCGTCAACCGCACCCTCAAGGCCCGGCCTAGAAAGTGCGAACTGCTGGAGACTCACCACAATTCGATTAATTGATGGCAGCATCCGAAATGCAGCAACGCCAAAGAGCGCAACGATCAAGGTCGCATCGACGGAATCCGGGTCGCGAAGCTTTGAAATGACAACCGTGATTGCAACACTCGCGACTGCGAGTACTTCAAAAACTGCTCTCGGGATGTTGGAGATCACGTTAAAGAGATAGACCGTCCTCGTCTCTCCATAAACGCTCTTTTTATGGGTATCGATTACTTCGCGATCTCGACCGAAGAGTTTTATCTCTTTGACACCCCCAAACCCAGAGAGAATTGCAGTGTTAATTGCCGCTCGATATTCAATGCGCTGCCGGCCCCACTCGCGCGCTCGTGATCGAGTGAAGTGAAGCACCAACCATGCGCTACCCCCAAAGACGACTCCGACCACAAGGGTGCTGACCGGCTGCACGATCAGAAGTACGACCAAGAAGCCAACGCCCGTTAAGAGATCTGCAGTTACCAGCAAGAGTGCGCCCAAAAAGTACAGCACCGCCCCGGAATACTCTGCAATGTTGGCACCAAGTTTTGATGAGGAGTGCATCAGGTGGTATTCGTAGGGCTGTCGCAGATAGTTCTCAAATAGCCTCTGACTGATGCGATTACCTAAAGCGAGTTGTGCTCGATGCTGGTAGTAATTTGCGCCCAGAATGAAGAGATTTTTTAGTAGGAAAGCTGAAACAAGTATCGAAAGCAGCAGGATGACAAAGGTCTGGTATCGCATGTCTTCAATTGAGTCAGGAAGAAATCCATAGCTCTCAAGTTCATTACTACCGAGAACTACTTGAACCACGGGGATGACGAGACCGAGACTCAATAGCTCAAGAGCCGTGCCAACGAGAATCAACGGGATGAAGATCGAGAAACGTAGTCGCTCCTTGCGATCAAGAACCTGCAGCAAAAGCCAAAGCGACGAACGGTTTGATGATGCTTTCATTTTGTAGCGGCGATCGGAATCGAACCGATGACCTTCCGATTATGAGCCGGATGCTCTTACCAACTGAGCTACGCCGCCGCTAGGCGAGCCCTCTGTGGGAATCGGACCCACGACCTCTTCCTTACCATGGAAGTGCTCTGCCAACTGAGCTAAGAGGGCTTTGGCGCCAATATCGACGCTGTTCTTAGACTACTGCCCTATGACGAAGCTGTCGTTGAGAACTGCGACGCTCGCCGATGCCGAGGTACTAGCCGAAATCTATAACCACGAGGTTGAGACCTCAACGGCAACCTTTGATCTCGTCTCTCGTACTATCGAGGAGCAACGCGCCTGGATCGCTGCGAGAAGTGGTGCGTTTTCTGCGATTGTGGCCGATGAACCGACCGTTGGAGTCATCGGATTCGCCGCCTTGAGCACGTACCGCGATCGAGCGGGTTACCGAACTACGGTCGAAAACTCGGTGTATGTGCACCGTTCACATCAACGACAAGGAGTCGGAAAGATTCTGCTTACCCAGTTGATAAGTCTGGCTAGGGATTCTGGATTCCACACGATGATTGCCCGAATTGACTCCGGAAGTACCGGTTCACTCGCTCTGCACCGATCACTTGGCTTTGTTGATGTCGGTGTTGAACGTGAGATTGGTCGAAAGTTTGGCCGTTGGCTCGATTCCGTCATAATGCAGAAGATGCTCGACTAGACAGCGCTGATACTGCAAGCCCGAGGCGCGTTACACGAATGCGGCAAGTGAAGTCGGAAGCATCCGCGCTCGAATGTCACCATGTCGGGTTGTGACCTCGTCGTTATACACGGAGAGCAGAATGCGGCGCCAAGAGTCTTGAAGGTCCTCGTTGGATTCACTGATCTGTTGACTGAGTGTTTCAGCAAACTCAATCACATATCGCTCAAGTTCTGGTGGAGTTGAGTTAACTATTGAAACTTCGGCCTTCTTGAAGAGCCTCGAGTCGTTCACCCAACCAAGATCCCTAGCCAGAAGCTCCTCCAGCCTTAGCCTCTCACCTGAATTGTTGTCAATCATCAAAGGAACTTGAAATGTCGCAAGTTCAGTAGCAAGAAAAACCAAATGGAAACGAGCGGAGTCGATGTAGAGCACTGGGCGTCTATAAGCCAGGGCAAGACAGTCTCCGCCGGTGGTCGTTGATACCACGAACGCTGCTTGAGATAGGAGCACGAGTTCGTCTGCCTCACACCCATCGACAAGTACTTGCCAATCGAGAATGTGCCCATCGTCGTTCGTCATCGGATAACTCGTCTTGGAAGTCAGTCGAATCACATTGAAGCCACGCGCGGTCAGCGCCCGCATTGCAGGTATGAACTCCTTGATATCTCGGTTGCGGGGGTCATCGCGGTCATATGAGACGTTCAGGTCTCGAATCGTAAAAACAACATACGGACGTTTTGGATCTTTGAGGTTGGAGAGAATCTCTTTTCTTCGTTCGACAAACGTGGATGCCGAGGGAAGCGTCGAGGGTCGATTGGCCAGGAAGTTGAGCCGATATATCGACGCTTCCGTCAGAAGAATGTTGGAGAATTTCAATCTCCCCAGCCATGGGGCGAGTCTGGTTACGATCCAAGACGGAACAGTAGGAAACTTATCTCGAGTGTGATCCCACAGATACGGATTTGCAGCAGCTGACCTCTTACCGAGACAACAGAACCAAACATCTCCTGACCCGGTTTCCTTGGAAGCCTGCCAATCGTTCCAGAACACCTCAGGTTCCAAACTTTGGTGTCCGAAGTAGCGAGGGTCCATTACAACAATGCGAACTTTTCGCCCAGGCATACACAGCTTCAGTGCAATTGTCACTATCAACGCCAGAGGCAAACTCAGCAAGCCAGAAACTCCCCTCAGAGTTCGGAAGAGAACCGAATTCATTGCATTACCAGCTACGAGTGTGACTTCAGTATTGATGCAAGGTGTACAAAGTTGTACTCGCTCGCAATCACGCGACCGGCCTCGCCTACTCGGCGAATGTCGGCTAACTCGGGAAACTTCCTCATTGCGCCGATGTCAAAGACGGTCAAATCATGAATCATCCAGGATGGCGAGTATCGATCGAGGTTTGTAATGACTGGGCAGCCGTGCGACATGGCACTGAGCACGGTCGTGTTGTTTTCTCGCACCCCACGTGGGAAGAAAGCCACGAGAACATCAACCGACCTCAGACGCTCCGACACCTCGGCATCGGCAAGGAAACCGAGGAAGCTTACGTTCCCTGCGAATGCCTCAGAAATCTCCTTGCCTACCGTGAAGAAGTCTTCATCGAATGAGCCACCCTCGTGTAATGCTGTCGAGATCTCGAGCCGAAAACTGCGCCTATCCCCAGCCAGAATCGTCGCCAACTGTTGGTATCCCTCACTGCGAATCTTGTGCGCCATACCGAACGTAAGCATCGTGCAGTCGACGGGGTTCAGTGGCGCGAGTACCGGGGCTCCCGGAGCAAACACCGCCACGACATCGGGACGAATTGGGGTTACGAGATCGGCAATCTCTCGGCTAGCAGCAAACACTTTTCCTGCTGACTTGCACAAGTCTCGCTCCAATGGTGATCCACTCGTGCCATGGAGCAGGACATCAAATGTCGAGAGCCGACTCTCGAGCCATGTGCCGAGCTGAGCTTGGGTGCGTTCGTCAACTTCTTCAATCTTAAGTGAGAGCAGAGCATGGCCACGCTGACAATCACTTAAGTACGTCTCAAGTCGAACTATCGGACGCCCCATTGCAGTCGCAAGGGATTGGTTGAATCGCGCTACTCCACACGTATACGGGTTGGTGTGATACGAAACGATGCTGGCGTGCGTCATTTATGCCGAATCCGATTGATCAACTGTGTCGAACTGTTCAGCACTGTGTCCACGTAACGAACTTCAATTCCGAGTTCAGCGCACAACTTTGCCTCGTCAGCCGGCACGCCCCCACGCTGAATCCAATCGGCACCCTTGACGTAACTGTGTGGTCGGAGCTGCGCCAGTACATCACGCGTTGAATGTCTCGACACATGCACGTAAGTAACGAATCGAATTGCATCGATCACTCTGGCGCGTTGATCCTGCGGGAGCAGAACCGGATGTTTCGACTCGGTCCATGCGTCATCAGCAATGTTGCAGAGCACAGGCCGATTGAGCTCGGCTGCTGCCTGAAAGTATGCGATGTGACCATCGTGAAGCGGATCAAAACTTCCGTCCACCATAACCACGGCGCCAGCGAGGCCAGGCAGTGCGTCCCACGCCACGATCATTCGTAAAACAGTCTACGAAGAGTCGCTCGGTGGGCCGGGAAGGATTCGAACCTACGTAGGCAGATGCCGGCAGATTTACAGTCTGCTCCCTTTGGCCGCTTGGGTACCGACCCCGAGACGCTCCACTCTAATGGCTTCGCTATCGTGACGGGCATGCCGAGCTTTGATGTTGTCTCCGAAGTTGACCGCCAAGAACTGAAGAATGCCATCGACCAGGCACAGCGAGAGATTGGTCAGCGCTACGACTTCAAGAACACGAATTCTTCAATTGAGCAGAACGAACTCGTCATCACCCTGCGCACCGCGAGCGAAGACCGTCTGCGGGCGCTCCGAACGGTGCTGGAAGAGCGCCTCGTCAAGCGTGGCGTGTCGTTGCGTGGCCTCGAGTGGGGCAAAGTTGAACAAGCTACTGGTGAATCTGTTCGGCAGATCGTCACGGTAAAGGTGGGCATCACCAGTGAGAAGGCGAAAGAGATCAACAAACTGGTGAAGGAGCGTGCACCAAAGGGAGTCACAACCCAAACGCAGGGTGACATCGTTCGCGTATCGGGAAAGAAGCGTGACGATCTACAGACGACAATCACGTTGTTGAAGGGCGCGCCGATTGGAATCCCGCTGCAGTTTGTCAACTTTCGGGACTAATAGTTGACCACTTCAGACTGTTTGAGAGCGTGATGAGTTCCGAAAACGTAGCACGTAGTCGGAATCAACAGATGAGTTGGGTATGTCAAATTCCCTCCGTGGCAGCTCAATTATCTGCTTTGATCCGATGTCGATTTGAGGCGCGAGAGTAACTTCGATTGCGTCTGGAAAGCCATTCACGAGTGGTGAACAGTTGTTTGCATGTAGATGCACGATTGCAAATGAGGTTTCGAGTTGCTTGAGGAAGTGTTGAATCTCATCGAATCGCGTTCCGACCTCGTGAAACTCAATACAGAATCCACAAAAAGTCTCTGGGGCAATCGTTACCTCTTTGGTCACGGAGGGTAACAGTTCATATTCTCCACCTTCAATGTCCATTTTCAAGAAGACAGGTCTCGTACTCTTAAGCGAATCCAATAGTTCCGAAAAGGACACTTCCGTGCTCGAATCGACAGCGGCGGCTCTTACCCACTTACGAACAAAACGACGACGTCTGCTCAGCGACAGAGGGGGCACAAGCAATGTGAAATCAATAGTCCTCCGCAGTAATTTCAGAAAGTTCGATGGACTCGAGAATCTGATCGTTGAACGGATGGCTCCAATTAGATGGACAAGTGCACCGGACGATCGATCACAAGCTAGATAGCTGATATCAGGTCGCCGAGACAGGAAGTCGGAGTCGAATGACCACTCAGAAGCAATGCCCAGAGAAAGAAGTGAACCGGCTCTCTCCAGTGACTTCGTTCCGACTACGTATCCTCCATCCCTCAACCCACCAACCCGCAAGACATCGCACTCCCATGGAGCCAAAAACTCCAAATGCGTTGGAACTCGTATCACAATCGGTTCCACGAGCTAATCCTCGCTCGGCGACTCTTTGGCGCGTTGTTGAAGTTCAGTCACCACAGACGCATCCGCCAACGTGGTGGTATCACCAAGGTTGCGACCTTCGGCGACGTCCCTTAGCAATCGCCGCATGATCTTGCCGCTACGAGTCTTTGGCAGGTCGGGAGTGAAGTAAATCGTCTTCGGCTTGGCAATCGCTCCGATTTCTTTTGCCACGTGATCGCGAAGACTCCGCTCATCAACCTCGCTTCCGCCGCGCAGGGTCACATAGGCGATGATTGCCTGTCCAGTGGTGGCGTCATTCGCACCAACAACAGCGGCCTCCGCCACCGATGGATGTGACACCAGGGCTGATTCGACTTCCGTTGTTGAGATTCGATGGCCAGAAACGTTCATCACATCGTCAACTCGACCGAGCAACCACAGATAGCCGTCTTCGTCAAGTTTCGCTCCGTCTCCTGCGAAGTAGCGATCCTCAAAGCGACTCCAGTAGGTCTGCTTGTAACGATCGGGGTCTCCCCAGATCCCACGAAGCATTCCGGGCCAGGGTTCAGTGAGTGTCAGATATCCACCACCGCGAGCGATGGGGGTGCCCGATTCATCGACAACTTCGGCGCAAACTCCCGGCAGCGGGTGTGTCGCAGAGCCAGGTTTGGTGATCGTGGCACCGGGCAAAGGGCTGATCATGATCCCGCCAGTTTCCGTTTGCCACCAGGTATCCACGATCGGGCATCGCCCTTGACCAATGTGTTCGTGGTACCACATCCACGCTTCTGGATTAATTGGCTCGCCAACACTGCCGAGCAGTCGCAACGACGAGAGATCGTGCTTTGCCGGTTCGTTGGTTCCCCATTTCATATACGTACGAATGGCAGTCGGCGCAGTGTAGAAGATCGTCACTTTGTACTTCTCTACCAACGACCAGATTCTGTCGTTCGCTGGAAAGTTCGGTACCCCTTCGTACATCACTTGTGTGGCCCCGTTGGCTAGCGGACCATACACGATGTAGCTGTGTCCGGTGACCCAGCCGACGTCAGCAGTGCACCAATAGATGTCGGTCTCAGGATGATGATCGAAGACATACTTGAACGTGGTCGTCACGTGGGTGAGGTAGCCGCCGGTGGTGTGCATGATGCCCTTCGGCTTGCCAGTGGTGCCGGACGTATACAGAAGGAACAGCAGTTGTTCGGAATCCATCGGTTCGGCTGGGCACGTCGATGGCGCTTTCGCCATCACGTCGTGATACCAGTGGTCACGGCCTGCCTGCATCAGCACGTCGTTGCCTCCACGTCGCACAACGACGACATGTTCAATTGTCGGCGAGTTCGCGACCGCCTCATCAGCCTGCGGTTTGAGGGGGAAGACTTCCCCGCGACGCCATCCGCCATCCGCGGTGATCAGCACCTTTGCCGATGCGTCATTGATACGGTCGGCAAGCGCGGTCGCCGAGAACCCGCCGAAGACCACGCTGTGCGCCGCCCCAATTCGTGCGCACGCCAGCATCGCAACGACTGCCTCGGGGATCATTGGCAGATAGATATTGACGCGGTCACCCTTGCGTACGCCAAGTGACAGGAGCACGTTGGCGAACTTCTGCGTTTCACCCAGCAGCTCGTGATAGGTGACCGTGCGGGTATCGCCGGGTTCACCCTCCCAATGGAATGCCACCTTCTCGCCTCGCCCTGCCAGCACATGCCGATCTAGACAGTTGTATGAGACGTTAAGAGTGCCGCCTACGAACCACTTGGAGTTCGGAAGCTCCCAATCGCAGACTGAATGAAACGGTTGCGACCAGTCGAGCAGTTCCCGAGCGTGCCGAGCCCAATACGCCTCGCGATCTTGGCGACCCTCCTCATAGAGCGAACTGTCTCGAATATGTGCGGTCGATACGAAGCTCGCCGGTGGGGCAAATCGGCGCCGTTCAGAACCGAGGTCGTCGATGGCATTCGTTGTCATATAACTACCGCCTTGATTTCGTCACCGATGCTGCGTTTGCGGTCTGTAGCGCCAAATCCTTCACAAGTTCAATTTCTGCCCGCTCAAAATGAGTACCACGTTCGTCAAGGGAGCCGCAGATTGTCTCCATGTCACTTCCCTGCCAGCCACTAAAGCTCAACATCCGGCTTGGAAGATGACGCTTCACGAATAGCCGGAACCTCTTCGGACTCCATACGAGTAGCTGTTGTCGAAACCTGTCACGAAATCGCTTACGAAACTTCGACTTTCGAACGAGCGTTTGTTGGACACCATCGACGAAAAATCGTTCTTCAAATTGATTCGCAAGTTCTCGCGGGATACCCCCATCAACGAGAAGTCGACGAGCGATAGCGCGGTACTCTGCAACTTCGGTGCCAAAGTTCGGATCCAGTGCCCAAGCAAGAAAACCCGGACTATTAGAGACCGCGGTGGCAATGTTTCGATTCTCCATACTTCTAAACCACAAGAGGTCTTCGAGAATCACCGTTCGACCGAGCATGGCACGCTGCAAATTGACCAACCGTTCATAGACGTACGCCGATGAAAAAGGCTGTCGGTAGGCGTTTTCCAGTATTCGTACCCACTCGGGGCTGCGCATAATCGAGTAGTGAGCCATGTGTGTCTTGTTCGGTGGTAGATCCTCGTCAAGTCTTTGCTCAGGCGTGACCGCAGTGTCAGAAAATGGCCGCCACTCACGGTAGGCGTCTTTCATTAGAAACCTGCCCTGATCAACAAAGAAGTACAAGCATCGTCCCACGCAACCAAGTACAGAAGTGTCTGACTCGAGTCGCGTGAGTGCTGAGCGAAGTCCACTAAAGGTGAAGAACTCATCATCCGAGAGCATTGCGCAATACGGAGTCTTGACGTACCGCCCGACCGAAGCAAGCCGTTCGACGAACGAAGTTGCCGTGTGTACGTAGCTAATGTTCTCAAATTCAACTCCGGCGGGAACGAGCAGGGGTTCTGGTGAGCCATCAAGAATCACCACACGTGCATCCGATCCCGACCAGTATGAGAACTGTCGAAGGACGAAGTCAGGCCTCTGAAATGTGGGAATAACAATGGTGAGTTGTGATAATCCCGACCGATTCATCGGCGCCAAGAGTAGTGCTTCTCATGAGATACTGAGTCGCTCGCATACGGACTGATTTGCGAGACTTGAGAACATAATGCGAAGCCACCTAGCCGCCACACGATTCGGGCCTCAGGAGTGGACTCTCTCAATTCTCTTGTCATTGACGTGGGGCTCCTCATTTCTTCTCATCGCGATTGCTATCGATCATCTCGACACCGCACTAGTGCCCTTTGGGCGAGCTCTTGCAGGTGGAGTCGCACTTGGCTTCTTTCCAGGCTCGCGTGAACGAATTCCGATACGGCATTGGCCTCGCATCGGCCTGCTTGGCCTTGTATGGATGGCACTACCCTTATGGCTCTTTCCGTTGGCAGAACGAACCGTAACGAGTGGCATCGCCGGCATGGTCAACGGCAGCCTTCCCGTCATCATGGCGTGCGTGACGGCACTGTGGGTGCGCCGTCTGCCAAGCCTTCAACGCGCAGGGGCGATCGCACTTGGGCTGATCGGAATCGTCACACTGACGATTCCAGCAGTTCGAACTTCTGCTCCGAGTGGTGAACCCATCGCCGACATTGCCGGAATGACATATCTCTTTCTCGCCGTGCTCTGCTATGCAGTCGGTGCCAATTTGGCTCGACCCCTGCAGGCGCTGTATTCCCCTGCGCGATTGCTGATGCGAGTACAACTTGCGGCTGCTCTCATATCGCTGCCTCTGGCAGTCCCCGGATTGGCCAGGTCTCGATTCGACTTGGGTTCCGTTTTGGCCGTAGTCGCATTGGGCGTGATGGGAACAGGTCTTGCATTCGTCATGTTCGGAACTTTGCTTGAGAGAACCGGGATTACTCGTGCGATGATTCCGACATACTTCACTCCGATTGTCGGGCTAATACTCGGCGCTCTCTTTCGTGGAGAACACATTGCTGCTATCTCGGTGATTGGGATGTGCATCGTGATTGTGTCGGCGTGGCTGACAAGCAAACCCGACGACCGGGACGTGACGTTAGATCTGAAGACTCACAAGTAGAAAGAATTTGATATTCGGTGAAGTGATCTACGAACCCGCTACAGCACTTCGAATAATTGCTTCAACTAGTTCGGGTGTGAGTTGAGTTCTGCGATCACGATACTTCACAGGATTTCCTGATCGACCGACATAGAGCGTCAGCAGGTCGCGCGGTACATCTTGAAACTCATGAAGCGATTCGTTCCTCACAAAGAATGCATTGACACCAGTTTGGTAGTTGCATGCCACGCAACTGTATTGAAATCTTGACACCAAATCTGCCAAAGACTGAAGCGACCACCCGATATTCTTCGTTCGATTCCAAGTATGGCGGGGCTCGTATGGCTGGGCAAATCGAATTGGCGGCGGCACAACCTCGTTCGTCTCAATAATCACGACACGTGGCGAGAGGCCCGAACGAAGTAACTCTTCAGCGAGATAGCCATCATTCCCATCAACATCAATCGAGAGCACGTCAACATGACTCTGGTCTAGTGAGCTCAGTCCCCTGCTCACAACCTCGACGACATTTTCGACCGTGACAAAGTCTCTCTGAAATGACAACAGTTTCGGATTACATCGTTCGTCAAAAGCCAAGCCGCCTGCGTCCACCCACACCGTTGGCCAGCCTCGAGCCAACAAATTCAGGGTGTTGTTTTCCATTCCGTTACCAGCGCCAATCTCGACACACACACCATGTTCAATCCCAGTACGACGAAGTATCTCAAGCAGGATTCCATCCTCGTCTGCTTGTGAAAAGAACTTCCGTCCATGTCGAAGTAGTGGATTAGGGTGCTCGTGGCGACTCTCTAACCAGAGAGACATTAGGTGATCATTTGACAGCTGAGCCTGCTGAAGCGAATCTCGTAGGTACTGCAATTTTGAACCATGGGCAAATGCGATTAACCAACCTCGAGCCTTATGCCGAAGAAGATCAATCACGCGCTTTAGCACCTTTCCAAACTAGTTGGAATCCGTGACACACCGACGGCTGAAGGTCGTTAGCGACTCCACTCCAACACGCTGAAGCCGCCGAGTCCGTTCGGGTCGAGTATGGCCGCTGCTTCGCTCACCCTGCTGCGCATCGTCATCGCCACCAGATCGGGTTGTGCCGCCGACTGCTGCCATGCAGTGCGCCCCTCTTCGACGAGTGCTTC
>Ga0194130_10006426_pt1 | contig 13602 bp, 20 predicted proteins | sample TA2KigsurfametaG_FD_160084 | JGI IMG/M metagenome (GOLD analysis project Ga0194130, IMG submission 160084) | Freshwater microbial communities from Lake Tanganyika, Tanzania - TA2015050 Kigoma 12 surface | ecosystem: Environmental > Aquatic > Freshwater > Lake | place: Tanzania: Lake Tanganyika... | reverse complement strand
CGAAGTCGATTCCGAAGTTCGCGATTTCTTCGGCGATATCGTCTTCGACACAGTTATCCCTCGCGATATTGCCATCTGCGAGTCGCCTAGCCATGGACAACCGGTAATTTCCTACGCCCCGCGCTCGCGGGGGACTCGTGCCTATATCGAACTCTGCATGGAGGTTTTAAATCATGACTAAAGACCGACGACTCGGGCGCGGGCTCGCCGCACTGCTGGGAACTCCTATCGAAGAATCCAACCCTCAGGACAACGCTAGCATTGCAAACACGGCTCATGCAAATGAACCCAGCGCAGCCAGTCCAGCAGCGAATGCTAGCATGTCGTCAGGGCGAGGAGTGGATCCGATCACACGCAACCAAACCATTCGAACCCTCACTGACGAAGCCCATCAGCGCGAAGCGACATCGACGCATGCTCACCGGGACGAGGAAACGGGTCCCTTCACCATTCCGTTGGATAAATACACGGCCCCGAAAACCACCAACGCCGAGCACGAACTCAGCTTGCAGATCCCCGTCGATCAAATCGATGCGAATCCGTTCCAGCCCCGACGCCAATTCAGCGATGCCGAACTGCAATCGCTGGCCGAGAGCATCAAGGAACATCAGCAGCTCCAGCCGATCTTGGTCCGACGGGTCGGCGAACGGTATCAGCTCATCAGTGGCGAACGCCGCCTTCGCGCCACCATACGCGCTGGACTACCAACGATCCGTGCAGAAATTCGACAAGCCGATGATCGGTTGGTCGCTGAGCTCGCGATTATCGAGAATCTTCAACGCAAGGACTTGAACGCCGTCGAAAAAGCGATGTCGTTCAAACGCTATCTCACCCAGCATCAGTGCACCCAAGACGATCTGGCAAAGCGATTGAAGATCGACCGCAGCACCATCGCCAACATGATGCGTCTGCTGGAACTACCCGAACAAATCACCGATGCCATCCAACGGGAAGAAATCACCGCTGGTCACGCCAAGGCGTTATTAAGTTTGGGAAGCGTCAAAGAGCAAGTCGCCACGATGCAGCGGATTCGCGAAGAGGGCTGGAGCGTTCGGGAAACCGAAGCGGTCGTTGCCGAAGCCGTCGCCGATGCAGCCGCATCCGAAGAAGGATTCCTTAAGGCAGTTCCTCGTCGCAAACCTTCAAAGTCCGATCAGCTCGCTTCGCTGGAACGCGATCTGAAGATATCGATGGGCACACGAGTCGATATCAGCCAAACCAGCCGAGGTCGTGGCCGAATTACGATCCACTTTACGAGCATCGAAGAGTTCGACCGTATTCGTCATGTCCTGATGAACACTGCTCAACGATCTCAGAAGGCTGCGTAGTTCCATGACAAACAACATGATCTCGCTCGCCGTTTCCGCGATAGCATCCTTGATCGCCATCAAATGCTTGCTTTCGCTGGTCTTTCTGCTTCGAGATCGGTTGCACGGGATGCTTAAGAATCATTTTCAAGAAAAAATGGTTGAAGTGAGAAAACGCCGAGCCATCCAAGAATTGCGCCTCGTGATGCGAGAACGCAAGGCCCGAGAGGCGGCGTCCACGAAACAAACGATTCCCTTCCCCGTTGAAGCGTCCGAACCGAACTCGGCCAAGGCTGCTTGAACCAGTATCCCACAAAACGCGATGAGCATTCCGGTCATCTCCTAACTCGCATCATGCTTTTACTCGACAGTGACCGAATGTTCCAACCCCCTCCACATCCATTCACATCTAAGCGTTTGCGAGTCGCCTTATGTCCATAGTGCTTTTTGAGGATGCGCAGTGCGAACGATTGGCTCCAGTCACGTACGCCAGGATCGCGTGCAATATCCACTGCGGGAGCTTTCGACTCGCTGATCTCGTCGAACAACTTCATACACCAGTCCATGCGATCGTTCGCCCGCACCTGGAGTCGCAACAACGGATCGATCATCCTCTACTGCAATCGCTCGATTCTGTCGCTCATGAGAGTGCGACGACACGCCCAACCGTCATGCTCAACGCACGACTGACTCCATCGATGGCAACACGCGAAGGAATCGCAACTGCGATCCAGCATGGCCGAGAACACCCTAATGAATCGCTTGCCATTCTCGACAGAGACTACGTTGCAGCGATCATCAACCCACCCTGGTCCTACTCAGATCTGCAACTCGCTGGATTCGATGGCCTATCGCAACTGCTGGAATCAGCCAAGGATTTCGCAACGCAAACCAACGCTCCCAAACTGACAACGTTTGCTTTTCCGCACGAAATTGTCGCGTGCAACATGGCTTGTATCGAAGAAAACCTCGAACTCCGCATCCGTGTAGGACTCGAGAACCACTCGCTCACCCAACTCCAAGACGGCGTGTTCGTTGCCCAAGGGGCCCAAATCGGTGAATACGTTCTCACCGATACCCGGAAAGGTCCCATCATCGTGGAACGAGGCGCGCAGATTGGCCCCTACACGCTTTTGCGAGGACCAATCTATATCGGACCCAAAACGAAAATCCTGGAGCACTCCGCCATCAAGGATTGCGTCACACTCGCCCATACCACGAAGATCGGCGGCGAAGTCGAAGCGTCGATCGTGGAACCCTTTACCAACAAACAACACCACGGATTTTTAGGGCATAGCTATCTCGGCAGCTGGATCAATTTGGGTGCAGGAACCTGCAACAGCGACTTGAAGAACACTTACGGTACCGTCAACATGGAATACAGCTACGGTAAGGCAGCCACGCAGATGCAGTTCTTAGGGTGCATCATGGGGGATTACTCCAAAACAGCGATCAATACCGGTATCTTCACCGGTAAAGTCATCGGTGTATGCAGCATGATGTACGGATTCGTCACCAGCAACGTTCCAAGCTTCGTCAATTACGCGCGGCTGTTCGGACAAGTCGCCAGCCTCCCCCCTGAAGTTATGGTTAGTACACAACAACGGATGTTCGCGCGTCGCGATGTCGCGCAGAGAGGCTGCGATATCCAACTGATCTACGACATGCACCGTATCACTCAGGCCGAGCGAGACCGACTCGGCGAAGCCCTTGTGTTCTAGGTTTGAACGTCTCGCTTAGACCTGACAAGATAAACCTCGTAGACGGTAAACCTAGTGGATGGTAAACCTGGTAGACGGTAAACCGCTTCAACCCAAGGATGGCGACGCCCGGAATGCATAGTTAGACTTTTGTCGAAGGCTTGTGCTTCGCGATCGCTCGCTCAATCTCCGCATAAACCGCTTCTTCGGATTGCTCACCATTGATGGTCTCAAGCTTACCTTGCTTCGCGTAATACTCGATCAACGGAGAAGTTTGCTCTCGGAAGACTCGCAATCGTTCCCGAATCGTATCGTAATTATCGTCCGCCCGACCATCGATCTGCGCACGCTTTAAAAGTCGCTCCACTAGTATTCCTTCCTCGACCTGCAATTCCAATGCGACATCGAGAGGCTTGAAATGCTCCGTGAGGTAGTCATCCAAAAGCTGGGCTTGTATGATAGTCCTTGGAAAACCGTCAAAGAGTGCTCCGTTCGCGCATTCGTCGCTTTGAAGTTTTTGAGCTACGATCCGCATTACCAAGTGATCAGGCGCTAATCTCCCCGCGTCGATGTAAGACGCAACCCATCGGGACAATGCAGACTCCTGCCGCTTCACAGCTCGCAACATCTCTCCTGTGGACAAGTGCGGAATACTCAGCGAATCCACCAACCGCCGACACTGCGTTCCTTTACCAGCTCCAGGTGGGCCAATAAACACGATCAACATGATTGCGGCCCTTTCCGATGAGATATTCGTGAAGTGTTGGAACAACGATCGATGATCGTATAGGAGGGTGGCTAAGCGAGAGCCAAATAAGGGGAGTCCGAATCTATCCTAGCCGCTATGAATGCTTCTACATATCTGGCCGTGGATGGCATTGAGCCACATTCGCGACCTGACACGCTAACCACGTCCCTAACGAACGCAAGGCTCCATGTTATAACAGAAACCTTCCATTCCGGCAGATGCACCTCTGAATCCTAGCGACTTAGTATCTCGCAAGTTCAAAGGTGGTTAGCTCGGACAGATCCCCCCGTGGGCCTCAATGGCCACATGTCCCGAAAAATAAGCAACTGAAACTAGGACTCCAAAAGTCCCTTGTAGTTTCTCATCAACAGGTGACTATCGATTTTTTGAATCAAATCGAAGGCCACGCTCACCGCGATCAAAAGTCCGGTACCACCGTAGAACGCAGCCACTGTGAACGAAACTCCAAACTGCGAAGTAATAATGGTTGGAACAATTGCGATGATCGCCAAGAACGCGGCACCGACATAGGTAATCCGAACCATGACCTTCTCCAAGTAATCGGCCGTTCGCTTACCGGGGCGGTATCCAGGGATGAATGCTCCGGAATCCTGGAGATTCTGCGCCATTTCCTTGGGATTGAACATGATCGACGTCCAAAAGAAACAGAAGAAGAAAATCAGGAGGATGTAGAGCACATTATAAGTGAACGACGAGCCTGAATTGAACATGGCGGACAACTGCTGGCAAATGCTCGAGACATAGCCACCGAATCCCGCGCTTCCTGCGAAAGATGAAGCCAACAACCCGAAGATCATTCCAGGGATCATCAAGAAGCTACTCGCAAAAATGATCGGCATAACGCCCGACTGATTGATCTTCAAAGGAAGGAACTGCTTGGTTCCACCAAACACTCGGCGGCCCCGAACGTGCTTGGCGCTCTGCATTTGAATCCTTCGCTGCGCCATCGTAATGAAGACCACGCCAAAAACCACTGCGATGAACAATCCAGCGAGGACCACGAGCACGTCAGGTCCAATTGTGGTTCCTCCGCTTCCGCTCAACGAGGTAGAAACGTTCTGGCGTAGATCCCACAAGGCTTTAGGCATTTGCGCCAAAATACCAGCCATGATGAGGAGCGAAATCCCGTTACCGATTCCATACTCATCGATCTGCTCACCCAACCACATCAAAAACATCGACCCGGCGGTCATGATCGCAACCGAAGTTACCTGCCAACCCAAGGAAAGGCTGGACGAGTTGTTCCCAAAGAACTGCGACGACACCGGTGCGTCAAGTGGACCATTGACGGTAAAACTCAGATAGACCCAGCTTTGCAGGACGCAAATAATCACCGTCAGGTACCTAGTGTACTCATTGATCTTTTTACGGCCCGAGGCACCTTCTTTGCGAAGATCCTCAATCGGCTTCCAAACCGTACCGAGCAACTGAAAAATAATCGACGCGGAGATGTAGGGGGCGAGGCCCAAACCGAAGATGGTCAAACTTCGCAAATCCGTGGCGGAGAAAACGGCCACTTTGTCCATAAAGTTTTTCAACTCGCCGGTCACGGCCAAATCCGAATCCAAAACGGGCAGTCGAACGTGGTAACCGATTCGGTAAACCGCCAGTAGGAATAGCGTCAAAAGGATCTTTTGGCGCAGTTCCGGGATCGAGAAAACTATCCTCAATTTTTCTAACATGTTTCGAACGTCCTATCGAACTCAACACTCGTCTTGGATCTAAATGAAAATGGCTGACGACGCAATCGCTGCGGCGTCAGCCATCATTGTTTCCACTCTCAGGCATTGTGCCTAGACCAAACCCGCCTCGTTGCGGGACTTGGTATAATTTCAACCCGATCGCGTGCCCCCCATCCGGGAGCACTGCAACCACTACGACTTCGCCTTCAAGTCAGCGACACGTTGCTTCGGTGTCCGCTTGGCAGCGAGGATTTTCACGGTACCGCCAGCAGCTTCGATCTTTTGCCTCGCTGACTCGCTGATACGGGTCACGACGAAATTCAGTTTCTTTGTGACTTCTCCGTTCCCGAGGATCTTGAGCTCATCGAACCGGAGGCGAACGAGTCCTTTGTCGCGGATCGCTGACGGTGTGACTTCATCGCCAGCGTTGAACGCAGCATCGATCGCCCCGACGTTGATCCCAACCACATTGACTGCGAAACGATTATGGAATCCACGCTTCGGAGTTCGCATGTAGATCGGTGTATCGCTACCGGTGAACATAGGGTGACGGCTGTAACCGCTTCGCGACTTGTGTCCGTCGCGACCACGACCCGACGTCTTACCCGTCTTGCTTCCAACCCCGCGACCGATTCGCTTGCGAGGACGGTTCTTGAGAATACCTTCGTTGACTTCTTCCAAGTTCATGACAAATTCACACCCCGCAAACGTTCAACATCCTCGCGTGTTCTCAATTGAGCCAACGCGTCGAAGGTCGCTTTGATCAAAACCGTTGGATTGTTTGACCGAAAACTCTTGGTCAAAATATCTTGAATACCGAGGGCTTCACAAACCGCTCGGACTGCTTGGCCTGCGATAATACCAGTACCTGGGCTAGCTGGCATCAACAAAACGTGCGCTGCACCAAATCGGCCAGTCACCTTGTGGGGGATGGTTCCATTGACGATCGGAACGTGGATCATCGCCCGTCCCGCCGCCTTCTGAGCCTTAGCAACGCTCGGGGGAACTTCGTTCGCTTTGCCGTATCCATAACCGACCTTGCCACGCCCGTCACCGACCACGACCAAAGCCGCGAAGCTGAAACGACGGCCACCCTTGACCACTGCCGCACATCGCTTGATCTTCAGGACGCGATCGATCTGGGAATCGCCTTGACTGTTTTCCGTGTTATTACTTGCCACGCTATTGCTAACTCCCCGTCTTAGAATTCCAACCCAGCTTCACGAGCCGCGTCCGCGAACGCTGCTACGCGACCGTGATACTTGTATGGTCCTCGGTCAAACGACACCGACTTGATCCCTGCCTGGATAGCCCGCTCCGCTAGGATTTTGCCGAGCTTTGCCGCCGCGTCACAGTTCCCGCCGTAACCGACTTGACCCTTGAGTGCTTTCTCCGCCGACGAGACCGACACGATAGTCTTCCCCGCCTCGTCATCGATCACTTGGCAGCCGAAATTCTGCAGTGAGCGATACACGCACAACCTCGGTCGCTCGGATGTACCCCGAACTCGCTTGCGAACGCGATATGCACGGCGTTCTCGCTGACCATCGACAACCTTGCGAATGTCCACGTTTGAAACCTCTGACTAAAACCCAAACCTTGAACGCAAAACCAACCAAAACCCACAAGCAGACAACCATTAGGTCGCACTCTTGCCCGGCTTGAGCTTGACCTGCTCGCCCGCGTAACGAATCCCCTTGCCCTTGTATGGCTCAGGTTTCCTCAACGATCGAACATGGGCAGCAAACTGACCGACTGCCTGCTTGTCACAACCCGACACATTGATGTGCGTCTGATCTGGGCAAACAACATTCAATCCCTCGGGAATGGGAACTTGCAACTCATTGGCAAAACCAACTCGCAAATTCAACGCCTTTCCCTTGATCGACACGACATAGCCGACCCCGACCACTTCCAATTTCTTCTCGTACCCATTCTTGACACCCAAGATCATATTATTGATCAAGGCGCGGGTCAAACCATGGAACGCGCGGGAATCTCGATCTTCGTTATCGCGAGACACGAGAACCGACTTGCCACCATCCTCCAAAGTCACTTTGACCTCTTCGCGATGCGTGAAGCTCAGCTTGCCCTTGGGGCCTTCCACGTTCACCGTCAACCCATCTACAGCGACTTTCACGCCATCCAAAACGGGAATCGGCTTTTTTCCAACTCTTGACATCTTTACTATCACCTATCTGGAATGTAGTAAGCGATGTTAATCGCCTAGTCTTCCGTTGTTTATCCTGGTTTCCGGCTCAACCGAGTTCCGGCGGAGCCTCCTACAAGCCTCGCGTACCGAGATACGTCCCGGAACAGATGCTTCCCGGAACTAGCAAACCTCTGCCAACACTTCACCACCCAGCTTGTGCTGACGAGCTTCACGATCGCTGTAAACCCCCTTAGAGGTGCTTACAATCGAAATCCCCATCCCGTTCAGCACCGGCTTAAGGTCACCGCACTTGGCGTATACCCGACGACCCGGCCTGCTGATCCGCTTAATCGTCTGAATGATCTTTTCGCCATTCGGGCCGTACTTCAACTCGATCCGCAACATCTTCGCTGGTTCGCCTTCAACTTCGGCGTAATCCCAGATGTAGCCTTCTCGCTTGAGTACGTCGGCGACACTCTTTCGCAATCCCGACACTGGGACATCCACAAAGGGACGCTCGATGCGGATAGCATTACGAATACGGGTCAACATGTCAGAAACTGGGTCAATATTCATCTTTTATATGCCCCGCACCTTACCAGCTTGCTTTTCGAACGCCAGGAATCAGACCTTTATCAGCCAACTGCCGAAAACAGATCCGACAAATCCCAAACTTGCGATACACCGCTCGCGGCCGTCCGCAAAGCTTGCAACGGTTCTCACGACGAGTCGAAAACTTAGGCTCGCGATTCGCTTTGGCGATCTTGCTTTTGCTTGCCACTGGTCAATCTTCCAATCAAAACTAGGAACTTGTTTGTCTGTACAAAAATACGTTACGCCGTCTTCTTCTTGGGTGCTCGAAACGGCATTCCGAACATCTCCAACAACCGCCGACCATGATCGTTAGAACGAGCAGTGGTCACGATCGTAATATTCAACCCCTGTGCCTTCGCGAACTTGTCATTGTTCAATTCAGGGAACACCAACCATTCGTTCAGACCCATCGAGTAATTGCCATGCCCGTCAAATGCAGTACGGCTTACCCCGCGGAAGTCACGAACCCGTGGTAGCACGATGCTGATGAGTCGGTCTAGGAACTCATACATTCGCTCGCCACGCAACGTCACTTTGCAACCAATCGCAACGCCCTCACGAAGTTTGAAACCCGCAATGGAATTTCGGGCAAGCGTCAACACTGGCTTCTGACCAGTGATTTCACCCATCGCTTCCGCGGCGAGCTCCAAAAACTTCTTGTCTTGCATTGCCTCACCAACCCCCATGTTGACCGAGATCTTCTCAATCTTGGGAATGGCGAGCACATTCTTGATCCCCAGCTCTTCTCCGAGCTGATTCTGAATGTTATCTGCGTAAAATTGTTGTAGTCGAGGTGCCATACGTTTCGAGCCCCGCGGCCCAATGTTCTATGTTGTTGGTTTCTTTAGTTTTTTGGACGATCAACTCCTGCCACCACGGACGAGTTGTTCATCTTCGATTGAATCACCCCACCATCGTGGGCGACTTTGATTTACTTGGCGTCAAACTTACGACCTGGGGCCACTTTGCTGATGGTCGTCCCAGAACGCTTACTGTATCGCTCCTTGGATCCATCGGGCAAATAGCGAACTCCTACCCGCGTCGGCTTGCCCGTCGATGGGCACACCAACATCACTTTGGAAACGCTCATCGCAGCTTCCTTGGACAAACGACCACCTTGCGGATTCCGTTGCGAACGCTTCACGTGCTTGTAGACTTTGTTCAAGCCCTCAACAACCACGCGACCCTTTTCGCGATCCACGACGAGGACTTTACCCCGCTGGCCTTTATCTCGGCCAGAAATGACTTCGACGATGTCGTCAACCTTAATCAACATCACACAACCTCACTCGCCAACGACACGATCTTAGTAAAACTCTTCTCTCGCAACTCTCGAGCAACCGCACCGAAGATACGGGTGCCGCGGGGATTATCGTCCTTGTCGACCAAAACCACGGCATTGCTGTCGAATCGCACATAGCTACCGTCCGCGCGTCGAGTCGGTTGGGCCGTACGCACAATAACACCACGCACAACGGCCTTTTTCTTAATTTCGCTGCCAGGAATGACACTCTTAACCGAGCAGATGATGACATCACCCAACCCAGCGTAACGGCGTCGCGTTCCACCCAACACCTTGATGCACATCACCTCTCGTGCACCCGTGTTATCCGCAACTTGCAATCGCGTTTCTTGTTGAATCATTTGTTGAAACTTTCAAACCGTGTCCTTCGATGCCCTTCAGTCGCTTACTGCGAATCGCTCGCAGTCCACCTTAACTGGCTGACGCTTCCCCTCGGAGAGTCGCCAAGTCCACTTGGCGATTTTTCTCGACGACCCGCACCAATCGCCATCGTTTTAGCTTGGATATCGGCCGAGACTCTTCGATCTCAACCTTGTCTCCAACCTTGGATTCGTTCGCTTCGTCATGCACATGGCAGACGGTCTTGCGTCGTACGATCTTCGAATACTTCGGGTGACGCACGAATCGCTCGATCTCAACTCGACGCGACTTGTTCATCCGATCGCTCTTGACGACTCCAATCAAAATTCGACGTGCCATAATTCTTTCTCTTCGCCTCTTAACCCTTGTTCGCCTTCGCTCGTTCTGTTTGAATCGTGCGAACACGAGCGATCAATCGACGGTTCTTTCGAGTCTGACTCGGAACATCAACGCGATCGGTCTGGGATTGCAAACGCAATCGGAACATGGTCTCCGCAGCTTCCACCGCAGTCAGATCCAATTGCTCGTCACTCATCTCACGCAGTTCGGATGCCTTCATCTGTCTCTCAACCTCTAAACCGACTTCTCGGGAAGAACTATCGCTCCACCCTGTTTTGTACATTTAATCCCGAGCCCTCCGGATCTCTCCTTCAGGCCCATCTAAGGGAAACCATCCCGTTTCCATCCAACGAAGGCCACACACAACCGCGGCTCCTTCGCCATGTCCCTCATCTGAATCGCAAAGATCGCAATTTGAATCTTTAGCAATTCCTACCGATGCTCTTGCCCAGCGGTTACGCTGGTCGGCGTCGGACCAATCGGACTTGAACCGGCATCTTCGCGGCGAGCCGGGCAAAACAAACCTTGGCCTGCTGTTCGGATACTCCACTCAGCTCGTACAGGACTGTCCCTGGACGAACCACTGCCACCCAGTACTCTGGCTCTCCTTTACCCTTACCCATCCGGGTTTCCAAAGGTTTCGAAGACACCGGCTTGTCCGGGAAAACTCGAATATACAACCGTCCTTCACCACGAACGTATTGATTAGCTGCGATCCGACCGGCTTCAATCGTCTGGGCTCGGATCCAACCGCCTTGAAGGCATTGAAGACCCCAGTCACCGAAAACGACTTTGTTGCCGCGAGTCGCATTACCTTTTATACGTCCTCTTTGGCTTTTTCGGTGCTTGACCCGCTTGGGCATCAGCGCCATCGTTTGAATCTCCCGCGTACGAACCTTGATTTACCCAAACCTGAACTCCGATATTCCCCTGAGGGGTCGCAGCTTCAGCGAAACCGTAACTGATCTTTGCTTGGATCGTGCTCAGCGGCAACGCACCTGCGTTCGCTTTCTCGCAACGAGCCATTTCAGCACCACCGAGTCGCCCCGACAACTGAATCTTGATTCCCTTCGCTCCCGCATCCATAGCGGTCTCGATGGACCTCTTCATGGTACGACGGAAACTTGCCCGCTTCGCCAACTGCTTTGCAATGTCTTCTGCGATCAACTGCCCTTGGATTTCAGGTCGGTAGACCTCTTCCACCTTCAAATTGACCCGTCGCCCGATCAAGTTCTGCAGTTCTTCCTGAAGCACTTCGATCTCTGTACCTTTTTTCCCAATGATCAAACCGGGCTTCGCAACATAGACGAACAGCCGAACCTCGTCGCGTGTTCGTTCTACTTCAATCCGATCGATACCAGCTTCCCGATACGAGGCCTTGGTTGGATGGTTCTTGATGAAGTTACGGATCTTTTGGTCTTCCACCAACAGTTCCGCGAACTCCTTCTTGCTCGCATACCAACGGCTCTTCCAGCCCATAACGATGCCGGTTCGGAAGCCAACAGGATTTACCTTCTGTCCCATAATTCAGTTCTTCCTACAGTTCTTCCAACCGCTTGAGTTCTACCGAAATGTGACTAGTACGCTTCAGGATCGTGAACGCTTGTCCACGCGATCGTGGTTGGAACCGCTTGAACATCGGCCCACCATCAATCCTGGCATCGACCACAACCAATTCTTCCGTGTTGTAGGAACGACCGCCATTCTGATCCGTGTCCTGAGCACTACCGATCGCACTCTTGATCACTTTCTCCAACATCCTCGCACCACGATGCGGCTGGAATCTCAAAATCTCCAACGCTTCGTCTGCGAACTTGCCGCGGACCAGGTTCGCCAAAGGACGAACCTTCCTGGCGCTGATTCTCGCGTGTCTGTGTACTGCCCGGTAAGACATGGTCTATCCCTGTTCTCGCATCAATTACTTCTTGCCACCCTTGCCGCCGTGACCACGGAAGGTTCTGGTCGGAGCAAACTCACCGAGCTTGTGCCCAACCATATCCTCAGTCACGAAGACCTTGATGTGTGCTTTCCCATTGTGAACCATAAACGTCGCGCCTACGAACTCAGGCACAATCGTGCAACGTCGCGCCCAGGTCGTGATCGCTTGTGAGCTGTTGGTTTCCCGAGCCTTGATCAGCTTAGCAAACAGCTTTGGATCCACATACGGACCCTTTTTCGTCGAACGTCCCATCGTCTAAATCGCCTTACTCAGACCTTGTCTCGAATCTGAACAACTTGGTTCCCAAAAACAAAATTTGACTCTTAACGCAACTTCAACTGACCATAACGAACCGACTTGCGTCGTCGAATGATCGAGGCGTTGCTCGGCTTTCGGCGGCGGCGGGTGAATCCACCCTTGGCCAACTTGCCAGTCGGACTGACCGGATGCCGTCCACCCTTGGTTCGACCTTCACCACCACCGTGCGGGTGATCGTGCGGATTCATCGCAGTTCCACGAACGTGAGGTCTCCAACCCTTCCAACGATTTCGACCGGCCTTGCCAATCCGTACCGCATCGTGGTCGGTATTGCTCATCTTACCAATCGTCGCTCGACCTTGGCTCGGGACCCGTCGAACTTCACCGCTCGGCAATTGCAACTGCGCCCAACCGCCTTCACGAGCCATCAGAACCGCAGAGGAACCAGCGGACCGACATAGCGCAGCGCCGCGTCCTGGCGTCATCTCGATGCAGCAGACCTCGACACCCGCTGGAATATTTTTCAACGGAAGGCAGTTGCCCAACGTCGGAGCCGCATCCGGACCGTTTTGCAGAACATCACCCGCCTTCATTTTGTCAGTCGCCAAAATGTAACGCTTCTCACCGTCGGCATACACCAACAACGCAATGCGAGCACTTCGGTTTGGATCATACTGTACCGAATCAACCTTGGCATCGATCCCGTCCTTAGTCCGACGGAAATCAATGATCCGATACATCCGCTTGTGTCCACCACCGCGGTGTCGCGACGTGATGAAACCCTGATTGTTCCGACCACCCTTGCGCTTGTACCGCTTGAGCAACGACTTCTCGGGTGTTGCACCTGGCGTCAACTCAGCAAAGTCGCTTACGGACGAATTTCGGCGTCCCGGCGATGTCGGCTTGTATACTCGAATTCCCATGATTTTATATCTCTGTGAAACGTTGGACCCACCGATTAGAAGAAATCGATCTTGTGCTCACTGCTGAGCTTCACAATCGCCTTCTTCCACGCCTTGGTCACACCTGCCTTCGCGCGATACCGACGAGATTTGCCCAAACGATTTTGTGTCGCGATCGCGATCACCTTCACGTTGAACAACTCTTCGATCGCATCCTTGATCTGAGTCTTGGTCGCCAAAGGGCTAACTTCGAACGCATAACGATTATGCCGAGTCGCTTTGTGCACGCCCTTTTCC
>Ga0194130_10006418_pt1 | contig 13615 bp, 10 predicted proteins | sample TA2KigsurfametaG_FD_160084 | JGI IMG/M metagenome (GOLD analysis project Ga0194130, IMG submission 160084) | Freshwater microbial communities from Lake Tanganyika, Tanzania - TA2015050 Kigoma 12 surface | ecosystem: Environmental > Aquatic > Freshwater > Lake | place: Tanzania: Lake Tanganyika... | reverse complement strand
TCGGAACCGCTCGATTTTACTTGAGTCTTATTCCCCTCGGCGAGGGGTGTCAAGCGAAGCGTGACGGGGTGAGTCTCTTCGGAACCGCTCGATTTTACTTGAGTCTTATTCCCCTCAGCGAGGGGTGGTTATTTAGAATCACAATCAATCACGATCGATCATATTTTTACATAATTTATCACAACTCTATATAATACAATATATTACGAGTGCATGCGTTGATACTTATCATCCTTTAGATATACCTTGGATGATTATAAAATGTATCATTTTGTATCACATCTATTATTGTATGTATGAAAATCAGCATTAATATCAGGAGTAGATTAAACAAGGGGAAGAATTCAAACACTGAATCATTGTACTTGGACTTTTACCCTGCTGTTCTTCTACCCGGTAGAGAAAAACCTTCCAGAAGAGTTGGACTTGATTTGTATAGGTATTTAAAACCAAAAAAATCTGAGGAGAAGGAACATAATAGAATAGCTACTCAAGAGGCTGATCTCAAAAGGGCACGATATATGAGTCTATTCGAAGAGAAATCGTATTTCACAAACTTTGAACGTGAATTGTATGCTCAAACACAGCTATCACAAAATAGCTTCAAATCATTTTTCCTTGATGAATTAAAGAAAAGATCTGGAAATACTCAGGAACAATGGGTCACTACATTTAATTATTTCAATTCATTTTACCCACTTGATCTAACATTTGCTGATCTAAACACCAGATTAGTTGAGGAATTCAAAGTATTTCTTCTAAATGCTGTAAGTCCCAGAACCAATAAAAAAATCCACCAAAATACTGCACTTACCTATTTCAAACCATTTCGAGCAGCGTTGAATGCTGCATTAAGATATGGATTCATGACAAAAGACCTCTGCAAACAGGTTTCTGATATTCCCACATTAGAAACAAAGAGAGAGTTTCTATCAATTGACGAAATAAAGAAGATTATGTCAACCGAATGTGAAGATGATGAAATCAAAAGAGCATCAATTATTGCTATATATTCTGGATTGAGACATTCAGATATGATCAGATTATCATGGAAGGAGATTGTCGAAGACAGTGATGGTCTATATATAGAATTGAGGCAAAAGAAAACATTGAATTTGGTTAGAATACCATTAAAAGATACTGCACTTGTTTACTTGGGTAAAAGAGGTGAAGATGAATCACTTGTGTTTCCAACATTACATGAGAAGAAAGACTATAATAAAGTAATTGAACTTTGGCTCCGAAAGGCCGGAATAAAGAAATACATCACATTTCATTGCTTCAGACATTCATTTGCCATGATGCTTTTAAAATCCGGAGTGGGTATTTATGAGGTAAGTCGAATGCTTGGTCATACAAGCCTATCTATGACCCAAGTCTATCTTAGAATGCTCGATGAAGACAAAAGGAAAGCTATCAATATGATTCCGATTTAATGCTATAAACTAACTATTAAAAGGTAAAAATATGGAAACAAACACAGCTCATGAGAACACTAAAATGTCAGATAGGGATTTGGAATTTATTCTGAGCTTAGCCGAAGAAGTCAGAGCTAATATGATTCCTGAAAGTAATACTTGGATCTATGAGATTATTGTTGAAAAGATCCAAGAAACAAGTGGTAAAGAAAACAAACCACAAAGAGTTCTCAATAAAATTATTTCTGATTACCAAACAGAAAGACAGTATAATGAATCATTGATTGCAATGTGGCCTAAAAAAGCAAGAATTGGGAAAGAAGCAAAACGAATAGAAAATCTTGTACTAAATTTTAAGATAGAGTTTATTGAAATCATGATAGATCTATTTTCAACTGATTTAGAATTAATAAACAGTATCTTAAATGTTGATTTGTATAAAAAGGGTTTTCTATACTTAGAATCTATCCGAACTTTAAGATCTAAAGGGATAAAGCCAAGAAATATACTTGAGTATATTAAGAAAGAACCACATACAAATCATGTTATTGCTTTATTTCACCATTTAGGTTTTCTAGAGTATCTACTCAAGCAGTATCACTTTGTGGATCATCTTGGTGTTTCAAAGGAAATACAATCTTGGTTTATCAAAAAAGGAAGTTATGATCAAGTTAGACGAGCCGTTAAACATTTCATGCTCAAGGAGAAGTATAATGATGATTTTGACCCACCTATTAAAGTTATAAGAAAATTATTTCCGCTATAGAAGACAGGGAAATTAGATTTTTTTCCCCGTTTACCCTGTCTGAATATTGCCGCCTATAGTCTACTAATTACTAACTATAAGCGGTTTTTTGTTATGTATAACAATCGTATTTCTAACTATCAAGAAGAGCTCACCAAAGACCTCTCCAAACAAATTATTGATACACTCACTGAAATGGGTGTTTTAAACTCCTTATCTCAAACTGAGAATAAGGAAGATCAATGGCTCAATGTCGAAGATCTATGCAAGTATCTTCCTGATCATCCTTGCCAAAACACCATTTATAAGTGGAAACGCAAAGGGATCATTCCATTTCACAAACGGTCAAAGCACCTGTATTTCCTCCGTTCCGAGATCGATGCATGGCTAAAGTCCAAGCGTGGCTTGACCAAAAGTGAAATGGGATCAATTGTGGACACAAATTTCAGAAAAGGAGGTGTTCGATGAGAACCTTGTCTTTTTTTGATAATGTTAAATGTAATGTGCCTAATGGTACTATCACTTTTGACGAATTCCTTCATAAAGTACAAACTGGCACTTGGGAAAGTGCTGTCCAATCGTGCAGAAATGGCGAAATAGACAAAAAGAACCTTCCTTGCGTTACCATTTCAGGTACATTCAATTCACGAAGTAATGATGGCCTTATTCAACATTCTGGAATCATTGCAATTGATATCGATCAAAAGGGCGATGCAGCATTAGATGTTTCTGGACTGATAAATGATCCATACCTCTATGCCATTCACCATTCGGTGGGTGGCAAGGGGTATGTTGCTTATTTCTTGATTGACCCAGATAAACATTCAGAATCATTTAGTGGAATAGAGACCTATCTGCTTTCAAAATACAATATAAGTATAGACACAGCCTGTAAGGATGTGGCAAGACTTCGCATTGTGTCATATGATCCTAATATGACAATAGCACAATCAGAACCACCCATTTTTGATCAATTCATTGTAGAGCCGGTCACTCAACATAGTGATGCTATAGTTCAATCCTCAAAGAACTACCCACCTCCAAGTTTGGAGCGACTCACAAATATTGCAGACCACTTGGTTGAAAAATCAATTGATATTACGATGAAACGTGAAGATTGGATCAAAATAGGATATGCAATTGCGAATCATTTTGGCGAAGAAGGCAGATCATTATATAGTAAGATATCAAGCCTGCATCCAAAATTTACAGAACAGGAAGTCAATAAAACATATGATGGAATGTTACAAAAGAATGATGGGAGCACATCATTTGCCAGTCTAATGTATATTTTACAACAATATGGGGTCAGGGCAAGTGAAATTACACATCGAACAGACACTCATCAGGAGAATGAAGTTGAATATGATGGAATTATTGATGAAACCGATTCACAGATCATTGAATTCTTACAAGAAAAAGGGATTACTCGCAACCTTGTACTCAATCGTATTGAAGTTGATGGAAAAATCATCGAAGATGCAGATGTTAATTCTTTGTTTATGGAATGCAAACAGTATATAAAGGCAAAACGGAAGGAACAGAAAGGTAAAAAGGGTAAAAATAAGTCAATATCAAAGCACATGTTTCTTACAGCAATGGAGTCTAAGTTCATCCCAGAATACAATCCATTTACTGACTTTGTTGCAGGACTTCCTGAAATCGATGGGAGATCACATCTTGATGCACTTCTTTCATGTTTGACATATGATGATCCAGAAGCAAGGATATTTGTTGAAAAATGGCTTGTTGGACTTATGGCATCATTGCATGGCATTCACATTGTGACGATCCTTGTTCTTATTGGTAAACAAAACATTGGTAAAACATCATTCTTTCGCCATCTATTACCCGACCAACTTAAAAGATACTATGCTGATGCAAAAGTGGATGAAGGAAAAGATTTTATGGCACTTCTCGCAAGTAATATCATTGTCTGTGATGATGAATTCTCAGGAAAATCAAAAAGTCAAGTCGTGGCACTCAAAAGAATTGCCTCACAGGATATGATGACTTTTAGAGAACCCTATGGAAGGTATAACATTACTCGGAAACGGTATGCATTACTTTGTGCAACCACAAATGATGAGTATGTTTTATCTGATTTGACCGGTAATCGGCGACTTTTACCGATCAACATTCAAAGCATTGACATTGATCTATTGAAAAGTATTGACAAAACATTGCTTTTTGCAGAATTGAAAGTTCTAGTTCAAAATGAACGTAACTATATCCTATCTGACGACAACATTGAATTATTGAATCGGATCACAATTACTAATGAAGAGCCACAAAGAGAAGAAGAATTGGTCTTGCAGTTTATAAGAAAACCAGATCCTTCCAGTGAACATGCTATTTCAACTGAAAAAACTAATACAGAGATATTCCAATTTCTAAAACAGAAATCTAATCTGGATATAAGCCAAAAGAAATTGGGAATGGCACTCAAAAAACATGGGTATGAGAAGTATCCAAAGCGTATAAATGGTATTTCCAAATCGGTCTATAAAGTTGTATTCGTTTCTACAATTGACACTCCTTCTTGGTGATACCGTGTGTTTATGTTTTAGATGTTTTAGATAAAATTCGAAACTTTTTCTTTTTTGATTCTTTGATTGAAAAACAAAAAAGGTTTGAAATAAAGTAAAACATCCAAAACATCTAAAACAAATGATGCTGGAATGGGGTATTTGAAACATAATCATGAGTAATTGATACCCCATTTTGCTGAATTTTCGACATTATCACAGGTATAGCATCCATGAGCACAAGATTATTTGAACCAAAAGACCCATTATCAGAGGTAAACCCATGGTTTTATCACGCAATCGATACTACATGTCTATCAGTTTATTTAACAATGATTCAGAGCATTTCAGAATGTTTAACATTCTTACACAATTGAACACATTTAAAACAAATTATAAGGTGATTATATGAAAACAACTAAAATTCATCCTAGATATATTCCCATTTTCACAGAAATGAGTGGGGCTGATCTTATGTACATATTAAAAAGGCTAGGAGTTTCGCAAAGAAGGTATGGATTGATGATGAATCCACCGATGAATTCAGCATCTGTAGTCTGTAATTACAGGTCAAACAAGAAATTGCCCATGCGGATGATCTGGCCATTGCTGCAACAGTATGATCATGAACTGATCATTGGGCTGTTGAAAGAGAGGGCGAATAGAAGGTAAGATAATTTTTGATGTAATATCTGATATGAAAATGGGAAACACTGTTTAGTTTGATTGATTACATGTGTTTCTCATTGTTTTTTTTAGAAATTATATAATGCTGATTTACAGTCTGTTTTTCTTGAAATTTTCAGCTTGTTCAAATATTTCTACATAAACTTCATCTCTTTCAACTGGAGGATACCCAAATTCATCCAATATAAGTATCAATTCAACCTTCAATGATGATTTGATATCATCTCGTTTGTTCCAATCTGGAAACCTTGATTGATCATCTACAATAATTTTAACGGCTTTTGACAATTCAATCAACTTATCATCCGGATATGAAAAGTCATATTTCCTGCACAATTCTTTGAGAATATCATAAAAAGCCTTCTCTTCGAAATTGATTCCCAATTGTGATCCCGCATCGAATTCTTTACGCACATCCCAAATCAGATTCGTCAATGCCTCGGCCATTTCATCGTAGACTTCACTTACCAACACATCATTGATACTTCTGTCATTGTATCTATTGACAATTGATTGCATCTTCTGCGTGAAATCAATGCCCTTGACTTTATTGACCTTTCGGAGATCCCCAATAACTTTTTTCAATAATTTCTGAAGTAATTTGATTTTCGTGTTAGGTAATTTGATTTTCTCAATCTTTGCCAGATAATCTTCATCAAAGATGTCTTGTTCTTTTTCTTGTTCTTCCCCAAGTTTGAAAATCTCTTCGACTCCATCGCTTTGCAAAGCATCTTTGATCATTTCGCGTACTTTCGCATTCATTTGTGTGGTATCGGGTGCACCACCTTTAGTGAGTTTATAAATAATGGAGCGAATGGCAAGATAAAAGTGAATACGATCTCTTTGTGTTTGGGTTAGTTCATCACTTCCGACACATATATCATATGCAGCTTTTAATCGCTGAACCAGACCAATGAATCGTTGCTCGGTGTCTTTGGTCGCTTGTACGAATTCAACTGCATTGTGTAGTGTTGTCAGTTGTTGAATCGGTGTTCCTGAAAAATATCCTAAATCATTGAATCCATACATCAGATTAGCAAGTAAATCAAGATGATCCTTTACAACCACAACTGATTGTTGAATATCTTCAAAATTGTCCTCATCACCTTTATTGTACTTGGCAAGTGCCAAATTCATGTACTTCTTTATTCCGATATAATCAATTACTAAGCCCTTGTGTTTACCTTCATATTTACGATTGACTCGAGATATGGTTTGGATGAGATTGTGCTGCTGAATTGGTTTATCAATGTAAATACTATCTAAAAACGGTACATCAAAACCTGTCAGCCACATATCGACAACAATTGCAATCTTGAAATTAGATGATGGGTTTTTGAATTGACGATCCAATTCTTTTCGATCTTCTGATGTACCCAATAAGTCCCATAGCTCTTTGGGATCATCTTTACCCCTTGTCATTACCAGTTTCACATATTCAATTGGTTTTAATGCTTTTCTTTCCTGTTCACTTAATTCAGATAGGTTCTCTGCTTCCTTTTTATGGCACCAATCAGGTCGTAATTCGATGATGTTTTTATACAATTCATAAGCAATTTCACGGCTACTGCTTACAAACATTGCTTTACCTAATACTGTGGAACCTTCGGAGATTCTATTTTCATAGTGAGCAATAAAATCGTTTGCAACCTCCCTCAGCCTGTCAGGATCACCAAGTATGGCGTACATATTTGCGGATTCTTGCTTACTCTTATCTATTTGATAATCGTTTGCACCTAATTCAGACGCTTCTTGATAGTATTTTTCAATTCGTTCAAGTGCAGAATTTTCAAGTGCTACTTTTGCTGCTCTTCCTTCATACACAATTCTTACAGTAATTTCATCGCGAACAGATTCTGTCATTGTATATGAATCAACAACTCGTCCAAATACATCAAGTGTTGCATCTATTGGTGTACCTGTGAAACCAACATATGTTGCATTTGGAAGGGATATATGTAAGTAATAAGCAAAACCATAAGACTTCCTGATTCCTTTTTCGGTAATAGTGATTTTTTGGTCAAGATTTACTTGACTTCTATGTGCTTCATCTGAAATACAAATCACATTTGTACGATCTGTGAGGAGTTCGGTATCTTCAGTAAACTTATGTATAGTGGTTAGAAATACACCGCCACTTTTTCTTCCTTGCAGTTTTTCACGTAAATCAGACCTGCTTCCTACACTTTCGACTGTATTATCACCAAAAAATACTTTTGCTTCAACAAATTGTGTGGAAAGTTGTACATCAAGATCTGTCCGATCAGTGATCAATACAATCGTGGGACTTTCAAAATGTTCGCTGCGCATCAACAGGCGTGTGAGATATAACATCGTAAAACTCTTCCCACATCCTGTTGCACCAAAATATGTTCCTCCTTTGCCATCGCCATGAGGTTTCTGTGCACTTATTATACTTTCATATAATGACTTTGCTGCATAATATTGAGGATATCGACATACAATCTTTATTTCTGATTTTGAAGAATCAGGGAAATAGATAAAATTTCGAATAATGTCTCTGAGTCTTTGTTTGTTGAACATTCCCTGTACAAGTGAAAACATACTTTCAATTCCATCAACTTCTTTTGATGTTCCATCAATTCTTCTCCATGCATAATAGAAATCATAAGGAGCAAACAAAGACCCTGCTTTATTATTGATGCCATCACTGATAACACAAAAAGCATTGTACTTGAACAATTCCGGAATATCTCTACGATATCGTACCGTTAATTGCACATAGGCATCATGAATGGTTGCTTCTTCCCGAATGGCACTTTTGAATTCAAAAACGACTAATGGTATACCATTAATATAAAGTATGCCATCAGGAATTCGCTTTTCATTCCCAATGATTTCCATTTGCGTGATGAACTTGTAGATATTAGGGTCAGATTTATACCCATATGTAGGATCAGCTGATATTGAAAGAACTTGATCCTCATCTAGTTTGCGATGTTTTTCAAGCCCTGAATAATTTATAAGCTCTATGAGGAAGTCTTTTTTACTGCGATCTTCTCTTTTTAGAATAAAACCATCACTGACCATTCTCATGAATGACTTATTACTTTCATATAAATCTGATGAAGGAAGTGTTTTCAGTTGCAGTATAATGGTGTTTACTTCATGTATAGTAATATCATGAGATGCATACTGTTTCAACAAATAGGAACGCATATCATCTTCAATCAATACTTCATCGGGATTCCGTGATATATCGATACCAAATTGATGGGGAAAGCCTTCTTGCCCCAACAAATCGGTAAATGCCAGCTCTAATTTATCTTCGGTGAATTTCATTCTTTAATTTTCTATTGTCGCTAATTTGGAAAGAAGCAAACCTTTCATTTCCGTTAGCTTTTGGTTTTCTTTGTATACAGCATTTGAAAGATTTGTTAATGTACTTATTAAGTTGTCAAAATATGATGTAACTAACTCGGATGGGTATAAAATATCAAATTCAATTACTTGTGATACTTTAATACTTGCTTGTACTGAACCAATTTCGTATGCCACCAAGTCATTCTTATTGTTTTTTAGACACTGATACAAATACAAGGCCATTTTATCTGATGCACGAAATGCAACTATATTTTGAGCAATTACTCCACTTTGTTCCCAGTATAATTTCATTTCAGCGAGACTACCAACAGTTGAGAATAATATATCCTTCTTTCTAGGGTGGCCTGACCGAAACCACTTATTGTATATTTCCTCTTCAACATATTTCTCGCACTTATCAATATCTATAACTCTATTATCACCACTTATAGCACCAATTTCAATTAAAGGATATTCTGTTTTGTATTCAACACAAGGTGGTGTTTTACCTCGATTATCAACAATGGCAACAATATTTCTTAACGACTTCAGTTTCCACCCCAACGGAATTTCCTTTTGCAATTCTTCATTCCAAACCATTTCGCCACCATTACTTTTATAAGGCTTTCTATTTTCATCAGGAAATTCAAACTCCACAAACCACTGCTTATAAATCGCCTGTGCCGTTTCTTCCAGTTTTTGGATGAGTTGCTGGTTTAGGGATATACGGTTTTGGATGGTGTTGTATTCTTTTACTATTTCTCGTTGTTTGTCAATGTGGGGGATGGGGAGTTGCATATCTTCAAATGCCTGCCAAGCCAATCCACCTCTTACATCTGCATCTGTATAGAACCAAGCATTACGGTCAAATTCAGCTCTTTCAAACCACATCATCAAATATTCTGGCAATAATACCTTGTTATCCATTACTTCAAAAACATCATAAGCAGGAGAAACCATAAATGACTCTTCAGTTTCAGAAACTGCAACAGGAATTCTGTAATCACGTCCTACGTGCATTCTGTTGCAAGCAAATTGATTTTTCTGAACAAGTTTGTAATTACTCAAATCAGTTCCAACAATATTAGCCACTGAAGACATAAAATACTTATTGATATTGATACCCAATAATTCTTTTGCTTTCAATTCACTATTACGAACCTTAACAGGCACTATGTAATCACCCAAGCGTTTATAGTTTGATTTCATAACCCAACTCTTTAAACACTCTTAGTAAATCATTTTTGCTTTCTGCTTCGGCTTTCAACAAGTCGGCAAACTCGCTTTTCAGGGATTCCATTTTCTCGTCAAAGTCAATATTCTCATCACGGTTTACAAACTCAATGTATTTGCTCGGCACGAGTGAAAAATCTTTTTTGGCTACTTCATCAAACGAAGCGGAATAGCAGAACTCAGGGATATTATCAATTTCCTTGCATTGCCATTGGTGGTAAATGCTTGTAATTTTCAGAATATCTTCTTCTGAGAACTGAATGTATTTTTTCTCAAAAGGGATTCCCATTTGTCGCAAGTCCATAAACAGAATTTCCTTTTCTCTGTCACGGTAATGGCGAGCTTCATCACCTACTTTTTTGCTATGTGCTTTCTTGTTTTTGTTTACAATCCAAAGCGTAACACTTATGTTGGTGGTATAGAACATATCTTGTGGCAAAACCAAAATCGCTTCCACCAAATTATTTTCAATGAGCTTTCTGCGTATTTTATATTCTTCGCCACCACCACTCAAAGCACCATTCGCCAATATAAATCCTGCTATACCATTGTCTGATAACTTGCTCACCATATTCAATATCCAAGCATAATTGGCATTGCTTTTCGGTGGCACATCATAACCACGCCATCGAGGATCATTTATCAATTCATTTTCACCCCGCCAGTCTTTTTGGTTAAATGGCGGATTTGCCATGATAAAATCAGCCTTCAGGTCTTTGTGTTGATCATCTAGAAATGTATCTGCTGCTTTTTCACCGAGATTGCCACTTATGCCTCTAATAGCAAGGTTCATTTTGGCAAGTTTATAAGTTGTATTCGTGTACTCCTGTCCATATATGGCTATTTCTTTCTTATTTCCATGATGGGCTTCAATAAACTTGATACTTTGCACAAACATTCCACCTGAACCACATGCAGGATCATAAATGATACCTCTATATGGTTCAATCATTTCAGCAATCAAGTTTACGATACTTTTGGGTGTGTAGAATTCACCTTTTCCTTTTCCTTCAGCCAAAGCAAACTTTGAAAGAAAGTATTCATAGACCCTACCCACAATATCTTGTTTTGGATCTTTCGTTGTATTGATATCATTGATTGTATCAAGTAGTGATGCAAGTTTTGTTGTATCCAATCCCAATCGTGAGAAGTAATTATCCGGCAGGGCACCCTTCAAAGATTTATTGTTCTTCTCGATCGTATGAAGGGCAGTGTCAATAATCAATGCAATATCAGTCTGTTTGGACTTTTTCATGATATAGCTCCATCTGCTTATCTCATCCAAAAAGAAGACATTATTCATATTATAGAATTCAGGTTTCTCAATATACTTGTCTTTTCCTTCAGCGATGAGCTTTGCCCTTTGCTCTTCAAATTTGTCATTTGCAAACTTTAGGAAAATAAGTCCAAGAACAACATGCTTATATTCAGCAGGTTCAACACTCCCACGCAGTTTGTTTGCTGATTCCCATAATGTTACCTCAATGGGCTTATCCTTGACTTCTTTCTTCTTTGCCATATATTATCCTATGATTGGGTTATTTTCTGGAATATAACTTATTTCACAAATAGCATGTTGATCTGCATCGTAACAAAAAAATATATAGGGCATTACATTTACATCTTTAATATAAACTTTACTATTCAATACTCTATTATTATGGTACAATTCTTTTCGATTCTCCTTTACATCGATTTGGTATTTGGTCTTGTGTGAATTTCTAAATTGAATCTTATTTTGAAACCTATGAGTCATTGAGTCAAGAGTAAATAATAATTCTGCTACAGGAAACTCAATTTTATCTAATGTTCTGTTTTTTGAATCGATGTATCGGAAATGATAACATTTCTCAAGCAAGATTATACTCTCAATGTCTGATGTTGAAAGAAGTTCATCATCATGTATCTTCAATGAATCAATCATTTCCGTTGTCTTGTGGCCATACTTATAAGTATCTTCAAAGTAATACAATATTGACTTTATCTGTTTTTCAATTGCTGTATGAGCCAGTGTCAGTGCAGGTAAATACACTCTGCTGTTCAATAATGTCCGTGCCCCCAAATAATCGTCATATCCATAGTTGATAAGAAATAGAAATTTCGCCGCTTCTTCATGTGTGAATACTCTTGTCATTTTGATGTAATCCCATAATTGATAGAACTCTTCTTTGATTTATGGATGTCACATTTCAGGGGTGCATCCTATAATACCAATGATAACAAAATCGAGATTACGAAAACATGGAAAAATGTCCACAATTAATCCACAATGATAACAATGAATCTCCATCATGTTTTTTATCTCAATCAAATCTTTTCTTTCGTTTCAGGGTCATATATACTCAAAATATCTTCAAAAAACATGCTTTTGAGTAGAAAATGAGTAGACATAAAAGAATGTCAGTTGAATAGTTTTGTACTTTCAGAATTTAATAACCAAGTGTAAGTATCTAGAGGTGTATGATATGACTACATTATGGTAAGTAGGTCATATTGACTTACAAATATTTGTGAGAGAGTTGTGATTGGAATATCAAAATGATAACCTATAGTCCTATCGATATCTCTTCTAATTATTTGAGGATGATTATGATCATTTTTTCGGGTGTTTATCATCATAATGATTGTAGTATAGATTGATCTTTAATGATCGATATTATTTAAATAAAATTGGCGATTGATGTTTGGATATAAAGATGTAAACAATAATTGACTGTTATAAATTGATTGTATAATTAATAAAACAAATTGGAGATCATAATGAAAAATTCGATGATATTTTTCTTTTTCGCAATGATATTGTTGATTGGATGCAGCGAAAATTCTACAAATAATCCAAGTAATACAGTCTCTGATACAGTATTTACGGATGCACGGGACGGAAAAAAATACGCTCTTGTCAAAATAGGAACACAAATATGGATGTCAAAAAACTTGGATGTGAGTACATATAGAAATGGAGATCCAATACAGTATGCACGTACTTTAGAACAGTGGGTAGATGCTGCAAGGAAAGGAGAGGGTGCTTGGTGTTATTATGATCACGACCCTAAAAATGGTGCAATATATGGCAAGCTGTATAACTGGTATGCTGTAAATGATTCTAGAGGTTTAGCACCTATAGGATTTCATATACCGATGGATGCAGAATGGACAGTCCTTACAGACTTTTTAGGCGGCGAAGCAATTGCAGGATTTAAGATGAAAAGTACCAGCGGATGGGCTAATGGTGGCAATGGGGATAATGGTAGTGGATTTAATGGTCTGCCGGGCGGTTACTATAGTTACTTTGGAGATTTCTACGGTATTGCTGATAACGGTTTCTATTGGAGTTCTTCAGAGAATAATGCAAATGATGCTTGGAATCGCTATTTGAATAGAAATAATACGAAGGTGGACAGGAGCAACTATGATAAGAGTTTTGGCTTTTCTGTTCGTTGCATGAGGGATTAGTCCATTTGCTCCTTTCGTTCAAGTTGTGGAAAAGATTTTCCACAACTTTTTTGTATCATATTTGTACCAACATACATTCTTGAAGTTGTAAAGCATTGTTATATAGCGACTTATAAATATATCGATTATTCCGGCGAGGGGTGCCCGAAGGGCGGGGTGGGACTCTTTTTCATTTTCGAATTCATTTACAATTCTTCATGTGGATTTTTACGTCTTTCCCACCCCCG
>Ga0194130_10006417_pt1 | contig 13617 bp, 13 predicted proteins | sample TA2KigsurfametaG_FD_160084 | JGI IMG/M metagenome (GOLD analysis project Ga0194130, IMG submission 160084) | Freshwater microbial communities from Lake Tanganyika, Tanzania - TA2015050 Kigoma 12 surface | ecosystem: Environmental > Aquatic > Freshwater > Lake | place: Tanzania: Lake Tanganyika... | reverse complement strand
ATTTTTTTCAACTAGTTTGGTTGTTAAAATTTTAATTAACTTCGTGGTCCTCTTGATTGTCCTCTTTGTGGTAATTCATTCGCCTTAAGGGGTTGTCTTGGTGAACGAGATGGCTTTTCTTCCCTTGGTGGTTTTGTAGTCCAAACTCGTGGCATATCAGGATCACGCTTATCAACAAGTTCAGCCTTTATATATTTGTTACTACCATTATCCCGCCAATCTTTAATCATTTTTAAATATTCACTTTTTAAACCATCCCTAGTCGTAATCATATTATTATGAGTTTCTAATAAAAGTTCATAATATACATCTTTTGGATCTTTAGCACCAAAATATTTTTTTTCATTTATTTCCGTAATTTGTCTATCAATAATGCCTGCTACCACAATAAGTTTTGCTTCAACACTATTATCAATATACTTATTATCATAAGTAAGAGAATTGGAAATTTCATTTGAATATTTTATTTTTTGTTCTCCAGTAAGTTCTTTTTTTCCTCTAATTGATTGACATAATGAAATCACTCCATTACGAAGGGCACTACGGGCACGAGAAGTTATGTGGTGCTGAGCTTCAGGAGTGGAAGCTTGAGTAGTGGGAGCTTGAGGAGTGGGTGCTTCGCGAGTTGGAGGTTGACAATGAGGTGTTTCAGGTGGAGAACTTCTAAAATTAGCAAAAAGACCACTAAGAGTATTAGTAGCGTTTGCAACAGCTTTACTAGCACCAGTTAAAGCACCAGTTAAAGCAGCAGTTAAAAACCCTCTAGGACTATTATTATGAGTGCCACCATTAGAAGGACCAGTTTGTTGTGGAACTGTTTTAGGATTTTTTTCACTCGCTGTTCCAGAGGTTTTAACTGGAGGAGGGGGCTCGGCAGTCGTGCTAGTCATAGCTTTTACAGCCGCCGAAGTAGCAGTTCCAAACACCGAAGTAGCAGTTCCAACCACCGAAGTAGCAGTTCCAACCACCGAAGTAGCAGTTTTAGTAAGACCCTCAACCGCACTATCTAAGATCATAGACGGATTAAGATTAAATGAAACAGGACCTGGTCCTGTTGAAACCACGACAGGTTCCACGACAGCTTCAGGTGTTATGGCGCCAGGACTAGGTGCGCTAGCTTCTGGAGGAGCTTGGCGTGTACTTTTGGCTCTACGAGTAGTTCGGGGTGGTCTTCCGGGTCCAGAAGGGGTTTGGCCTTGTTTTGGAGGAGTGGGTCCTGAGGGGGGGAGATCTCCAATTGATAGAGTTGGATCCGATTCAGGCAACAGTTGAGAAGGCGGTGAACGCCTATCAAAATCTACTATTTTATTAGGTCCAAAAGTAACTTCTTTTTCTCTCATATATTTATTATTTTTTATTAATTAAAAATTTGTTAATACCAATAATAGCAGCAAAAATTATCATCGAAACTCCAATCCAAATCAATGAAATGAAGGGTTTTAGATAGGCTCTAACCGCATAATTTTCATTTTCATCTTTATTGCCGATAACTAAATATAAATCGTAAAGTGGATGATGGTAAATAGCACTTTCGTTGGTAGTTTGATTGGCAACCGGATAAAGTCTTAATTCTGGTTTCAAAGTTGTAACTAGTTTTGAGTTGTTATAGATATCAAAAACTCCGATGCGGGCAATAAAATTTTTATCGGTTCGATATTCAATATTTGTGAAATCTAATTCAAAATAATCAAGTTTAAATTTTTGATTGAGACTAATATTAATTTCTTTTGTAGATGAGTTATAATGAGAAATTATCACTCCAATAATCAGTATTAAAAAACCACTATGAGCTATTTTAGATGTAAGTTGCTTGGTATAAAAAAAATTCACAAACAATGCATAAAATGAAAGAAATAGATTGATTATATTTATGAAATTTATGTTGAGATGCTTAATAAAAAATGATACAGTGATAATGATCGAAAGGCACAAAAATCCACAATTTTTGAGAGTTAAAAATTTTTTAAGGTTTAGGGAATTTATAATGAAAAGCGTTAAAAATGGCATCAATAATAAACTAAAAACTTGGTTGTAATAAGGAGCGCCGATACTAATTATTTCGTTCATCAAGCCTCGCGCTAGAATCGGATAAATAGTGCCAATCATTATTACTAGAAGGGCGGTGATTAAAAAATAATTGTTACCAAGAATTAAATAGAAATTTCGATTTTTGTTAGTTTGCTGAGAAAGTTTTGTCGATAAATTGAAGTTTTTGGCAAAAATAAATAATCCAAGACCGCCAATTATCGAAATAAGAAATATAATAAAAAATCCGCGATTAGCGCTTATTGCAAAAGAGTGAACCGAAGTTAGAACTCCAGAACGTGTTAAAAAAATTCCAAGTAAACATAGAATCATGGTGATTATGGCCATAAAAGCACTCCATGACTGCATAGATTGGTTATTTTTGGCAACCTTTGTGGCGTGAATTAGGGCAATTGCCGAAACCCATGGCATTAATGAAATATTTTCGACTGGATCCCAAAACCAATAGCCACCCCAACCCAGCTCACGATAAGCCCACCATGATCCTAAGGCAATTCCAAGGGTTAGAGTTGCAAAAGCAAAATAAGTAAATATCTGGATGGATTTTAACGCCAAAGCAGTGAATTTTTTAGAAATTATTGCGCCAAGAGTTATGGCAAAAACCATGCTAAAACCAAGATAGCCAACATAAAGCATCGGTGGATGAAGGGCTAGGCCAATATCTTGTAGTATTGGATTAAGTTCGCGTCCTGAAGTTGGAGCTTCAAGGGATTGTAGGAATGGATTCGAAGTAATGGCGGTGTATAAACAAAATAATGCAATCACAAACTGTTGAATGGAGATTGCACTGATTTTAATGGGGTTTTCAAGTTTGCTAAAAAATGCAAAGAATAAATTATAAAGTGATAAAACTGTGATTAAAAGAAGCATTGAGCCTTCATGATTGCCCCATGAACCAGCGATTTTGTAAATAAGTGGTTTAAGGTGATGTGAGTTTTGATAAACATTTATAACCGAATAATCGGAGGTTATAAAACTATAAATTAAAAATATTTGTGCGCCAATTGCGCTTAAAAAACTTATTGAACAAAGAAAAAAATATATTTTTTCAAAATCTTTTGGTTGGTATTTTTTTTGATAAAAAAAATAGAAAAAAGTGCCAAAAAATGTAGTTGACAAGTTAAGAATTAGCGCTGAAAAACCTAAGATTGGAGCCATTTATTTGAGTTGAATTAATGAATTAAATTTTATTAGAAATAAAATTTTTAACAATTTCGAGATTGTTTTCTAAAACACTAAAGCGTTCAGGTCGGCTAAATAAATCGTTCAAAAACCTTGGTAATTGTGGTTGAGGAATCTCGGCACTTTCAATGGCGCTTGGAAATTTAGCGGGATGGGCTGTTGCAAGAGTAATTACGCTTTCACCCCGATAATGAGGGCTGGCGATGAATTGTTCGGAGGCAATAGTGCCGATGGCGGTATGCGGATCAAGGATTTCGTGAGTTTTTTCAAAATATTTTTTAATGGATAAAATGGTTTGCTCGTCATCAATTTTGTAGGCACAAAAATCTTTTTTGATGGTTTTGTGAATTTCATCAGGAAGCTTTAACGAGCCAGTGCGCAAAAATTCGTGAATAATTTCGGGGGTTTTATTTTCAATTTTGTGAGTTTTTAAAGAATCAAAAATTAGCCTTTCAAAATTGCTTGCAACTTGAATATTCATGCTTGGAGACATGGTTTCAATCATTGATTTTTTGCTGTAATCATTGTGATTAATAAAGCGTACCAAAATATCATTTGAATTAGTGGCAATAATAAGTTTATTAATATTTAAACCCATTTTTTTAGCTAAAAAACCGGCGTAAATATCACCAAAATTTCCACTTGGAACTGTGAATGAAACGGGATTTTTATCGTTGCAACCAACTCTTAATGCGCTATAAAAATAATAAACAATTTGGGCCATAATTCGCGCAAAATTAATGGAATTGATGGCAACCATTTTTTTGCCTCTTAAAAAACTTTGATCGGCAAACATTTTTTTTACCAAATTTTGACAATCATCAAAATTTCCTTCCAGAGCGATATTAAAAACATTATCTTGAATAACGGTTGTCATCTGGCGTTTTTGGACTTCTGAAACTTTTTGATGCGGATACATAATAAAAATTTCGGCATTTTGGCAATTCATGCAACCATGAATTCCGGCTGAACCTGTGTCGCCAGAAGTAGCGCCGATGATAACGATTTTTTGATTTCGAATTTTTAAAAAATAATCTAATACGTTACCAAGATATTGTAATGCGAAATCCTTGAAAGCGAGAGTTGGGCCATGAAATAATTCAAGTAAATAATGATTTGAATCTAGTTGTTTTAGGGGAGCAATTGCTTGATGAGAAAATTTTGAATAAGATTTGTCGATAATTTTTTTGTATTCTTGTGACGGAATTTCGTTATCAATAAATACCTTGGTGATTTCAAAAAATAAATCTGGGTAAGAGTAATTTTTTATTTCGTGTAATTTTTTGTCGTCAAAAAGTGGCAAAAATTCTGGAATATAAAGCCCGCCATCGGAGGCTAATCCTTGAAATATAACTTCTTCAAAATTAAGAGAGGGTGCGCCTAAGCGGGTGGAAATGAATTTCATTGTTTGATTTTTGAATTAAGAAATTTAGTATGATTTTGACCGAAAAATTCTAGCTAAAAAAATCATTATGTCAACCTTACCAACAAACTCAAACTCCATTGAAATGCCTGATCATTTATATCGAAACGGCGTTGGAATCATGTTGATTAATAGTAATAAAAAAATTTTCGTTGGTAAGCGTATTGATAATCAATCCGACGCTTGGCAAATGCCTCAAGGCGGGACCGATGTTGGAGAGGATGAGGATTTGGCGATGTATCGTGAATTACTCGAAGAAACCGGAATTAAATCCGAAAATGTTAAATTGATTAAAAAAAGTAACCGATATTTTTATTATAATTTACCTTACAAATTACAAAAAAAATTTTGGGGTGGTAAATATTTAGGTCAAAAGCAAAGATGGTACTTGGTTGATTTTATTGGGATTGACCAAGATGTTAATATTGCCACGAGTGAACCAGAATTTTCTGATTGGAAATGGGTTGATTCTAATAATTTGCTAAATTTGATTGTCAGTTTTAAGCGCAAATTATATCAAGAAATAGTTACCGAATTTAGCGATTTTTTATAAAATTATGAAGACAGAAATTAATTTTTACGCAGTCGATGAAGATATTGTTAAAGCAATGGCACCAATTCTTCTAAAGATTATTGATGACAATAAGCGCGCTATAATTTTTGTGAAAGGTGATGATTTTATTAAGAAAATTGACGATTCACTATGGACTTATGGGCGCAATAAATTCATTCCGCACGCTACAATTTTTGACAAAGATTTTGTTGCTAAAGATCAGCCAATTTTGATTTCTAATCTAGAAGATAACTTAAATAAAGCCGATTATTTAATTTTTTTAGACGAGCCAAATCTTGGATTTGTTCAAACTTTTTCTCGCTCATTTCACTTTTTTGAAAATTCTTCGCCTTGTGAAATTATTAAACCAAATAATTTTTATCGTAAAATCGACGGCAAGTGGCAAAAAATTGCTAATTGAATTAAGCTAGATTTGAGTTTTGTTAAATACTTCTCGCTACCCGCTGTTAATAATGCTTAGGCACTCATCATAATTGAATACTTTTAATAAAAATTTGTATTTGCGACTTGATTCAAGTTCGAGTTTTGGGTCAGAATTTAGAATTATTTGAGCATTTTTGTGGGCAATATTGAGATAAGAATGGTCAAAATTTAAATCGGCAATTCTAAATTCTGGGAAACCGCTTTGTTTTGTTCCAATTATTTCGCCACTTCCGCGCATTTTTAAATCTTCTTCGGCAATAAAAAATCCATCATTAGATTCGCGTAAAATACCTAATCTTTGCTGGGATTTTTTACTATATTTTTCGCCGTAAAGCAAAATACAAAATGATTTTTTTTCGGAACGACCAACTCTCCCGCGAAGTTGATGAAGTTGGGCTAAGCCAAATTGTTCAGCATTCTCAATAACAATAACAGTCGCTGAAGGCACATCAATTCCAACTTCAATGACTGTAGTGGCAATCAAAATTTTTAAGTCATTATAATCGTCGGCAAAATCGCTCATGATTTTTTCTTTATCTTTGTCCTTCATTTTACCATGTAAAAGTGCAATATTTTTTGCTCCAAAAACTTGCGACAATTCTAAAAACTTTTGATTCACTGAAATTAAGTTTTGCTCTTCATTTTCATCGATTGCAGGGCATATCCAATATATTTTTTCATTTTTATCGATTGCTCTTTTGATGCCATCAAATAAGTCATGACATTTTTTCATGGACATAATTAAGGTTTCAATTTTTTGACGATTTTTGGGTTTTTCACTCAAAATCGAAATATCCATATCGCCATAAAGTCCCATCATGAGGCTTCGAGGAATTGGGGTTGCGCTCATGAGAAGAAGATCGGCATTTGGTCCTTTATTTATGATTTTGAGGCGTTGTAGGACTCCAAATCGGTGCTGTTCATCGATAACAATAATTCCTAGATTTTTGAAAATTATATCATCTTCAAGGCAAGAGTGAGTTGATATGAGTATGTTAATTTTGCCATTAGATAAATCGTTTATTAGTTGGCTTTTATTTTTCTTGGTGGTCGCCGAAGTAAGAAGGGTAATGTTTAGATTAAAGTCATTTAGTAATTTGCAAAAATAAGTAAAATGCTGTGTTGCTAAAACTGTAGTCGGGACCAATATACAAGCCTGTTTCTGCTGAACGATATTTTGTAAAGCTGAAAAAATTGCCACGATTGTTTTGCCACTTCCAACATCGCCTTGCAAAAGACGAATCATTTTTTTATTTGAAAAAATTTCATGGTTAATTTCTTCGATGGCTTTTAGTTGTCCATCGGTGGGTTTAAAGGGTAGGGAGGCAATAAATTTTTCACCAAAATTTTGTTGAGTTGTAATAAAAATTTTATTTTTTTGAGCTCGATTTTTAGCCATCAAAACTGCTAATTGCCAAGATAAAAGTTCATCAAAAGCTAATCTTTTGCGCGCAATATTGTTGGGATTGTATGTTTTGAGATCATTATCATCAGTTGGATTATGAATTTTGCGCAAAGCATCATAAAAACTTGGTAAGGAATTTTTTTTGACAAATTCTTTGTCAATCCATTCTTCACATGAATTGGGGAGTTTTTTTAATATTTCTTTAATTTTATTTGCTAAAAATTTATTTGCGATTTTTTCACTTAATGGATAGATCACATTAATTTTAGAAATTTGATCAATATTTTTGGCTTCAACAATCTCGATAGGGTGAGTAATTTGATTATCATTAAGATTTTTGCTGATTCGTCCTAAAATCGCTATTTCGTTTCCTATTTTTAATTTATCGATTTGACTTGGAAAAATTTTAAAAAACACCAAATTAAAATATCCAGAAGGGTTATAACAATTGATTTTATATGGTTGACGGGAGTTTTTAGGCTTTAAGTGATTTTCAATTTTACCACTTATTATAATTAATTCTTGGTCCTGCACCTCAGATAATTTTGGCAAAAAATTAACTTTTTCAATTCGATAAGGTTGGTGTAGTAAAAGATTAATAATTCTATTGCCACCAACTAATTTTGACAAATATGTATTAATAGAACTAGCGATTCGACTCAGTGTAGTCAAAGGTTCAAATATAAAATAGTGTGGATTATTTTTGTTCATTATGTTTATTTGTTAATCTTCTTCGCGCATTAATCTTCTATTTTCATCGCGTTTTTTGATGGTTTCTCTTTTATCGTACAATTTTTTGCCTTTTGAGATACCGATTAAAATTTTAGCATAATTTTTTTTATTAAAATAAATTTTAATTGGAACTACTGAAAGGCCTTGGTTGTTTATTTTACCAATAATTTTATGAATTTGTTTCTTACGAAGTAAAAGTTTTCTTTCGCGTTTTGGCAAATGATTAAAGCGATTAGCTCCTTTATATTCAGAAATATTGGAGTTAATCAAAATTAATTCTGAATTTTTATCAATAATATATGCTTCAGAAATGCTGGCTTTTCCTTCTCGAAGTGATTTTACTTCGCTCCCTAAAAGTATAATTCCAGCTTCGATCTCTTCGAGTATTTGATAGTTAAAATGAGCCTTGCGATTAAGAATTTGCATAAAATTTATTGTGCATGATGGCGTTAAATTTGTTTTTGATTAGTATTTCGCAATAAAAATAGATTGGCAGAAAAAAATAGATAGAAGGAATAATTTTTAAACCCACTTTTTAATAAAAAAATTGCCATTCTAGTTTTTTTTAAAATAGAATTTTAATAACAAAAAAATTGAAAGTTTGTGTTGCAATAAAAGTTTTTGCCAATAAAATGTTCGACCTCTTAACTTGATTTGAGTATCAATAATCATCAAAATAATCTTTACAAAATTCGTCTAATTTTTGTAGTTTTGATATCAAAAACTCATAAAAACTCGCTTCCAAGGGTTTTAGAGGTTCTATCTAACCTAGTTTTCTTCAAGTATTTTAAGAAATAAATTTTAACAATTAATTCATAACTATGTCTTTGTACGAAACCGTATTTATTGCCAGACAAGATCTTACAGTTGAGGATGTTGATGCCTTAACTAACAAATTTACAAAAATTATTGCCGATGCCAACGGAAAAGTTAAAAAAGAATATTGGGGACTTCGCAATTTAGCTTACAAAGTGAAAAAAAATACTCGTGGTCATTATATTTTACTTAAGATTGAATCTGAATATCCGACTGTTGCTGAACTTAAAAGGGTCATGGGTTACAATGAAGATGTTATTCGAAGCGCGATTTACTCTGTAGAATCATTTGTTGATGAATCGCCAATGTTTGTTTCAATCAATGCTAAAGATTTTAAAGCTGGTAAAGTTTCTTCTAAAAAAGAGCCCTCAAAGCTTGATTTAGTTATTGATCAATTTCAATTTGATGCATAGGAGTCAACATGTTACCAAATAAAAATTCTGTTAATAGTTCTGTAAATACAAACGAAAATGAAGATAGTTTCGTAAAAGTATCGCTTGTAAATCAAAGTGTTTTTATTCGCAAAAAAAAGTCTTGTCCACTCAGAGATATTGATATATCCGAAATTGATTACAAAAATTTAAAACTACTTAATAAATTTATTTCTGAACGTGGAAAAATAATTCCAAGTCGTATAAGTAATGTTGAAATAAAAAAACAGAGAGCTATTGCAAATGCTATTAAAAAAGCTCGCTTCTTAGCATTAATTTCTCCGATTAAAAAAGACTAATTTAACTCCCTTAAAAATGAAAGTTATCCTTATTGATGTTTTGCCAAAACTCGGAAAAATTGGCGATGTTGTAGTTGTTAAAAATGGCTATGCTAAAAATTTTTTAATTCCAAATAAAAAAGCTATTTGTTTTACCAATGATAACTACAAAACATTTGAAGCTAAGAAAAATCACTTTGAGCTAGAGAGTGCAAAAAAACTTGATATTTCTAATAAAGTTAAATCTGCTCTTGAGGGAAAAGATATCGTAATTATCGAAAATGCCTCTGATGATGGTCGTCTTTATGGATCAGTTAATTCATCGGTAATTTCTTCAAAAATTAATGAAGCTGTTGGTGAAAAACTCGTTGAAAAATCATCTATTTTTTTAAATAAGCCAATTAAAGAAGTTGGAATATATGATATAAAATTAGTCTTGCACAGTGAATCTGCTTTTGTGATAAAACTAGTCGTTAGCAGAAGCGATTCAGAAGCGCAAGCTCTTCTCAATCCGTCAAAAAAATCAAAATCTAAAGAAAAAGTTGATAATGAAAAAACCGTTTCTGATGCAATTAATTCCTCCAGTGATTCTGTCGATAAGGCTATCAAAAAAAACAGAAAGAAGAAAACAAATTCCGAAGAATAGTTTAGATATTTTTATCTAAAGTTTTCCTTAGAAGTTCTTTAATAAGTTTTTAATCCCCCATTGACCTCTTTTTAAAATAGCCAGTAAACGTTATCTTTAGTATTTAAATGAATTTAAATTTATTTACTCATATATAAAAGTGACTAATTCCATCATTATAAAATACTATTCTTATAAAAATTTAATTGGCTTCTTCGGGAAAGCTATTATGTGGTTATTTGAGTCTAAATTATAATTTGAATTTTTGTTAATGAATTATTTAAATACACCTCAAACATTAAATAAAGATATCGGGCGGTTTTTTAATATTATCAAAATCATCATATAATTACATTTTATTGTTTTTTAAATTTTGAAATTTCACTAAACCTAAATCCATTCTCAACATTACTTTTTGTCAATTTTTATGTTATTTTATAAACTCGAAAATAGTTTTTAATTTGGTATAGTTCCGGCACAATCACCCAAATATCTCAATACTTCTTTTCTAAATTTGATTTAAAATCATTTAAAAATTTTTTAAAGTTTAATATTTCAATCAAATTTAAAGCAAAATGTATTAAGAATTATTCTGTGTTTAAGTGCTAATTTAAGATAAAATTTTCAAAATGAGAGTTATAGATAATTGTGATCGAATTCGATAGCTTTTGTAAGACATGTGCAGTGATATTCTGAAAATCTGATTTATATTTTATAAAGCCAATTATGATGAAATATTTTGAAAAAAAATGAGATATAAATACTGAGTTTTTTTGAATTATGAAATTATTTGTATTTTACATATTTTTTGGTGCGGACGGAGGGACTTGAACCCACATGCCGTGAGGCGCTAGATCCTAAGTCTAGTGCGTCTGCCAATTTCGCCACGTCCGCTTTTTTGGGGAGATTTTAGAAATTCTGTACTAAGCTAACATGCTTATAATGGGTTTTTATAGAGAATTTCTGGTAATCTTAGTTTGATGAAGGGATAACGTTAATAAAGATACGATTTTTGCGTGTGGTTTTAACAAATTCAACAATTCCGGCAATTTTAGAAAAAATGGTATGATCTTTCCCTATTCCGACATTTTTACCGGGATGCCACTTTGTTCCCCTTTGACGAACAATAATGTTTCCAGCTTCGACTGATTGACTTCCATATTTTTTGACGCCGAGCCTTCTGCCCGCTGAGTCGCGTCCATTTCGCGAGCTTCCACCCGCTTTCTTCGTTGCCATAATTAATTAAATATTAAGATTTAATTGATAAAACTTTAAGTAAGGTTTGTTGCTGACGATGTCCGCGCTTTCTTCGAGAATTTTGCCTTCTTCTTTTTTTAAAAATAATAACTTTATCGTTTTTAAAAAATTTTATAATTTCAGCTTCAACCTTTACACCCTCTAAAAATGGTGATCCTAAACTAATTTCTCCATTTTCATTATTGATTAATAAAACTTTTTCAAGAGAGATTTTGGTACCAATTTCACCAGTGATTTTCTCAACAATTAATTTATCGTTTGGGGCAACGCGGTATTGCTTTCCGCCGGTTTCAACAATAGCAAACATAGATTTTAAAATTAGCTAGTAAATTAAACAAATTTTAATAAAATTCACGGCAACAAATTGCTTACTTATTGAATCGGCAATTTGTCAAAAAAATGGGAATTTTTTAAATGAGGTGGGTTATTCTATTTTTTAAAAAAATTTTGTCAAACGGTTTAATCGATTAAAATTTAAAATGCTTGAAAAATATTTTGTTGCTCGCAAGAGGCTTTATCCGCAGAATGTAAAAGGGAAATTTCGCAATCTTAAATGGAAACTAAACTTTCTATTTTTATCGATTTATTGTTTCTCTCCGATCATAAAATTTGATAGGGGATTTAGTGCTCCTAATCAAGCTATTCTTATAGACATTCCCAATAGCAAGGCATATTTCTTTTTTATTGAAATTTGGGCTCAGGAGGTTTTTTATTTAGCTGGAATTTTGATTTTATGCGCCGTGACATTATTTTTTATAACATCATTATTTGGTCGAGTTTGGTGTGGATACGCTTGCTTTCAGACCGTTTGGACTGATATTTTTATTTTATTAGAAAGATTTTTTCAGGGCGATAGAAACGATAGGATATTATTGGATAGAAAAAATAATTTTAATAAATTTTATAAAAAATTATTAACTCATCTATCTTGGCTTTTGGTGTCTTTTTTAACTGGTTTATTTTTTGTTTCTTATTTCAACGATGCCCGCGAACTATTTTATAATTTAATAAATTTAAAATTTGTAAATATTTCTTCTAATGTTTATGGGTGGATTTTAGGAATTGCAGGCATGACATATATAATGGCGGGCTTTGCTCGAGAACATGTATGCACCTATATGTGTCCTTATGCTCGTTTTCAATCGGCGATGTTTGATGATAATACACTCATTATCTCGTATGATAAGAAGCGAGGAGAGCCTCGTCAAAAATGGCATCAAGGTGAGAATTTTGAAGGACGAGGACACTGTATAGATTGTAAGCAGTGTGTGGTTGTTTGTCCTGTTGGCATAGATATTCGTAATGGTCTTCAAATGGAATGTATTGCATGCGGACTTTGTATCGATGCTTGCGATAATGTGATGAAAAAAGTAGGGTTGCCAATTGGCTTGATTCGTTACGATACCATGGCGCATCTAAGCGAGCCCGTTTCGCATAAAAAATTTAAATTTTTACAACCCAGAACTTTTTATTACAGTTTTATTATTATTCTGGTTAGTTCTCTTATGGTTTCGAGCTTGATTTTTAGGCCAAAAGTTGAGACCTCAATTTATCAAGAACGTAATCCATTGTATATCATCATGAGCGATGGTGGGGTCAGAAATGTTTATAATTTAAAAATTATAAATAAAACTCATCAACATAAAAGTTTTCATATATCAATGGCGCGCCCAAATTTTATAGAATTAAAAGTATCAAATCATGATGAAAAAAATATTATTGTCCCAGCGGAGTCGATTATTGAATTGCGTACTTTAATCACTATTCCCGCTAATGCAGTAAGAAGTTTTTCTGAAGATCAGATTTTGATTCAGATAAATATTACTGATAATGAAACAAAAAAAGTTGAGAAGATTTCAGCTATATTTATCAAAAACGATAACAATAATTTTTAGCTCTAATTTATTAGGTTTTAAATTATTTTAATCTTGATTGCTCGTGTATTTATAGCGCTTTTTAAGTTTGATTTATTGAGTTTTTAAGTTGTATTCAAAATTACATAGAAAAATTGCACGCCCTTTCTAATCTCTAAACCAAAGCTTTTAATAAAAATCAAAAATTTTTAAAATTACTGAATTTTTTATTATGCGAATTTGTGATTTCTGTAAAGGGTGAAAATAATTCTTTAGTGATTAAAAAACTAAACCCATATCAACTAATAAAAGTTGATATGGGTTAGGGTTAAATTAAAATGTTTTGGATAATATTAGAACATTCCGCCACCCGGCATACCAGCGTGCGCTCCAGCTCCCCCATGCGAATGAGAATTTTCTTCTTTCTTCTCTATAATTGCGCATTCAGTAGTGATTAACAAGCCAGCAACTGATGAGGCATCTTGAAGAGCGGTCCTAACAACTTTAGTTGGATCAACGATACCAGTTTTAAACATGTCAACATATTTGTTGTTTTGAGCATCATAACCATA
>Ga0194130_10006414_pt1 | contig 13624 bp, 15 predicted proteins | sample TA2KigsurfametaG_FD_160084 | JGI IMG/M metagenome (GOLD analysis project Ga0194130, IMG submission 160084) | Freshwater microbial communities from Lake Tanganyika, Tanzania - TA2015050 Kigoma 12 surface | ecosystem: Environmental > Aquatic > Freshwater > Lake | place: Tanzania: Lake Tanganyika... | reverse complement strand
GAGTGAGATCCAACCATCATCCAGCGAGAGCGCCGTTTTTTAATCACCCCACTGCGGCGCCCGGGCACGACGTCACGTCTCAGTGCCGCTGCCTCTTTGGTTGCGGCCGATAGGCCGCGTTAAGAGAAGCCGATGAGCGAGCAGTTCTGCAGCGGACGATAGAGGCCGACCGCTGCTACATCCTCGATCGTGGGTACATCAGTTACGGGCTCTGGAACGCGATTAATGGCGCCGGCAGTAGCTACGTCTGCCGGTCGTCAGACCGGACCCTGGCCACAGTCAGGCACGTCAACCAACTGACAGAAGCCGATCGTGAAGCAAGCGTCATCAGCGACGAGATCGTCGACCTGGGCTGGAAGGCGAAACACCGCACGCGACCGGATCATCCCGTGCGACTCATCTGCGTGGCGGTCAAGCCGCACGAGAGCTACCGAGGGCGTCAAGGCCCGCACTGTGACGGCGTTCTACGGCTCGTCACGAATCGACTCGACCTGCCGGCGGAACTGATCGCGGAGATCTATCGGCTGCGGTGGTTGATCGAGATGTTCTTTCGCACATTCAAGCAGATGCTCGGGTGCAAACATCTGTTCTCCGACAAGCACAACGGCGTGGAGATCCAGGCATACTGCGCCATGATCATCTGCATGCTGATCCTGATCTATACGGGTGAGAGGCCAAGTCGGGCGATGTATCAGATGGTTTGGTACTACCTCATCGGCCTTGCCAGCCTCAAGGAACTGGACGCGTTCATCAAAACACGAAGATAGCCCGCGCCGGCGCAGCCACGGCCTGATCGGCACGCGGGGTTCGATGCTGCGCAGTCCACGTATGAACTCAGCGAGGGGGTGCCCGTGCCCCGGGAGCCGGCGTCGCTGGTCGAGCGAAGCCAGGATGGCAAAGCGAGAGCAGCGCCGAGTGACGCGAAGGGCAGGATGCCCGTAGCGAACGTCCGGCGACGGGGCACGGGAAGCCCCGAGCCCTGCGGCGAGTCGGCCGCAGCCCGCATCGCTCACGCGATTGCGGCTTCCTGATGCCCCAGCACTGCGCCCGGCCGAAGATCGAACTGTCCTGCATCTGCCGTGCCGAACAGGATTGCCCGGAAGGCCGAGGCGAGCGTCCAGCGAGAGGGCAGGGGCAGCCCCGCGCCGAGCACCGGCTCAGCGCACCACCGTGGCCACGGTCGGCTCCTGCGAGACGACGATCTCCCGCGGCGCCGATTCGGAGACGACCGGATAGGGCTTCCGCCATCCCGCGGCCACCCAGCCGTCCTTGCGGGCGTCGAGCTGCTCGATCGGCAGCGGCCCGGCCTTGGCAAGTTCGCCGGGGAGCTTCAGCGGCTCCAGGTCGACCACCTCCTTGAAGACCTTGTTGAACCGCTTCTGGAGGATTCGCCGCAGGGAGGTCTGCTGCACGTTGAGCTTCTCGCTCCCTCCGGGCACGAATCCCGGAGGATAGATCTGCACATCGCCGTCGCGCACCAGCCGCATGCCGGGGTGCCCCGGCTCGATCCGGTAGGTCGCCCAGATGTCCATCGCGTCGAACTCACGGTCTCCCGATGTGTAGTTGCTGCCGCGGACGGTCAGCTTCACGCGATTGTCCTCGACGTCGAGTTCCACGGGGCGGCGCTTGGCGAACGTGATCGACCACGGCGGCTGGTCGGCGTCGTTCTGGAGCTCCATCGGCACGGCCATGTCGTTCTTCTTCATCTGCTCCTCGACGAACTTCTGCGTGATCGTCCGGCCGCCGAGGGTGATCTCCGCCGAGTTGTTGACCATCGACTCGTGCACACGGGCCGAGAGCACGGCGTCGGGATCGACCGGCGGCGGTGCGGTGAAGGCCGCGATCTGGTCGGCCAGCGCCTTGCGGGCGGTCACGTGCAGCCGGGACGACGACGTGTTGAGGTGCAGCATCTCGGGATACCAGCCCCGCTCCATGAGCGGCCTGCGGAACTTTGCCTGATAGTCCCGGGCGGCCTGGGCGATGGGGCCCATGGTCTGGCTTTCGAACTGCTCCCGCACCCGGTCGCGGGCCCGCCCCTCGGCGATCGCCTCGGCCTGGGGACGCATCTGGGCGATCTTCTTGCTCGCAATCCTGCGGATCAGTCGCTTGCCGAACTTGCTGCTCACGCCGATGCCGGCAGTTCGCGTGTCCGTGGAGGCGTTGGCCTCCACCGGCAGCGCCACGATCTGGCGGTCGTCGATCAGCAGCCGCTTGCGGGCGCCGACCTTCGTCGTGCCCAGCGTGCGGACCGTCACGGGGCCCTGCGAGCCCTTGGTGTCGGAGTGGTTCGTGGCGTCGAGCGCCAAGTCGACCGTGGCGCGGTCGGCGTTGGGAACGAAGTCGAGATACACGAGGCCGGAGGTGACCCCCGTTCCCCGGACGCGCGTGCCCAGCAGCGTGTCGTTGATCGGGGCGACCTCGTCCACGGCGCGATTCACGCCGGTGCCGAGCAGGCTCTCGTCGACCTCCAGGAACAGGTTCGGCCGACTGACGGCACCACGAATCCGCGCCACGGCCCCGGGCGCCTGGCCGGAATCCTCGAGCCGGGCGAGCAGCGGACCGACCGGATCGAGGGGTTCGGGAGTGCCCGACGCGGCTCCCGCGGCCACCGCAGCCGCGAGTTTCTCGAGCCGCTGCGTGTAGACCTCCACCGCCTGGGGGTTGCTCGCCGCATCGGCGGCTTCCAGATAGCCGCCCACCGCCCGCCGCACGGCGGCGAATTGCGGCATCTCGAGCCCGTTCTCGCCGGCATCGAGCCGACCGAACAGTCGGCGCAGCGTCGCCACATCGGCATGCGGCCCGGAAGCCGCCTGCTGCTGGAGGGCGGACCAGTCGAGATACTTCCGCCAGTTCTCACCGCTGGAACTCCGGGCCAGGAGCCGGTCGAGCGGACCGAGCGCCTCGCGGAGCTTCACGGCCGCCGTCACCAGCCGGCCCTCGGACACCGGCCGAAAGGCCTCGCCGGATCCCAGGGGCTGGCTGGCCAGGGACGCGAGGTCGGCCGCCCAGGCCGGTGCCGCTCCGAGCACAAAAGCGAGCAACATCGGGAGAGCACTGCGACGGCGTGGAGACATGCGAGGGTGTCCTGGAGTTCCGAATGACGAGAGTTCCGAATGACGAACCGAACAGCGGACTCGCCGCTGCTCCCGCCCGAAAGGCGGCCCAAGTCTATCCGCACCGACCGAAGGGCCTCCACACCAAAGTCGAAGTCGCTCCGAGGCGGGCAAAAGCGGCGTCACCGCGGGGTTTCCGGCAATCTGCTTGCCGCCTTTGGAACGCCCGTGATTGAATCCTCACCCCACCCGGTGGCCGCTTTCCCTTCCGCGGCCGCGATCTTCCTCTCCCGCCCCCCGAGGTCGACCATGCTCCTGCGCGTTCTTGGCGTCGCCTGCCTCCTTCTGTCCCCCGCACTCGCCACCGCCGCCACATCGCTTCGCTCCACACCGACGCAGACGGCCGCACCCGTGCAGCGAATCGACGACTACGCGGCCGCCTCGACGGCCGCGGCAGCCGACGGGGCCATGCTGCTGGTGTCGGTCGAGCGGGACCAGGGAAACCCGAGCCCGCTCGACCTCCCCGGACTCGAGGAGCGACTCCTCGCGGGGGGCACTCCCTGGGTGCTCTGCCGTCCGGATGGCGCCACGGCGGCCCGGCTCGGCGGCGATCCCGGCCTGGTGGAACTCCGGGGCGGCGACGGCGTGTTCGTGGTCGACCACGCGCACGACGCATGGCGAGGACGCGTGGTCTCGGTGCTCCCGCGGACGCCGGGCAAGTACTACCGCTTCGAGCCGCACCACCTCGACCAGCTCGCCACGCTGCCCGAGGGCTCGCTGACCCAGCGGTCGATGGTGCTCGCCGTGCGGCTGCATCCCGAGCAGCCCCAGAGCACCTCCGGTTCCTGCGACCCTTTGCTCTGCGCCGAGGCGGAGGGCCACTCCGCCCATCAGGCGCGGATTCGCCGCCAGGGCCACCACGGCTGGGAGACCCGGTCCCAGCGGCTCGGCGGCGCCGCGGCGGAGGTCTGTGCCCAGAGCTGGGAGCATCAGGATCTGATGGACTCGTGTGTCGACTGCGTCGCCAGCTGGCGGCAGTCCCCCGGCCACTGGAGGGCGGTGAGCGGCCGCCACTCAGCGTACAGCTACGACATTCGCCGCGGCGGCGACGGCATCTGGTACGCGACCGGCGTGTTCCGCGACTGACGCCGCCCGAGGGATCACGCCGTGCGGCCCGGACCCGACGGCCGCTCGGGAGCCACCGCCGTCGCGGGCAGCACGAAGATCTTGCCGTCGCCCATGCGGCCGGTGCGGGCGACGCCGGTGATCGCCGCCACGGCCTCGTCAATGCGGCCGTCATCGACCCAGAGTTGGATCTCGACCTTGGGCAGGAAGGCGAGCGCGTACTCGCTGTCGCCGTAGGCGTCGAGGTAGCTCTTCTGCCGCCCGTAGCCCTTCACCTCGCGGACGGTGCAGGCCTCGACCGGAACCCGCTGAAGCGCCTCGAGCACCCGCTCCGCCAGAAACGGCTTCACGATCGCGATCACTTCCTTCATGCGCACACGATCGCGGCGAGTCGCCGAAAAAACGGCCCGATCAACTGAAAAAGTTCTCGCCGAACAGGTTCAGGGGGGGCTGGGTCGTGACGGTGATGTCGCCGTTGACCTTGGTCTGGCAGGCCAGCCGCATCTGCGACTCGTTGCCGATGTAGGCCAGCGACACGGCCATCCGGGCCGACTCCAGCAGGCCGCGACGGCTGCAGTTCTCCATGCCCTTGGTGACCAGCACCCGGCAGCTGCCGCACTGCCCGAGCCCGTGGCAGTTCACGATCTTGTGGACGCCCGGGTAGAGCTGCACGCCGGCCCGGATCGCTTCCTTCCGGAGATTCGCCCCGGTGGGAACCTGAATCTCCTTCTTCTCGTTGGTGAACGTGATGGTGGGCATGGGAAACTCTCGAAGGATTCCTGTCGTTTCGCCGATACTGTAGCCATCTCTCCGGCAACCTCCAAACCGGGCCGGATTCGGGCCTCCACGCCTTCAGGTGCCCCCGTCATGGCGGAACTCAGCAAGTACCAGCAGTCGATCGTCCGGAACTACTACGCCAATCTCGACACGGCGCTCCTGCAGCGCCTGGGAGAACAGGTGACGGATCTGTATCTCGCCGAGGGGAAGAAGCGGGACAAGCTCTGGACGAGCATCGCCACCTCACTCGCGAAACTCGGGGTGCCGAAGTCGCGGATCGACAACGTCCGCGACTCCGACGACGCCCGGAAACTGGCGGCGCTGCTGCAGGAACTGCTCGCGAAGGATTGACGTCTCGGTGCGGGCGGGTTTGGCGGCTGCCGATTGACCGAGCCGGCGGGCTGCCGCATTCTGTGGGCCTCTCCCTCCCCAGGATCGCCGCCATGCCCATCCCCGACGCCCCGCCAGCCGCCGGCCGAGCCGCGGTGGTCGAGGGCCTCCGCTGGAAGAAGTTTCCGGTGCTCGACGACGGCTTCGTGGCGCTCGTCGACGTGATGGGTGACGACGGCTCGGTGGTGCAGGCCGCACGGGTGAGCTACGGCGAGGGCACCCGGAAGGTGAGCGATGACCGGCAGTTGATCCGCTACCTGCTGCGGCACGCCCACACCACGCCCTTCGAGATGGCGGAGCTCAAGTTCTTGGTGCGCGTGCCGATGGACTGCTGGCGGCAGTGGATCCGGCATCGCACCGCGAGCGTCAACGAATATTCGACCCGCTACTCGCTGGCGATCGACTCCATGCAGGCCACGGGCACCGACGAATGGCGGGGCCAGGCCACGACCAACCGCCAGGGGTCGGCGGGCCGCGTCGCGGCCGAAGCCGGCGGGAAACTCACGCAGGCCGAGCACGAACTCCAGGCTCTCTCCCGCCGCGTCTACGAGGAGCGGCTCGAAGCCGGCATCGCCCGCGAGCAGGCCCGCAAGGACCTGCCGCTGTCCACCTACACCGAAGCCTACTGGAAGATCGACCTCCACAACCTGTTCCACTTCCTGGCCCTGCGGATGGACTCCCACGCCCAACTCGAGATCCGTCGCTACGCCGAAACGATCGGACGCGAGATCGTGGCCCCGCTGTTTCCGCTCGCCTGGGAGGCGTTCCTCGACTACCGCGTGAAGGCGATGCGGCTGACGAGGCTCGACCAGGAGGTCATCGGGCGGCTCGTGGCCCAGGCGGACGGCAGCGGGTTTCCCGCGTCGCACGCCGCCTTCCTCGCCGCCCAGGATCCAGCCTGGAGGGATCTCCCCCGTTCCCGGGAACGGGACGAGTGCCTGGAGAAGCTCGTCGCGCTCGGCCTCGTCGCCCGCCCTGCCTGACCACTCGTTCCACGCCATCCCATCCCCGTCATCCCCAGCAAAGGAGTTGCCCGATGCCCACGCCCGCCGAGGAGGTGCTCGCCGCGACCCGTCGCTTGCTCGACGCCATCGCCGCCGCCGACTGGAAGACCTACAAGGAACTGGTCGCCGACGACATCACCTGCTTCGAGCCCGAGGCGCGGGGACAGCTCGTCGAGGGACTCCCGTTCCACAAGTTCTACTTCGACCTCGCGGCGGCGAAGCCGAAGGGCGCGTCGCACGTCACCACCACGCTCGCCTCGCCGGTGGTGAAGATGCTCGGCAACGAGGTGGCGGTGGTGTGCTGCGTCCGGCTCGTGCAGAAGCTCGACGCCTCCGGCAATCCGGCCGTCGCCAGCAGCGAGGAGACCCGGGTCTGGGTGCGGATGGCCAGCGGCTGGAAGCACGTGCACTTTCACCGCAGCGTTCCGGGCTGACCTGCACGCAGGTCGTCCGCACCGGCTGTTCGTGAAATCCGCTCGGGAAGACTTGTCGCGGTTGCGAACGGGAGGACCTCGACCTCGGTTCCCACGTCGCTGCAGGCTCCGGGGAGCAGGGCGACGAGGCCGTCGGCGACCGCCAGGCCGACGAGATCCGACGACCCCGTCCACGGCAGCGGCGTGACCTCGAGCCGCTGGCCGGCCTCGGCGAGCCGGCACGGGAGGTAGACCGGCCGATCCGCTGCCGCCTTCGTGGCCGCGGTGAGCACGCCGCGCCGGCGGGGCAGGTGCCACTCCTGCCGCGGCCGGCCGGCAAGGATCGCCAGCGCAGGCCGCACGAAGAGTTCGAAGCAGACGAGACTGCTCGCCGGATTGCCCGGCAGGCCGAAGACCAGCGTCGGCGGCTCGTTGCCCGCGCGCCGGCGCGTTCCGAACCAGACGGGCTTGCCCGGCTTGAGCCGCACCTTGTGGAACACCGGCTCCACGCCGCACGCGACGAGGATCGCGGGCACGAGGTCGAGATCGCCGGCGGACACGCCCCCCGAGAGCACCAGCACGTCGGCCGCGAGCCCCTGGGCCACGGCGGCCCGGATCGCCTCCGGCCGGTCGGCGGCGATCCCCAGCGGGATCGGCTCGCCCCCGCAGGCCCGCACCGCCGCCGCGATCATGGGCCCGTTGGAGTTCCGCGTCCGCCCGTGGGCGGGCTGCTCCTCCGCCGGCACCAGTTCACTCCCCGTCGACAGGATCGCCACCCGTGGCGGCGGCACGGCGACGACCCGCGCCGCCCCAGCCTCGGCGGCCAGGCCGATCGCGGCGGGCGTGAGCCGGGCACCCCCCGGCAGCACGATCTCCTCGGCACGGAACGCGGCGCCGCGGCGCCCGACGTGCTGCCCGCTTCGAAACCGCGCCTCGCGGAGCCGCACCCGCTGGCCCGCATGGCGGTTCCCCGAGCCGTCGACGGCCGACTCCACGGGCACGACGGCATCGGCCCCGGGGGGCACCGGGGCTCCGGTCATGATCCGGGCGCAGGCCCCCGCAGGGATCGACCGCTGCAGCACGTCCCCCGCGGCGAGATCCGCCACGACATCGAGTTCGACGGTATCGCCGTCGCGACCGCCGAAGTCGGTTCCCCGCACCGCGAAGCCGTCCATCATCGCCCGATCCCACGGCGGCGAGTCGACGTCGGCGACGACCGGCTCGACCAGCACTCGGCCGACGGACTCCGGCAGTGACAACCGCCGCGGCGGGAGCGGGCCGGCCATCCGCTCCACCAGGGCGATCGCGTCGGCGAGGTCGATCATGCCGCGCCGCCGCCCGTCTGCAGGAAGGCCCGCAGCAGGTCGTGGCCCGCGGGGGTGAGGAAGCTCTCGGGATGGAACTGCACGCCGAACACCGGCAGCGTCCGGTGGCGGATCGCCATGATCTCCCGCGATCCATCGGGCGCCGCGGCCCAGGCATCGACCTCGAAATCCCGCGGCAAGGTCGGCGGGTCGATGACCAGGCTGTGGTACCGCGTGGCCTCGATCGGTGAGGCCAGGCCCGCGAACAGCCCCTGCCCCGAATGCTCGATCCGGTCGACCTTGCCGTGCATCAGCTGCTTGGCCCGGACGATCGTCCCGCCGAACACCTGGCCGATCGACTGGTGGCCGAGGCAGACGCCGAGAATCGGCATCCTGCCGGAGAACCGCCGCACGACGTCGCACGAGATGCCCGCCTCGTCGGGCGTGCAGGGCCCCGGCGAGATCACCAGGTGCGTCGGCGCCTTGGCGACGATCTCGTCCCCCGTGATCTCGTCGTTGCGGTGGACCTCCACCGGCACGTCGGGGGCGATCTCGCCGAACCGCTGCACGAGGTTCCAGGTGAAGGAATCGTAGTTGTCGATGAGCAGGATCATGGCGCGACCGCCCTACTCGAGCAGCGTGGAGGGATGGGCGTCACGGTCGACGAGCGGCATCACCTGCGGCTTGTAGATGGTCGTGTAGGCCGCCGCGAGGCGGTGGGCGTCGACGGCCGCCTGGTCGGCCCAGTGCTCGACGAGCGTGAACCGGCGCGGCTCCGCCGTCGACTGGTAGACGTCGAACCGCAGGCAGCCGGGCTCCGCACGGCTGGCGCGCATGGCCTGGGCCAGCAGGCCGCGGAGCGTGGGAACCTGGGCCTCGTCCTTGGCCGTGAGATGCACGTGCAGGCAGATCATCCCGCCGATTCTACCAGCACGACCGCCCGCGCGGACGCGGTCGCCGGCATGCGCCGGGCCAGCACGCGAAGGTAGGGGGCGAGGAATGCCACGCGATGGCCGGCGCTGCCCGGAACGGCACCCGGGCGGACGTGGTCGGGTTCCATCACGTCGGCGATCACGAAGCCCGCCCGGCAGATGCCCCCCACCAGCGCCTCGATGGTGTGGACGTACTCCAGCGTGCCCGACTCCCGCAGTCGCGCCGGCGGCACCGGCGGGAGCGGGCCGCCGGGGCGGAGCGGGTGCTCGATCTCGTAGCGGCCCCGGTCGTTGGCTGCGAGCGTCGCCTGCAGGCTCGCCGGCGCCTTGTGCTGGCTGAGGTACAGCCCGCCGGGCCGCGTGACCCGCGCGACCTCGCGGAACACCAGCGCGACGTCAGGCAGGTAGCAGGTGCTCACCGGGTGGACGACCAGGTCGAACCTCCCGGCGCCGAACATCGTGAGGTCGTCCATCGAGCCCTCCACGATCTCGACGTCGATCTTCCGCTCGCGTGCCACCTCCCGATCGAGCGCGAGCATCGCCGGCGAGACGTCGAGCACCGTCACCCGGGCCCCGGCCGCGGCGTAGAGGGGCGCGTGCTTGCCCCCGCCCGCAGCCAGGCAGAGGACCTCCAGCCCGGCGAGCCGCTCGGGCAGCCAGGGTCGGCCCGCGGAACCGGCCGTGCCGAGCCAGCCGCGGGGATCCCCGAAGGCCTCGTCGACGGCCGGCTGCGCCAGGGGAACGGCGGCAGTCGCGAGCCGATCCCAGGCGCGCCGGTTGTGCTCCACCGCCACCGCCTGGTCGGCCCGGCGCACCGCCTCACGCATGCTCGTGCCGCCTCCGCAGCCGAACGACGGCCGCGATGGCGGCCGCCGCGGCGAGCACCGATGCCATGGGTTCGGGCACGGCCGCCACCGTGAGGTCGTCGAGGGCAAAGTAGGCCGGCGTGTTGAGGCCGAAGATGCCCTTGTCGGAGCCATCGAAGGAGAACTCGATCCGATCGACGGTGCCGAGCGACGACAGATCGAACCAGTCCCAGGTGGCAAGAATGCCGGGCGGCGAGATGCCGCGGAGGTCGGCGAGATACGACGTGGCCGAGCCGGTGGTCGTGGCACCGAGCCTGCCGATCGCCGTGGTGGCGAACCAGCCGCCCGGGGGCAGCGGTGCCGAGAAGCCGTACTTGTCGCCGTTTTTCATCGTCAGCGCCGAGTAGGTGGTGTTGGCGATTCGAAACCCGGACACGGTCGACGGCACCGGCAGGACGATGCCGGAGGCGTCTCCATACGCCACCGCATAGGTGCTCGACTGGTAGCCGCCGCCCGGATACGAGGCGTATTGGTTGGTGAAGGCGGGATCGGTCGTGTTGACGACGTTCGAGTAGGCGAACCCGTACCAGTAGGGGTAGTCGAAGCCGCCATAGCTGTCGATGCCGAAGGTGTTCGAGAAGGCGACGCCCCCCGCGGTCCACGGCGTGCTCACCGACTGCCCGGGCGCGAGGGTGCCAGGGTTGCCGTTGAAGAAGCCTGACGGCGGCACCGGCAGGCCCTCGAAATCGATCACGATCGCCGCCGCGCCGCCGGCAGCGGTGACGACCGCGAGGATCGAGAGGGAGCACCTGCGGATGGTCGAGATCATCGGGGCATCCTTTCGTTCGTGATCACCAGCAAAAATCCGTCGGCGCGCGGGGCTCAGGGAACGGCCGCGGCGGTCTCGCCGCCCGACCGCGTGCAGGCCGCGGCCAGCACGCGAACGTCGACCGTCTCGCCCACCAGCCGCACGGCGCCGTCGCCGAAGAGCGCCTGGCCGCCCCCCGGATGCCGGCTGCGGAGTTCGTCCTCCCAGGTGGGCCAGTTCACGGCATACGCCTGGTCGAACAGGTTGCGGCCGTTGATCCACTGGCCGTCGGCCCAGACGCCGACGGCGCACTCGCCGACGAGCAGCGTGTGCGAGAGCCCGTCGGTGATCTCCCGCTCCGCGAAGCCGCGGTCGTGGATCAGCGCGCCCTTCTCGGGGTTGTTCGGCGACGTGATCCGCTCCCCGGTCACGCCGCCGTAGTCGGTGCGGCCCAGGCCCGCCACCAGCGGATCGGGGCGGTCGGCCGAGGGACAGCGGAACACGGCCAGCGGCACCGCGGCCGCGGCCGCGTTGGCGGCGTCGTCGAACGGCCGGTCGAAATCGATCCGGTCGGCCAGGGGGGCCTGTTCCATCCAGGGCAGGATGCGGCCGCTCCAGGCGAGGCATCGCTCGGGTCCCGCCTTGCCCGGCTGCCGCCACTCGGTGCAGCCGACCGGAAACCGGCGGCGCGACAGCAGGTGGCCGTGAAGGGCGCAGCCCATGTTCTTGAGATTGTTCGCACAGAAGATTCGCCGGGCCGACTCCCGCGCCGTCTGGACGGCCGGCAGGAGCAGGCCCGCGAGGGCGGCGATCACCGCCACCACGACGAGCAGTTCCACGAGCGTCATGCCCGTCGCGGGGAGCCGGCGGAATCCGCCCCGGGGGGGAACTGGTGGGACGGCCATGCAGCATGTGCCCGAGCGCATGCGGGGCCGACGGTGCGGCCACGCGAGCGCACGGCACTCCATCTCCAGGAGGCTTCCGGAAACAACGTCCGACGGCATCGACGGCCGCGAACGGCCGTGCCCGCCTTTCCGCCCGCGCGGTCCGGCGAACCAATGGACTGGTAGGTCTTCTGACTCCCGAGCTCCGTCGGCCGCAGGCCTTCTCGCGGCCGCCGCGACGAACTCGCGGCGGGAACGATGGCAGGAAGCGACCGACCTCGACGCTCGGTCACAGCGGCGGGGCCGTCCCGGATTCTCACCGGAGTTCCCTGTTTGCCGGCTGCGCGAGACTTCGAACAGCCGGCCACCAGAACAGAGGCAAAGTATAGGGGTCGCGGGGACGCTGTCAATCACGGCAGCCGAGCCCTGCGCCACACGCAGGGTTTTCCGCGCGTGGCCCACAACGTGGCAAACCTTGCGGCCGGCGCGCGACCGTACCGTCAAGGCGTGACGGTGGCGCGGCCCGGCGCCGCACCCTCTTCCCAAGCGGCATCGACGGCAGTGTCACCGCGATGCGCACGGGCAAGAGGGGCAGGACGAAAAACATGGGCGCGGTTCAAGAGCGTCGAGGATCGCCGCCGATAGCCCCCGTGTCCCCCGGGGTATCACCGTGCCCGTCGGGCAACCAGGGGGCGGCAGCAACCTGAGGATCCCTCGAGTCACGGAATGGCTCGACAGGCCTGCCGCGAAGAGTACGTGGATCACAAAACCTCGGGGTGACCGTCGCGATCGGGACGACCACGCCGGTGATCCACAAGCAAAGGAGATGTGGCTCGATGAAGCGTATGATGTTCCTCGGTGCGCTGGTTCTCGGCGTCACCGTTTGTAGCCAGTCCTTCGGTTTCGAGCTCCTTGACCGGATGCTCGGCTGCAAGGGCTGTGCCTCGTGCTGTGAGCCCGGCTGCGACGCCGGTGCTGGCTGCTGTGAGCCCGGCTGCGATGCCGGCAACGGCTGTGCGGAGCCCGCCTGCGGGGCTGGCAATGGCTGTGCGGAGCCCGCTTGCGGAGCCGGCAACGGCTGCTGCGAGCCGAGCTGCGGTGCGGCTTCGTGCTGCGGCGTGCGGAAGAAGCACGACCTGTTCGGCGGCCTGAAGGGTCTGTTCGCCAAGTGCAAGCGGAAGCACAGCTGCTGCGGAAGCAGCTGCTGCGAGCCCGCCTGCGACGCTGGCAACGGCTGTTCGGAGCCGGCCTGCGGTGCTGGCGATGGGTGCGCTGAGCCCACCTGCGAAGCCGGCAACGGCTGTGCGGAGCCGGCCTGCGACGCCGGTGCCGGCTGCTGCGAGCCGAGCTGCAGTGCGGCTTCGTGCTGCGGTACGCGGAAGGCGCACCGGCACGTGCTCCGTGACCTGATCGCGGCGCTGAAGGCCAAGCACGCTCGCAAGAGCTGCTGCGGCACCAGCTGCTGCGGCGGCGAGCCCGACTGCTCGGCCGGCTGCGAGCCGGGCTGCGGTGCGGAGCCCGCCTGCGGTGCCGATCCGGCCTGCGGTGCGGCTGCCGGGTGCGCCCCGGCTTGCGAGCCGACCCCCGATGCTTCGGCGTCGGTGAAGGCGGCGGTCCGTACGGTTGCCAGCAAGTGAGCTGACGGGTCGGTAGGTCGAGCACCGACCTCTCGCCCGACATGAGCCAGTGAACTCCGCCCGGGGGGCAACCCCCGGGCGGAGTCTTTTTGCTTGATATACGGCTGCATGGCCATCCATGGCCCATGCAGCCTGAGGCGTTCGCGGCCGCAGCCCGCGCTCCTCGGCGCACGGACTGAGGCTCGGGGTTGCCCGTGCCCCGGGAGCCGGCGTATGCCGCCGAGCGAAGCCCGGAGGGCGAAAGCGAAGGTGCGTTGGACATGGATGAATGACAGAAGGTGAGAGTCCTTTATGGGGCCTGTTGGAGGCAACCAGAAGCCGGAGGCAGCTGCACGAGACCGAGGCTGGCATTGCACAGCCGAGGCACTCCTGTTCGGCACGGGCCGTGCTGTCGGCTGATTCTGGGTTCCGGGGCGGTGGTCTCGCTGTGGCCCTTTCCTCCGGGGAGGAGCCGGGGAAGGCCAAGCAAAGCGAGGTGAGGGTGTCTCAAG
>Ga0194130_10006413_pt1 | contig 13627 bp, 8 predicted proteins | sample TA2KigsurfametaG_FD_160084 | JGI IMG/M metagenome (GOLD analysis project Ga0194130, IMG submission 160084) | Freshwater microbial communities from Lake Tanganyika, Tanzania - TA2015050 Kigoma 12 surface | ecosystem: Environmental > Aquatic > Freshwater > Lake | place: Tanzania: Lake Tanganyika... | reverse complement strand
ACCTTGCGCCATGCACAGGCTTTTGCACTTTATGAGCAGCTTGGCATCACTTCTAATTTGCTGATGGCCTTGGGTTATCAGAACAAGAGGTCCGCGTCAACAGCCAGACAGATGGCTTTGCGATGGGCGTACGAGCTGCCTGCAGCTCGTCATGTTTTCCAACATCCCAGGCAGGTAGCGCCTTCCGTTCCTCTTCGACTCGGTTTTCTCTCTGCCGATTTTTGCCAACATCCAGTGGGCTTGTTCCTTTTGCCTCTAGTTGAGCAGCTAAGGAGCCAGTATCCCCAGCTTCAGCTCGTATTCTACGACAACAGCCCGCGTAGCGACTGGCTGACCCTGCGGCTGAGACTCTGCGGACTCTGGAGAACCGTTCAATTCCTGAATCTCGAACAATTGGGATCTCTCATCGAATCTGACGGCCTATGGGGCTTGATCGACCTGGGCGGTCACACTGCCGGCAATCGTTTACCAGTTCTTCAGCTGAAGCCGGCACCACGCCAGTTCAGTTGGTTGGGTTACTGGGCAACCACCGGGTTCACAGATGTGCTGGATGCAGTGCTGGTCGACCCGCTCGTTGTGCCTCCAGGATCTTTAGAGGAGCGTAGCTTCGTCGAGCCCATTCGGCGTTTTCCCCAGAGCCGCTGGTGCTACCGCCCTGTGCCGTGGATGCCGGAGCCCCAGGATCCCCCTTGCCTGACGCGGGGATTTGTGACATTCGGAAGCTTCAACAACGCAGCCAAGTTCAATCTGCCACTTTTGATATGTTGGGCTGCTTTGCTGAATGCCGTGCCCGGCAGCCGCCTGCTCCTCAGGAACTACCAATTCAAGGATGTTGGTTTTCAGAAGGTGGTGACTGAGCTTTTCGCAGCTCAGGGTGTTTCGCCCTCTTCCCTCGAGCTCCAGGGCCCCTGCTTCCACGCCGACCTGCTGGCGGCCTATAGTCAGGTTGATATTGCTCTCGATCCCTTTCCTTTCAACGGTGGGCTCACATCGTGTGAGGCGCTTTGGCTTGGCCTCCCCCTGGTCACCCTTGCCGCTGAAGATCATGCCGCGGTGATGGCAGCCCGTCAGGGTTTGGCGATGCTGCATCTCATAGGCCGTCCTGAGTGGATCGCAACCAGCGAGGCCGAATACGTAGCCATCGCCGCTGAGCTTGCCGCAGATCACAAGGCCTTACACCATATTCGCCACCATCAACGCGCTCACATCATGGCCTCACCACTGTGTGATGAGAGAGGTTTCGCTAATGCCTTTCTGGATGTTCTGGGCGTCTTCGAGGCATGAACCTGCAGAGCCTCCAAGACCCACACCCTTCTCGAGGCGCCCCAAGGAGTACATTTACGCTATCGAAGCTAGCTAGATCCAACTGATGCACGCCACCGTTTTCCTAAGCATGGGTTACAATCAGGTGCCAACTTGAGTAACCCTAATATTGCCTAGCAGAATCTTGTATGACTGATCAATGAATGCACTGGTCTTTGGAAGCACAGGACAAGATGGCTCCTTGCTGAGCCGCTCATTGCTTGCTAAGGGTTATCACGTTATCGGCGTAACGCGATCAGGCAGCCCAAATCTCAGCGCCCATGAGCAGCTTGGCATCGCCGGAGACGTTGAGTTTGTTACTGCGAGTATCACCGATTTTCGTGAAGTCCTAGAGATAATTAGCCAGTATAGTCCCGATGAAATCTATAATCTTGCTGCGCAGTCATCGGTTGCCCTCTCGTTCAAGCAGCCACTTGATACCTTCGACGGAATTATCAACGGCACCATCAACCTGCTAGAAGTTCTTCGCTTCATGTGTTATCAGGGTAGGGTTTATTTTGCAGGTAGCAGTGAAATCTTCGGTAATGTAAAAAGTCCAGCCGACATTGCTAGCCCCCGCTGGCCTCGAAGTCCCTATGCCATTGCCAAGGATGCCAGCTTCAATGCCGTCAAGGTGTTTCGTGAGGCCTATCAACTCAACTGTGTCACAGGCATACTCTTCAACCATGAATCACCCTTGCGGCCGGAGACTTTTGTTACGCGGAAGATTATCCTCGGTGCACTGCGCTGCAAGAGCAACCCTGACTACAAGCTTGAACTTGGTGATCTAAGTGTCTCCCGTGATTGGGGTTGGGCCGAAGAATACATCGAAGCCATGCAATTAATCATACGCTCTCCGAGTTTGAATGATCAAGTCATTTGTACGGGCCGCATGGAATCATTGCAATATTTTGTTGAGCGAACATTTTTTGAGTTATCTCTTGATTGGCGAGATCATGTTGTGACTAATGCCAGGTTCAAGCGCCCATCTGATATCCAGTTTAGTGTCGGTGATCCGACCGCCATGTGGCATCAGTGCGGCTGGCGTGCCCGGCTGGACATCGACGGAGTCATATCTGCATTGCTCGAAGCGGAGCTGTGTCGTTGATTACCTACAGAGTTTGCGATAGAGGTTAGCGTGATCTTGAGCTACCCTGGATCCGGAATAGTAATTCATCAAAACATCATGCGCAGGACCTAAAAGGGCTGAGGGAGTTGACAGCCGTGTAGTCATCATTTCCCGTAATTGCTCTGCCCAGGCCTCAGCATTACCACTTTCCACAAAGTTGCAAAACTCTGATCCAATTTCACGATGCACGGGTATATCGGATGCCACCACGGGTGTGTTGCATGCCAAACCCTCGATTAGTGGCAAACTGAACCCTTCTGCGGCGGAGGGTACTAGCACGCATTCCGAATTCCCATACAGCCAGCGGAGAAGTGATTCGTCTAGATAATTATCACCCATATGATGAACACGTTCTGTCAAATCCAGCTGTGATATTTGCTTTAGCTCAAAATTGCTGAATGCCCCTCCACCTGCACAGACTAGATCTGTGCTGTCGCTTACTTTGCAACGTGCCATAGCTTTTAGCAGTAAACTAAAGTTTTTATACCCGGATCGCTTACCCACAAACAACCAGAATCGATCCAATCGGTGGAGAGGCCCTCTCGGGATCACATCTCGGATGCGAGTCCCGAGGTGAATCACAGTGATTGGTTTATCAAAGCCAGGATACAGACTAAGTAGATCATTTGCGGTTGTTTTGCTAATGCTTATAATATGATCTGAATTCCTCAGCCACACCTCTTTGTTCAAATGCGGGTTGGTAATCCAGCTTCGATGTAGAATTTCAGGCGTCATATCGAATACAGAGCTTACCAGTCTAAATGTACGTGACTTATAGGGTGTTCCTGCTGAAAATGTTGCATGTACAATTTCTGCTTCCTTGAGTAACCCGCGCCTCGAATGACATCCACCCCCTCGCGTAGAGAGCAGGCCCGCTAATGGTGTGTTTCTTAGTGATGGATCATAAAGCTTTTCAAGATGTCTATTTCGATGAAAATGAAATGCACATTTGGGCGTAATTCCATACTCTGAACTGGCTGAGAGTTCATCGATTAATTCTGCAAAATAGCGCGATATTCCACCCATTGCCTGTGCCACAAAAATCTGACGATCGAAAGCAACAGTCAATCCCTTTTTTTTCTCCATCCAACAATGTTCATTTCGACCAATAATCTAACAGGAGATATTCCAGTATGACCAATGCAGTTAGATTTGTATTGAACCAGATGTTAGGCTGAACACTCTTCATATTTCTACTAAGACAAGTAGCAAGACTGCAACTTGCAGTCGCTTGACCCAACAGCATTCGCTGCCATTGGTGGGCTTTGACTTTATGATGAACTTAGAGACTGAGCTGTTGGACCATCGAAAACCAAGCAGCACCATTGCTAAGTGTCATCACGCCTTGTCGTGATACTGCGCAAACCTTAACAGGTAATCTTCATTCTGTCGCCCATGTTGCCGCTCTTTTGGAGTCTAGCGGCCACCAGCTTGAACACCTGATTGTTGACGGCAACTCTCAGGATGGGACAAGCAAGCTTGTCATGGCACATTGTCAGCGATATCAGTGGTGCTTTTGGCGACCAGGGTATGGTGGCGGTCCGTACGCAGCTATGAACGCCGGATTAGCGATGGCTAGAGGCTATTACGTGCATATCCTTAATGCAGATGACTTAATCATCAATCCCGACCTTTACGTTTCTGCCTTAATATCCGCTTATGTACAAAATATAAGCTATATTCTCGCTTCTATTTCTTATGTACAGAGAGGGCAAGCTAAACCTCTTTCTTGCTGGAATGTAAGCAGCCTCCCATCAGAGTTTAAAAGCTGGCATTTGCAATTAAAGGCAGGTCTACATTATCCCCACCCGGGTTTTGTCGCTGAGCGGCAAAGGTATGCTTCACAGGGCTTTGATCTCTCTTATCGATATGCAGCTGACTATAAGGCAATGCAAGCATTATTGCTTTCAGCGCACCTAAACGATGTCCTTCTTATCCATGAACCACTCGTTGCGATGGCCCGAGGTGGCATCACAAGTTCCTGGAGGGCTCGTTGGGCTGGAGCGCAGGAATTATGGGCGATCAATCGGGAACTTGGGATTCAGGCGCCTCTCTGGCGTCGTTATCTGGGCAAGATTATCCAACGATTCAAGGTACCTTTATAGAAGCAAATCTATTCAGCTGCTTACAATGTTCAAATTCGACCCAAATCCATTTTCAGGCTAGTATATTAGAATAAACTTTTGCGGTTGCGTCTGATGTTTTTTGCCAACTGAATTGCTGGGCAGATTCTATGCCCCGCTTGCTTAGTAACTTTTGCAGATCCTTTGACTTGATGAGATTACTGATTGCGTTTGCTATTGCATCTGGAGATGCTGGATCTGTCAGATAAACCGAATTCTCACCAGCTTCTTCAACCACTGGCATTTTCGATGCAATGACTGGTGTTCCCACCTTCATTGATTCCAATACAGGCAGCCCGAAGCCTTCCGCCCAAGAGACGAACAGTGTTAAGACTGCCTTTTTATACAGACAATCCAATAAAACATCTGGGACTGATCCTAGCAATATAATGTTTGCTGCAGCTGAGCTGCATCTAATACGATCTATAATTCTTTTGGCTTTCCAGCCGACTTTGCCAACAATAACGAGTTTAAGATTGTGTAATCCTTTGGTTTTGAGCGCTATTTCTAAGCCCGCTATTAGGTTAAGATGGTTTTTTCTCGGTTCAATAGTTCCCACTGTGAGACAAAACATATCATCGTTATCTAGGCCATAATGTGCACAAAATAGTTCCCAATCTTCATCTCCCCCTGCATATTGTTGATATGCATCACCTGCTAACGACACCACGTGGATGTGATTTGCAGGGAACAGAGGCAGATGCCGAACAAGGTCTCGACGTGTTTTGTTTGAAATGCAAATGATATGCTCATTATCTCCTATAGAATTAATCGCCTCTCTAAAACGACTGACGCTTTCATTCATGAAGAAGCTAGGCATTTGCAAAGGCAACATATCATGTATCGTTCTTACAACTGTAAGATTTTTTTGGTAACCCACTGCGCGAGGAACTAGATGAAACGGGCTATGAAATAACTTGCTTTTGTGCGAGTCAATCTGATGACGAAGATACGCACGGTTGATGGCGTTGTAGATTTTCGTATCCGATGCTGCTTTCAGCATCCCATTGCATAAGTATTGCACATTGTTGTTGGAGCCTCTGCGGTTCGCATTCTGAGTCAAGATTTCTTTTTTGTAATTAAGAAACTGTAACCAGTTTGTCATTCTTTCGAAGCTGCCTAGTTCGGCCGATTTCCTTTCCTCTATCCATGCCCACGGAATATCAATCAAATCCGAGCAGATCGGATGTAGACTGATATTGTCAATCTTCATTAACCCACGCTCTAATGCACGAGCATAGTGATAGATGCCCGATCTATTGCCAGTTCGCGCAGCGATGGCAAGCACTTTCCTGTCAAAAAAAACGTTCAAGGAAAAAGTCTTGTGTAGGATTACGGTTTAATACTTGGCATGTGTTAAAGAGGGTCAATCTTTGGCCGCCACTGCTGCAATCAATGTAAAATGATTTTAGGCACTTGCCTAGTGATGCATCACTTCTTTGCTGATTTTAGCACCTATTTGAAATGACTGAAGATCGTACAGCAAAGTTGCTTGCCCAGCTTAACGCAAGAATACCCGGGGACGTTGATTGGAAATCAGGTGCTTTAAACTATCTGGCCCAGTTGTTTGTTGGTGATCAAAAGGAATCGATGATTAGATTTCATCTAATCAAACCCTTTATCTCATTGTCTCCTTCGAATGGCACCATTAGGGAGCAATCCCTTGAATTATCTCGAGAGTTAGGGTTCTTCGCTCACCTTCTAGCCATTCTTAATTTACCACCCTCAGCCTCTTTTCTCGATGTAGCCTGTGGAACAGGCTGGGTTAGTCACTATCTTGCAAAGCTTGGGTTGAGGGTGTGCGGTTTTGACATCAGTGATGCCATGATTGATCTTGCTAAGCAAAGGATTTCAACTGATCCATGGCCTACAACATCTGGTGCTCCTCTTAATATTGACTTCTTAGTACATGATATTGAAGAGGCTCCCCTTCTTACATCAGAGCGTTTCAATGTTGCGATCCTTGAATCTGCCCTTCACCATTTTGTAGACCCTGTAAAAGTGCTACAACATATTCGTAATAATCTCACCGATGATGGCATTGTTGTGATCATAGAAGGGAGCTCTGATGGAGAAGATATTCACTGCAGAGAGGTTATGGAACAGTACGACACACTTGAAAGGCCATACACGCCAGACGAGCTAGAGGAAATCGTTATTTGCGCAGGTTTCCCATTATATCGACGGATGGTTCCATTATCCGCTTTTTTCCATCCCGGCTATGTTAGCCATCGAAGGACTCAGGGCCTCTTGTGCGGTGATCGTTCATGGAATACAGCTATCGCATTTAACTCCAAGGCCGCACTTTCTCTAGTGTGCTTAGAAGGTGCAGAAGAGCCAACAGAATTTCTCCTGGATGCATCAGGCGATCTTGTCCAAAACATTGATGTTGAACATTGGATTGGCCCAACATCTCGTCTTCTTCTTGATCGCCCTGGGCAGCAAGTTGTCCAGATGTCTTTTCGAAGCCCACTCCCCAACCTTACAGGACAACCCTTGACAATTGTCCTGACGGATTGCTTGAATAATCGTTCAATCCATCAATTTAGAGTCACACCTACACATAAGCAGGATTCCGAAATACAATTCTTGTTGCCGCTGCGAGATGGTCATGCTAGCTATGAGATTTCCTGTTCTAGCCTTTTTTCCCCGCCTTGGCTTCATGAGAGCAATGACACACGTCTTTTATGTGGTCGGGTCCAGGTATTAACTAGTAACGCTAACCCCTCAGGCACTATCGTATGCCTTAACGAACAAGCCTCTTCTGAGCTGATTGCTGATTGTTGGATGGGGCCTGATGTTCGTTTTACTCCAATCGTTAGTGTAACGGGCACAGTCAAGCTCAGGTTTGTCAGTTCATTGCCCCGGAGAAGATTAAGATCTCAGAAGATCTGGGTCACTGTTGAGCAATCTGGGCTTGTCCTCTTAGTTCGGCTACTTCCTGGTCTCAATAGTGTAAGTACCTCCACCATAGAGCTTTTCGACTTGCCAGTTAATGCTACCTTGCTTCTCCAATCAACAGACAGCTTTCGCATGCCACCGGTAACTGGTGTCTACAACCAACAGCTGCTTAGCTACCGACTGACTCAATTGCCTATTTCAGACTAGTCTGGGGATGTCGTCATTGTTCGCACGTTGTTTCTGCAGAACTCAGGCTTATCAATAATTTGCTTATGGACATCATTATTTAGAAGTCAATCTGACAATGACTTTCGTCAATCTGTAACGTGTAAGACCTTCAGGAGCTGTTGACAACTATCCTTCCAGCTCTGGTTTTTGGCCACTTGATCTGACCTCTCATTTTGACTGGCCAGGCTTGATGAAGGACTGCGCTGCCAGCTCTGTTGCTTGCTCCATTCTCTGAGGAAGTCTGCCAGTTGTTCCGCATCATCTGCAGTGAAAAACTGGCACTCATTTCCCATTACTTCACGGAAAATGGGCAGATCGCGAGCAATTACATTTAGGCCATGGTGCCTGGCCTCGACAAGAGGCAGGCCAAATCCTTCACCATATGACGCCGCGATTAGTGTATCAGCTGTTTCATATCGTCTTTGCAGTTCTCCATCGTCAGCATCCTTCAGCCATGAGAGACGTTGTGGATATTTCCTGCAGAGATGATTCATCAGATCTATTGTGGCTGGAAGTGTTCGACGCTGATCTTCCGGCAGTTTCCGCCAGCCTTCGCGTCCAATGATTGTGAGATTGACAGTCGCCCCCTCCCGCCAGAGCTGTTCCATTGCTTGTAGCACTTGTAGATATCCTTTGCGAGGTTCGATTGTGCCAACCATCAGTAGCTCCGGATCTTTGTGATGTTTTCCTATGTGAACCCAACTAGGCAGCCGCAGCCGATACCTTGAGGCATCTGGTTCGATCAGATCTGCCCCCTGATGGAACCAGCCCACCTCACAGGACGTCAACCCACGGTTTTTCATCCAGTTGCCCAGATCATCGGCAACCGTCTTCGAAATACACACTGCACCCGTGGCACGGGTGACGGTCTCAAGCCACTTCTTGTGAATCTGTTCTGTTCCTGTCGGGAAAAACTCCGGCAACTGACAGGGCAGCAGATCATATACAACGAACCAGGTTTGAGTGCCTCTTGCTTTGATTTTTTCGTACCACTCTTTCTGTGCCTCGACTACGGCGTGATAAAGATCCAGGCCGAGGAATAGATCACCCTTGCCTGGCATTACCCGTTCCGGCTTGATCAGGTGACCTTTGCGAAGTCCCAACAACCACCCGGCAAATTCTGGAGCTGTTTTGTATCCTCTTTCAGATGGTGTGGCTTGCACCGGTTCCAGCACCCATCCTGGCGGTAGTTGTGCCATGAGCTCACGGCAAAGATTTGTGGTAACACGCTGAATTCCGGTTCCGAGGTTTTCTTGTGCGATGGCTGAAACATCCACGTACAAACGCCTTGGTGCTGGCTGAGCTGGGAGACGATCTGACAGACCATTGATAATGGCTAATCTCCGATGCTTCGGTAGCTTGCTATAAGCAGGTGTATTGGCTAGACTGTATGCAATGTCGAGGGGATGGCTGTCACGCTGCTTGATTTCTTCAATGGCAGTACGATAAGCTTTGGCGCAAATCTCGGGAGTGTGATGAGTTTCGCTGTGCGTTTTCGCTTTCTCCCCTAGTGCTTGACGAGCAGATTCGTTTTCGCTCAGATCTACTAACGCCTCAGCTAATTGCTCTAATGTAAATTGATCTGCAATTTTGCGGCATATAGTATCCGGTAGGTCATCTAGACTCCCGTGCCTGTTGACTATCAGTGCAGCTCCACTACGTAGGCAATCCATCACCGCAGCGGAGGTTTCCCCCCGTGATTTAGTACGTAGTTGTACATGGATTGATCCTATTTCCTGAAGGCACCAGTATTCTTTTGAACTAATCCAGCCGGTGATATGTACATGCTCTTCCAGTGATGCCGACTTGATCACATTTTCCAGTTCATCCCGATAGCTTTGATTGCCACCTTCTGACCCAGCTAGGAAGAGTCGCCACCCTTGGTGAGCTAAGCCGCTTATTGCAAAGGCTTTGATGAGTTCAAGAGATAGTTTTGACGGTCCCACATAACCAAAGCTGCAGATCAATTGATTCTCCGGCCGTAGGCCATAGCGTTGCCGTAACACCTCTCTTTCTTCTGCCGTGACGGGCTGCCTATGCCGACTGAGCATGGGAACCTCGTGCCAATTATGCAGCGAATCTGGGTTATATTCCTTCTCGGCAAGGCTTTGGCTGTGCGGGCTATGGACTAGAATTCCCCTAGCCATCTGTAGAATTGGCAGATTCAGGCTGTATTGCCAGAGGTGTTGATGGCCCCCCTTCTGCTGTTGTCTACTGTAATTTTGCACAGCGGGGTAGCCATGCCCATGTTGCAGGACTTCCACGATCGACGGTGCCCCGTCCCCGTGGAGACACCAACCATTCATGAGGTGTGAGAGGAAGTAGTCGTGCAGCATCACGACTCCTGGATGCCTACGCATCACCGACAGCATAGGTTCGTGAAACGGTGAATTTCCAACGTGGTAAATAATGCGTAAGTCTCGTCCTGCGTTGTCATCCAACCACTCAGGCGTATATAAGGGCAGTGGTTTGCCATATTCATCTAGAACTGGGGCAATGCTCCGGGGTTCAGGATGAATGAGGATCAGCTCATAATGCCGGCATAGTGCCGGTATTAACGCAACAATGTAGTCACTGATGCCCGAGCGTTCAGGTGGCAGCGGAGACATCATCGCCAGCTGTGGGCGTGATGTATCACCCCCAACCTTTGTTGCCACTCTGCGCAAACTCTCACCGTGCGGCCCTAAGACTTGACAGTCAGAACCGCCTAGACGATTACTCTGCACTTCAAGGCAGTAATCCTCATAGGCCTCCTCCCATTCAGTATCGTTTGCAGGTGTCGGCCAAAAGCAGATTTCACGCTCTCCCGTCTCGCCCAGCTGTTGTTCACAAATCACCAAGGTGGCGTCAGCGGGCTGATCCTGAAGCAGTTGCTTCATTTTTGACGGTTCAACTCTCCGTACATCAATTAAAGGACATTGTTCCGTGGGCTCCGCCATGGTCAGGCGCTGTTCTGATCCGTTCATCGCTTCCGTTGGCTGGACTCAATCACTTCCCACAGATCATGGGCATCGCGTGTAACCAGATCAGCTAAACCATCATTGCGAATCGCTTTGTGCAGCTTTCGCTTGCATCTAAAGGCCAAACGGATGCGGCCTTGAGCATCGCGTCTCACCACAAGGCGTGCCATCCCCCTGACTTTTCGGCTGACAAACCGCAGTGGTGCCGTGATCCGCCAGGAGACGCTGCGTTGCATGGCAAAAACCCGCTCTGTATACTCATGCGCCAGCGCACTCACCTTCTGCAGTTGCTCTTCATGAGTATCGAGCCGTTTGCAAATGGCATTGAGTTGCTCGTAGCGAAGCTGGTCAAATCCAGCGCAAGCGTCCTGAAGGCTCACGCCCTGAAGGTTGCCTATGAGTGGATCTAGAACAGCCCAGGTCTCTGGCGCCTGACCAGCGACTGCTACCAAGGCGTAATCCATGCTCACACCGGCTATCGCACCGAGCAAGCCAGCATCCAGCCTCTCCTTCTTATCCATGAGTTCGTGCAATCGCAGCACTTCAACGCGCTCAAACCCATAATGAACAGCCAAGAAGCGAAGTAGATTGGCAGGAATGGGACGTTGGTGCGTGGGATCGGTGTAGAAATCGTGGGCTCCCACCAACAGATTTTCGGCATTGGGTGTTTCCAGCAGCAATATCCCACCTGGACGTAGCACCCGTAGGCTCTCACGCACCAATGCCTCAAGCCCACCAAATGGCAGGTGCTCCACCAGGTGCAGAGCCGAGACCAGGGACTGCGAGGCGTCCTTGCAGTCCCGAAGTGCACTTATCGCGTCCGTGCAGGAAACATTGTGGCCCTGCTGCTGGCAGATGGTCACCATGGCGGGCTCGAGATCGACTCCCCTGGCAGGGATTTGCCATGTGCTCAAGAGGCCCAGCCACTCTCCGCGGCCGCAGCCGAGGTCCAGCACAGGCCCTCCCACGCAGCGGGCAAACGGTTCATAGATAGCCAGGCGCTCCTGCAACATTGCTGTGCTGCCGCGGTAACGGTCTTCGAACGCGGTGTAGAAGCTCAGCGCCACTTAATCAGTTTTTCCCAAGTTGACGGATAGTCTGGAGGTCCATCGGCCCTTCGACGCGGGTGGGCAACCGTACCGGACCACAGCCGCGACTGCCAACGGTGGCGACGACTTCAAATGTCAAGGCGCGGTCCCACCAGTCGTAGTTGGACCCAAGATGATCGATGCCGTTGTGCAGGGAGAGTGATAGCGAGTAGGAACCTTCCCCCAGCTGTCCTGGTAGGGAGATTCGAAACCGCAGCCTGGTTTCAGCCGGTAGCGGCGGCATCGGATAGTCCAGTAATGTAGTATTACTTCCATACACCCATTGGCCGACGCGGTCCTTGATCAGAAAGCCAATGGTCAGCTGAGGCAGCGCCTCGTGGGTTTTCACCCACAGATCGATGAGGATTGGCTCGGCGCAGTCCAGCTGCTGCAGCGGTCGACCTTGAACATCACTGAGCTGTACATGATCGATGCGCGCTGTGCCGCCGCCGCTGCGCCGGCTTGTCAGCACTGGGGCGTTGCTAGAGCCGTTGTCGCTTGAAAAAGCTTGCGTTTCTCGCTCTGCGATTCGAGCGTTGTACTCGTTCAGCACGCCTTCGGGACCGCCGCTGCAGGCGATTTTTCCGCCATCGAGCAGAACTGCTTTCTGGCAGAGACCAAGGATGGCCGCTGGATCATGAGACACGATCAGCAGGCTTGTGCCTTCGCTAGCCATGGAGCGGATCCGATCGAAGCATTTGTGCTGGAAATAGGCGTCACCCACCGAGAGGGCCTCATCGATGATCAGTAGATCCGGTCGGCGGGCCGTCGCCAGGGCAAAACCCAGGCGAAGCCGCATCCCGCTGGAATACACACGCAGAGGTTGCTCGAAGTAGGCACCGAGCTCAGCGAATTCAGCGATCGAGGGCAGCAGGGCCTCGATCTCGCCGAGGCTGAGCCCGAGTAATTGTCCAGCCATGAAGACGTTGTCTCGGCCATTGCTGTCTTCATGAAATCCCATGCCCAGTTCCAGCATCGCGGCGACGCGACCCTTGAGGTGGCAACATCCCTCACTGGGCTGAAGCGTGCCCGTGATGAGCTTCAGCAGTGTGCTTTTGCCAGCGCCATTAACGCCGACCAATGCAAGGGACTCACCGCGGGGCAGCTCAAGGCTGATGTCGCGCAGCACCCAGTGATCGCGATGGGGGCGCGGCAGACCAAGCAAATGCAGCAGCCGATCCAGATCAGAGTGGTAGCTGCGGAAGCATTTTCCAAGGTTGTCGAGCAGCAGAACAGGACTGGTCACAACACCTCGGCCATCGCTGGAACAGTGCGCTGCCAAACGTGGCGGGCCGCCTCACCCAGTAGCAGCACCACCAAGAGGCTGCCCAGCAGGGCCTGTTGATCCGGTGCATGCTGCTCCAACAACACCGCCTGGTAGGCCTGCACCTGCCAGGCAAGCGGATTCATCAGCAGGACGTTGCGCAACGTGGTCGGCACTGCATCCGTGACAAACACGATCGGTGTCAGCCAAAACCAGAGCTGCAGTCCGATCGTCGTCAGCGGCTCCAGATCCCTGACGAACACATTGCAGCAACCCAGGATCAAGCCGAGCGACAAACCGAATAAGCAGCTAAGCGCACTCAGGCAGGGCAACCATAGTAGGGATAGATGCCAGCCGATTGGGGACAACAAGACAACCACGAGTACGGCAGCCGTGAGCATGGCGTGGTTCACCAGGGCAGAGCCCGTGGCGATCATGGGCAGACAGAACCGAGGGAATGGGGCCTTCTTCAGGAGATTGGCTTCGGCCACGAACAGGCCCAGACAGCGCGTCAGCAGCTCACTCACCAGGCTCCAGCAGAGCATGCCGCTGAGCAGATAGATGGGGTAGTCCATCGTGTGCCCTGTGCGACCAGGAAGCTTGCCGCCTAGCACACCCCCTAGCACCAGGGC
>Ga0194130_10006407_pt1 | contig 13651 bp, 9 predicted proteins | sample TA2KigsurfametaG_FD_160084 | JGI IMG/M metagenome (GOLD analysis project Ga0194130, IMG submission 160084) | Freshwater microbial communities from Lake Tanganyika, Tanzania - TA2015050 Kigoma 12 surface | ecosystem: Environmental > Aquatic > Freshwater > Lake | place: Tanzania: Lake Tanganyika... | reverse complement strand
TACTTCTGCTTCTATTTCTTCCTAGATCCTCCAAACGATCAAAACGATTCATGACGTATTTAAAAAATAAAAAGAATGTTTCGTTCGAAAAAAAATATATATAAGTTTCGTTTACACATAATTAATGTATTACAAAAAAAAAGCATCCCCTTTGTTTATTTTTTTTTTATTTGGAAGAGAAAGAAGAAAAGAAAAACAAAACACGCAACATGAGTAATTTTTCACATCGAAACTCCGACTTGATTATATGAAAATGCATCCAGCAATCATATTTCAATGCGGAAGGTGACATGCATTCGTCAAACCATTCCATCAAATCCAAACAAGAAATGCCGGCTTCATACAAGGCATGGGATTTCATGAATTTGGCGGGCAAAGGATCCGATAGAATGGTTTGAATCGTGGTTTTTTGATGGTCTTGTAATCGTCTTCGAAAAGGACACGTATATTGCAACACATAGGTATGTAGATTCACTGTATGGGAATGAACCATGTGTTCGGGCACGTGAATATCACAGAAACGCGACAAAATGGGCGTTAACAATTTGTTTTTGTTTTCGACCACAATGAAAAACCGCGTATTGTAACTAAACAACTCGATGCACCGGCGCAACGCCGATTGGGCATCCACCGTCAAATGATGGGCATTCAATAGGACAATCGTTTTGAATTCGGTGCCTGCCTTGCTGGCAATATTCGTTTTGGCGAAGAATTTGATTTCGTCGCGAATGAATTGGATGCCCTTGCCATGACTGCAATTCACGGTGATGACGTGGGTTTTCAGTCGTTGACGATCTCCCTTGTAAATACGCTGGAGGAATTCTTTGACGAGAGTCAGTTTCCCGGCGCCGGAGGCGCCGTGGAAGATAATATGTGGGATTTTATTCAAGGCAATAAATCGATCCAATTTTCGCATGATTTCCGGATGCAATGGCAAGGGAGGCACCATCCATATGGACGAGGAAGAAGATGAAGAGGAAGCAGACGGAGAAGTCCATGTGTTTTTATTGTGTTGATTTCCTCCGATGAATGATGTCGTCGATGACGACGTTGGTGATTGTTGTGGTTGTGTTGTGCCAAAGAAAAAGGAATTGACACGATTGGAAGAGGAGGATGTATTTTTGTAGAATGACATTTTTATTTTGTTTTGAATATTTGTTTTTATTTTTATTTTTATTTAAAAAAAAAAATTAAAAATACAAACAAAAGAAAAGAAAAGCAAGGTTTGGTTTGGTTTGGTTTTTAACCTCTATTTACCTGGACTGATACACCGGTGTATTAGTTCAGGTTTATACAGTTTTTTTTTATCTTTCATCTTTATTCAACCGCGAGGGTGTATTTTTTTTTGTTTCTTTGACAATCTAAAGCCTCGACCGTTATGCGGCGTGGTTGAAGATTTGCCTCTGTCGTTGCCGCCGGGATCATGTCCAGAATCTGTTTGGACAATTGGGCCACATCTTCATTGCGGATGGCATGGGGAGCGTTGAATTTGGCAGACACATGATCGAATAAATTGTACTCATAAAATTCTTCGGTTTGTCCCCGAAATAAACGATTGCCCTTTTGACGACGGGTTCTTTTCACACGATGAATCATATTCAAACACGGATGTTTCATTTCGCGCAAGGGCATCATGATATTGAAATACATGTAATCGTACGCTCTCTGGGGTCCATACAAGAATGGGCTGGGGTTGGGGTCGCCTTCTCTGGTAGGCAAGCGGATGCGCGACACGCCATAATTGTTGGCGAAATCTTCGTAGATTTCTTTGACCACACGAATTTGATCTTCGGTAAAGACTCTGCTCCCGCCCCGAAGGGGCGGGCAGGAGTGGCAGCCTTCGGTAAAGACTCTGCTCCCGCCCCGAAGGGGCGGGAAGGAGTGGCAGCCTTCGGTAAAGACTCTGCTCCCGCCCCGAAGGGGCGGGCAGGAGTGGCAGCCTTCGTTAAAGACGTGACTTTCTCTTTCGGTAGACATAATTTTGGGAATCAAAAAAAAAAGAATCAGAAAAAAAAAGGATGAAAACACAACAGAATGAAAAAATCAATTAATTAATTTATGGTTGTTACAAGAAAACTTATACAACGAAACCCACCGAAATGCTGAAATCCGAGAGATCCATCGTCATGACAAATCCATGATAGGTCATATTCTCTCTTTCCATCGTGGAATACATGCGTGTCAAAATCTGAATGTCCGGCAAATATACCATGTACGAATACGTGGCGTCGGATTTTTGGACACGGTCGAAAATGATGCCCCGATGGGTCTGGTCCAACCATTCGGGATGATTGCGGCATTGTGCCACTTTTTCACAATCCAATTGAACTTTGCGTATCGAACGCATCGTCACATTAATATAATCGATTTCCTGTAGCCAATGTTGCACGAAATCAATCGCCTCTTTCGATAAACTCTCGTGGAGTATGTACTTGAAAAACAAAATTTGATTCAATAAATCCGTCAAACGTCGAATAGGACTTGTCATTTGCAAATAGGGCGCTGCAGAAGATGACGACGACGACGACAAGTCCACTTCTTCCCGCTTCGCTTGTTGAAAGGGAGTTACATATCTTCCCGTCGATCGTTTCCATCCAAAGATGGTTTGATGAATGTTGTTGTTGTGATTGTCGCTTGTATCTTCATCACCCGTGTTGTTTTTTTCTGTTGTTGTTGTTGTTGTTGTTGTTGTGTTGTCCGTTTGTTGGATGCGATAAATACCAACTTGGACATCGGGTTGCATCATAACACGTGCACACTGCGAATTCATGAAAACCATCCAATAGGCAACGACGTCTTGGCTTTGTAATGTACTGGCATCCAATTCTTGAGTCACCTCATACAACAGACGATAGCCGGGCAGGGCATCCAAACCAAAGACATCATTGTAGGCCACATTTGCATCGATGCGTACTTGCACTCTCGCAAATGCAATAGAGGAGACATCAATGGTCCATTTGTTTTTTTTTGTGTTGTTTTTGTTGTTGTTGTTGTTGTTGTTGTTGTTGTCGATTTTAAAACCATTCACCGATATTGGTTGGTTTGCTGCCCCTGGGCAAGCGCATCGATTGTACCATTCCGGTCCTTCGGACCGTGAAAGATTAACGGAGAGACACAACGCATGTTTTGTCGAATCGTCGGCACGCAAACTGCACATTTCTTCACTCAACACGGAGGGGATCATAGGACGCCGATAATCGGGCAAATATATCGTCGACACGCGTTTGGCAAACGATGTCCACAATTGCAAGCGTTCCATCCAATACACCACATCGGCTATATAAATATTGACACGCACCACATTTTTTTGAACATCGTCCAAATAATAACATTGGAGAGCATCGTCCATGTCGGTGGATCCCGGGGGGTCAATGGTAAAGACTTTCTTACAGACTCGTTCTGCTTCGCTTGTCGAAGAGGGGAGGCTCTCAGAAGAAGAAGAAGAAGAAGAAGACAACGATTCTGATAATAATGTCTCCCGTTGTTTCAAGACTTCTTTGAAACGTTTGAATCCGTCATCCTCCGACATCAAATTGCGCGAATACAATTGGTATTCGTAATAGGGTTGCAATTGATTTGTGTCGCCCAAGACGGCCTCCAATATGCCGACGGGTAAAGGATGGGCATCGGACCACGACGCAAACCGGAACAATACGAATTTGTTCAACAATTTCTTTTGGAATCCGACTTTGGGACTATAAGGAATCAAAAATTCGGGCAAATACCGATCGCTCGGAATGCATTTGAAGAGGACACGTTTTGAGGATTTGTTTTTGTTTGTTTGTTGTTGTTGTTGTTGTTGTTGTTGTTGTGTGGATGACGCCGTTTCTTTGCCATACGTTTGATTGTTGGACAAAACCATAATGCCACTGAGCAATTGATGGCGTGTAGGTGAATATTCAAGTCTCCAATCACTTTGTTCGGTGGCCTCTTTTTTTAACCGCAAAACATCGCGTGTAAACAATTTGTTGGTCCATGGATGAAATGGTTGGGCAAAATAGACATTCAATTCTTCTTTGCCTGAAATATTGTTTAAAAAATTCCATGATTGATAGGTTCGTTGGTGAACCATCAACACAATTTCTTTTTCCATTGTTTACTCTTTCTTTATTCACCTGCTCGTTTCACTCACAGGTTCACCATCAATTTTTCTTACGAAAAATTGCTTTAAAGATAAACTTTACAAACCTGAACTGATACACCGGTGTATCAGTCCAGGTGAATAGAGATTAAAGATACAATCTAAATACACCGGTGTAGGTGAATAAAGGTTAATTTAATTATGATTTTGAATGGGAAATCTGTCCAATTTGTTGTGAAGCCAACTCGGATATAATAACAGAATGCAATCATTCGTTTTGTGAAACATGTATCCGTGGTTGGTTGTTGGATGCAAACCATTCGTCTTGTCCTGCATGTCGTAACGAAATTGCAAATAAACAATTTAAAACTTTGATTTTGAAATAAATGAAATAAATATTGAAAAGAAAAGACAAGAAAAACACACCATGAATCATACAATCATAAATCATCCAAAGATTAATATAGAGAAAGTATTTCAATACGCTTGTAAGAATGGCCATTTAGAATTGGCACAATGGTTATTCGAAATAAAACCAACCATCGATATTTCGACTTATAATGAATTTGCGTTTAGATATGCTTGCGAAAACGGTCATTTAGAAGTGGCTCAATGGTTGCTGGAAATAAAACCAACCATTGATATTTCTGCACATGATGAATATGCTTTTAGTAATGCTTGTAAAAATGGACATTTACAAGTGGCTCAATGGTTATTGGAAATAAAACCAACCATCAATATTTCTGCTGAAAATGAATTTGCGTTTAGACATGCTTGTATAAACGGTCATTTAGAAGTGGCACAATGGTTATTAGAAATAAAACCAACCATCAATATTTCTTCTGAAAATGAATATGCTTTTAGAATTGCTTGTACAAACGGTCATTTAGAAGTGGCACAATGGTTGTTTAAAATGAAACCAACCATCAATATTTCTGCTGAAAATGAATTTGCGTTTAGAAATGCTTGTTTCAATGGACATATAAAAGTGGCACATTGGTTATTCGAAATAAAACCAACCATCGATATTTCGGCTGGTAATGAATTTGCGTTTATATATGCTTGTGCAAAGGGCCATTTAGAATTGGCACAATGGTTATTCGAAATAAAACCAACGATTGACATTTCTGCTGATAATGAACATGCGTTTAGATATGCTTGTATAAACGGTCATTTAGAAGTGGCTCAATGGTTGTTTAAAATGAAACCAACCATTGATATTTCGGCTTGTTATGAATTTGCGTTTAGAAATGCTTGTTATTATGGACAGTTAGAAGTGGCTCAATGGTTGTTGAAAATAAAACCAACCATTGATATTTCTGCACATGATGAATCTGCGTTTAGGTATGCTTGTAAAAATGGACATTTACAAGTGGCTCAATGGTTATTGGAAATAAAACCAACCATCAATATTTCTGCTGAAAATGAATTTGCGTTTGGACATGCTTGTATAAACGGTCATTTAGAAGTGGCACAATGGTTGTTGGAAATAAAACCAACCATTGATATTTCTGCACATGATGAATCTGCGTTTAGGTATGCTTGTATAAACGGTCATTTACAAGTGGCTCAATGGTTAGTTATGTTAAACCCAACCAAGTATAAAATCAAGGTGTCTAATGGTAATATTGTTTATGAAATTACAAAAGCATTGAATATTCGTGGGATGAAAGAAGTTTCTGAATGGGAAATCTGTCCAATTTGTTGTGAAGCCAACGCAGATATAATAACAGAATGCAACCACACGTATTGCGAAACATGCATCCGTGGTTGGTTGTTGGATACAAACCATTCGTCTTGTCCTGCATGTCGCAGTGAAATTGCAAATAAACAATTTAAAACTTTGATTTTGAAATAAATGAAATAAATATTGAAAAGAAAAGACAAGAAAAAAACACACCATGAATCATACAATCATGAATCATACAATCATGAATCATACAATCATGAATCATACAATCACAAATCATCCAAAGATTAATATAGATAAAGTATTTCAATACGCTTGTAAGAATGGCCATTTAGATCTTGCAAAATGGTTGTTGGAAATAAAACCAACCATTGATATTTCGGCTGGTAATGAATTTGCGTTTAGATGTGCTTGTAAAAATGGCCATTTGGAAGTGGCTCAATGGTTGTTGGAAATAAAACCAACGATTGACATTTCTGCTGAAAAGGAAGATGCGTTTAGATATGCTTGTAATAATGGTCATTTACAAGTGGCTCAATGGTTATTTCAAATGAAACCAACCATCGATATTTCGGCTGGTAATGAATCTGCGTTTAGAAATGCTTGTGAAAACGGTCATTTAGAAGTGGCTCAATGGTTGTTGGAAATAAAACCAACAATTAATATTTCTGCTTATGATGAAGATGCGTTTAGATATGCTTGTAAAAATGGCCATTTGGAAGTGGCTCAATGGTTGTTGGAAATAAAACCAACGATTGACATTTCTGCTGAAAAGGAAGATGCGTTTAGATATGCTTGTAATAATGGTCATTTACAAGTGGCTCAATGGTTATTTCAAATGAAACCAACCATCGATATTTCGGCTGGTAATGAATCTGCGTTTAGAAATGCTTGTGAAAACGGTCATTTAGAAGTGGCTCAATGGTTGTTGGAAATAAAACCAACAATTAATATTTCTGCTTATGATGAAGATGCGTTTAGATATGCTTGTTACAATGGTCATTTAGATCTTGCAAAATGGTTACTTGAAATAAAACCAACCATCGATATTTCTGATTGTAATGAATTTGCGTTTAGATATGCTTGTACAAAGGGTCATTTACAAGTGGCTCAATGGTTATTTGAAATAAAACCAACCATTAATATTTCTGCTGGTTATAAATTTGCGTTTAGATATGCTTGTTACAATGGTCATTTAGATCTTGCAAAATGGTTATTTGAAATAAAACCAACCATTAATATTTCTGCTAATGATGAAGATGCGTTTAGAAATGCTTGTTTCAATGGTCATTTAGATCTTGCAAAATGGTTACTTGAAATAAAACCAACCATTAATATTTCTTCTGAAAATGAATATGCTTTTAGAATTGCTTGTACAAACGGTCATTTAGAAGTGGCACAATGGTTGTTTAAAATGAAACCAACCATCAATATTTCTGCTGAAAATGAATTTGCGTTTAGAAATGCTTGTTTCAATGGACATATAAAAGTGGCACATTGGTTATTCGAAATAAAACCAACCATTGATATTTCTGCACATGATGAATCTGCGTTTATATATGCTTGTTATAATGGTCATTTACAAGTGGCTCAATGGTTATTGGAAATAAAACCAACCATCAATATTTCTGCTGAAAATGAATTTGCGTTTAGACATGCTTGTAAAAATGGACATTTACAAGTGGCTCAATGGTTATTGGAAATAAAACCAACCATCAATATTTCTGCTGAAAATGAATTTGCGTTTGGACATGCTTGTAAAAATGGACAGTTAGAAGTGGCTCAATGGTTGTTGAAAATAAAACCAACCATTGATATTTCTGCACATGATGAATCTGCGTTTAGGTATGCTTGTAAAAATGGTCATTTACAAGTGGCTCAATGGTTAGTTATGTTAAACCCAACCAAGTATAAAATCCAGGTGTCTAATGGTAATATTGTTTATGAAATTACAAAAGAATTGCATATTCGTGGGATGAAAGAAGTTTCTGAATGGGAAATCTGTCCAATTTGTTGTGAAGCCAACGCAGATATAATAACAGAATGTAATCACTCGTATTGTGAAACATGTATCCGTGGTTGGTTGTTGGATACAAACCATACGTCTTGTCCTACATGTCGCAGTGAAATTGCAAATAAACAATTTATAAGGTTGATTCTGAAATAATGAAATTAATGGAAAGGTAAGATCACCCCGACGCCATTGCTTGTGAAATTAATACAAAATCGTATAACTTCGGATTCGTTTCCAATGGAATGGTCGCAAAAAAAAAATGAATGGCTGTAAAATGAAATGAATAAAATGAAATGATTATTCTCTCCAAAAACAAAAGTCGGGGGAGGGATCCTCCATTTTTTTAAAAATGTTTTTGTTTTTATCGTTCTTTATATTGTTTTTTTTCCATCATAAGATTGAGTCTTTCAATCATAATTTAATCTTTATAAATAAAAGTTGATTATTTTGAAACTATTGAAAACTCATTTAATCTTTATTCACCTTCTCGTTTTACTCGCAGGTTTTAAAAGATAAACTTTACAAACCTGAACTGATACACCTGTGTATCAGTCCAGGTGAATAGAGGTTAAAGAAACACGAAAACAAAACAAACATGTCTTCTTCTTCTTCTTCTTCTTCTGCAATCATGGAATATTATTCAGTCAAGGTGAATGTGGAGAAGAAACTTTTCACGGAACCCAATCGTTTGGCTTTCACACCCAATCGGAAATATTTCAAGAAATTCATGGAGAAGAATCTGGAATTGGTGATTTGCCAACACGATGAAAATTCCCAAGAGTTGAAAAGTGTGGCATTGCCAAATTTGTTTATGTTGGGCAAGTTGGTAAGTTCGCAGCCACTTTTGGAGAACAGAACGCAGGAGGTACAACTACGTAATGAAGAGGAAACAAAGGAAAAAGATGAAAATGTTGATTCGTTTGTCTTGAATATGCCAACTTTACAGGCATATGATTCGTTATTGCATGGAATGGAAGCACAAATCTTATCTTTGTCAACGACGTCATGGACCACGTCATTGCCGGATTATATTCCCTTGGGAATCATCTCCAATTCGCACCAAGGACTCGTGAAAACGGTTATGTATTGGAAATTGCCCGACTCCATCCGATCTCCATCATCGCCGTTTTTGCGTCGATTGGCACTAATCAAGAGCGAACATGATGTGAATGTGTTGCGTTATCACATTCATTGTCAATCCGTGTCTCAGGCGATCTTTACGTATGCCGATTTATTGGAGGCCATGGATTATTTGTATATTCATTTTTTGTGAAAAAATAAAATTATATAAATTTGCAATTTTTAATTATTTTTATTTTTATTTTTAAAATTCTTTCAAAACAACGCAAACCTTACAAAAAAAACAAACAACAAACAAAATGCAATCTTCTTATTTGGTGATTGTGGAATCTCCGTCCAAATGTGCAAAAATTGAAAAATATTTGAACGAGGGCGATCCTCTCCATCAATACAAATGTATTGCAAGCAAAGGTCACATTCGTGAAATGGATTGCAAAGCGGGCATGGCGTATTTGACGTCGGTATTTAGTGGTAGTGGCACCGATAAAACCAAGAAACCCACCAATAAAAGCACTAGTAGCAGCACTAGTAGCAGCACTAGCAATAGCAAAAAGAAACAAAAAACGGACGCTCCTCCATCTCCCATTTATGTGGAAATAGAAGCGAAAAAATCCCACATCCAAGACATGCGACGTCAAGTCCGTGCGTATTTGCCCGATCATATTTTGTTGGCCACCGACGATGATCGCGAAGGCGAGGCCATTGCATGGCATATATGTCAATGTATGGGATTGTCTGTGGAAACCACGCCCCGTCTGGTGTTCCATGAAATCACGGCGCCTGCCATCCTCCAATCGTTGCAACACATTCGGCACATTGACATGGCCTTGGTGGAGGCCCAACAATGTCGCCAATTTTTGGATTTGTTGGTGGGATTCAAAATCAGTCCGACCTTGTGGTCGTTTTCTTCTTCCTCTTCTTCGGATCATGCCTTGTCGGCAGGGCGATGCCAGACACCGGCATTGCGTTTGGTGTATGAAACAGAACATCTGACCTCGTCTTCTGCTTCATCGACGTTATCTCCTCATTTTCGAGTCTATGCCAATTTCATGGAGGATTTGTTTGTGAATAATAGTGAAGACAAGTCCTCGACCATAAGGGGTAAGTCGTCGTCATATTCAGAGGACGAAAAAGACCACGATAACGACGATGACGACAATCAAACAGAAAGAGAGACACAACATTTTTTGTTTACACTCAATCACATTTTTGAAAGTCAAGAAGAAGTCGAGGAATTTTTATCGATAATGTCGTCGCCGTCGTCCACCATACAATACAAACTATCCTATGATTTGGCAAGTCCTTGCACCATTCAAACCAAACGACCCGCCGCTCCTTTGACGACGAGTCGACTCTTGCAAATGGCCAGTGCGTCGTTGTCTCTCAGTCCCAAGAAAACCATGGAATTGGCGCAAATCCTCTATCAAAATGGATTGATTACCTATATGCGCACCGATTGCGACACCTATTCGGACACGTTTTTACAACAAGTGGCGCAGTATTTGGGGGAGAGGAACTTGCCAACGGCTGCCTCTCCTCTTCGACAAGCGAAGCAGAACGCCACGTGTTTTCTTGAATCAAAGAGAGAAAAAGAACAACAATCAGAAAAAGAAGCAAAACCCCATGAAGCCATCCGGCCCACGAATGTCTACCAACGATCCTTCACCCATCCCGACAATCCCATGTTGGAGAGATTGTATTCTTTGATTTGGCGACGCACGGTGGAAAGTTGCATGCCCGCGGCAGTATTCCATGTCTTCAAGGCCACTGTACGTCCTCATCGAGTCAAAAAGGAGGATGAGGAGGAGAGGCAACGCCCATCCGAATTTGCATTCGAATTGACATGGAAAGTGCCCATCGAAGGTGGTGGATTTCTATTGTTGGAACAACAGAATTTGTTGACACAATTGCGTCAACGCGCCCATCGCATTCAATCGATTCTCTCTTTCAAAGCCCAACAATCTCTTGTATTTTGTGATTGGATGGAGGCCGTGCCGTTTGTAAAGACTCGTTCTGCTTCGCTTGTCGAAGAGGAGAGGCAGCCTTTGGTAAAGACTACGACTACGACTACGACTACGAGTGGTGATGAAAGACGACGACGCGGTCGATATACGGAAGCATCACTCATTCAAGAATTGGAAAAGAGAGGCATAGGACGTCCTTCGACGTTTGCCACGATTGTGTCGACGTTGTTTGATCGAGGCTACATTGTGAAAACAGATTGTCCGGGCACGACGGTGAGTTTGCCCCGCATCCGTATTTTGTTTCCTTTTGCAGAGAGACTTGCCTCCCCACCAAAGGATGCCTCTCCACTTCGCTCCGAGTCTTCACAAAAAACTGTGGAAATGATGGATTGTGTCGTTGGACAACAGAAAAACAAATTGTTTATAACTCCGGTGGGAGAGACGGTCATTCAATTTTTGTTGACACATTTTGAATCTCTCTTTGCGTTCGAATTTACATCCGAAATGGAATCGTTGTTGGATACTTCCTCTTCGGGGGGCGAAGCCCCCCTTCTCAGACAATCCTCCTCCGATCGTTTCCCTTCGGGGGGCGAAGCCCCCCTTCTCAGACAATCCTCCTCCGATCGTTTCCCTTCGGGGGGCGAAGCCCCCCTTCTCAGACAATCCTCCTCCGATTGTTTCTCTTCGGGGGGCGAAGCCCCCCTTCTCGGGCAATCCTCCTCCGATTGTTTCTCTTCGGGGGGCGAAGCCCCCCTTCTCGGGCAATCCTCCTCCGATTGTTTCCCTTCGGGTGGACGGAGTGTCAGCCTATGGCAAAATTATCAAATCAGCCTATGGCAAAAACAAATCATAGAGAAATATTACAATATGATATCATCTCTCTTGCAACAAAGTAAAATACACAAAACGAATCCATTTTTGCATCCCATCGCAGATCGCGATCCCCAAGAGGCGGTTTTGTTTTTGCATCCCAATGGATCCACCTCGATTCGAATAACATTGGCACAAGATATTTCCGAGAGAAAAGAAGGAGAAGGAGAAGGAGAAGGAGAAGGAGAAGGAGAAGGAGAAGGAGAGATAAAAACAAAAATAATGGGAAAAAAATACAAATACATCTCTTTATTTTTGCCAAAACATATGCGTATCACGAACAAATCCATGGAGGAGTGGATGCAATATGCGATTCCATGTCATGACGGTTTGGAATATGCCGACAAACCGGTGTTTGTCAAACATGGGAAATTTGGATTTTATGTGGAATACGAAACTGAGGGAGGAGAGAAGAAAACATTGTCTATTCCCGATAAAAACATTCCGGGTCCCACCATAATGGATATGATTCGAGAGAAAGAATGTCCTCCACTTATCAAACAAGAAGAAAACGATGATGAGTACACGAATAAAACGAAGAATATAAGGTGGTTGACGGATTCCCTATCGGTGAGAGAAGGGAAATATGGGAAGTATTTGTTTTTTCAAAGACCGCAACGCGAAGGACGGCAAACATACGAAAAACCGACATTCTATTCTCTCCGTGATTTCCAAGGGAATATGGAAAATTCGGGGGAATTGATGGCATTTTTTGAATCACAACAACAACAACAACAGACGTCGTCCACGTCGAAAAATTCCTCGAAAAAAAGTTGCAAAAAGTATTCGAAGACCAAAAAAACTGTATAAAAATGATTGTGCCTTTTTTTTTAAAAAGAAAACAAAAACAAAAACAAAAACAAATCCTATTTTTGCCGTTTTTCTTTTGATATCAAATCATGTCATCCAAAGAATGGAAAAAACCACCTGCGAATATAATGAGTTTATTTTCATTACATCATCAACAGCAACTACAAGAACAAGAACAAGAACAACCACCCATTTGTGTGAAAGACGGAGGAGGAGGATCTGTGACAAAGGCTGCCTCTCCGCCCGCCCTTCGGGCGGGAGTCGAGGACTTGCCAAGAGACAGTGGCGTATCGCACCATCGTCGTCGCGGAGAAGAAGTGACCTTAGAAAAAATCCAAGTAATCAAACGATCACTCGCACAATTACAACAACAAATCATGGAATTGGAATCGGATATCATTGTGGAAAAGGGCAAGACAAAAACGCAACACAAAGGGGGAAAACCCATAAAACCACCCAAACCACCACAAAAAAAAGAAAAAAAAGAAAAAAAAGGATTTGCTTCTCAAAAGAAACGTGTATCCCCAGCGATGTATTCTTTTTTATTGTCTCAAGGATTCAGACAGGAAGAAGGAAAGGGAGTGATCACGGACTGCCTCTCCTCTTCAACAAGCGAAGCAGAACGAGGACTTGTCACGGACTGCCTCAACGTTCCGCCCCTTCGGGGCGGAGTTCGAGGACTTGTCACGGACTGCCTCAACGTTCCGCCCCTTCGGGGCGGAGTTCGAGGACTTGAGGGAGAAGCCAACAATCAAGTGTCGCATTTTTCTCGCACGTTTTTATTACAAAGTATTCATGCCTATATAAAAACACATTCTCTCCAACATCCCCAAAAGAAAACCACATTCATGGTAGATTCCGTTTTACAAGAATTGTTTCCTCCATCAACGACGTCAGAAGGAGGTGAAGGAGAAAGCCAAACAATTCGTTATTTCGATTTGCCTCGACTTCTCTCTGCCCATATTATTGGATAAATCATGGATGGACTCACAAAACAAAACAAAATTCAATCTCTATCATTTTTACATTTTACATTTTTATAGAGATTGAATGAGGAAAAGACATTGAATCGGGAATTCGTTGTATTTTCGTTTTTTTTTTGCATTTATTGGAAATACATTTTCGTCGTGGAGTGGACTTGG
>Ga0194130_10006403_pt1 | contig 13658 bp, 13 predicted proteins | sample TA2KigsurfametaG_FD_160084 | JGI IMG/M metagenome (GOLD analysis project Ga0194130, IMG submission 160084) | Freshwater microbial communities from Lake Tanganyika, Tanzania - TA2015050 Kigoma 12 surface | ecosystem: Environmental > Aquatic > Freshwater > Lake | place: Tanzania: Lake Tanganyika... | reverse complement strand
TGCACGAAGCGGAGTGGACCCACCCCGTCCCATCCCGAACCGGGTCGTGAAACATTCCAGCGCTGAAGGTACTAGCGGGATGCCCGCTGGGAGACTAGGTCTGTGCGCCATCCATTAACGAACACGACACCCCATGCAATCGCATGGGGTGTCGTGTTTTGCTGTGTTGATGTGTTACCCAGTCGCTATAGCGAAACGAATATACTATATTTTTGTAAATAATTATGGTAAGATGTGAAATCGAGTGTCGTGGAGAAAGACAGAACATCATGTTTGATCGTATACGCATTATTTCATCGGAACTAGTGCTCGGTTCGGTCGTTGTGGCGATGACTATACTCACGGCACTATCAGGGTATGACGGTGCGATGGCAGATTCCAAGCAAAATGAATATGAAGTCATGGCGCAAAAAGAACTCACCAATGCAACGGCAGATTATCTTACGGCAAATCAAATGATTGTGTATGATTACCAACTGTTTGATGGTGCGTATACCGCAGATTCAGAAGAAAAAGCACAATACTACATCGACAGCTATTCCGAGCAGTTGAGCGCGTCAATTACCGCGAGTCCAGATGATCCATTCAACGATGCTTACTATGAATCCATCTATGCTGATGCACAAGCGTTGTTTGATACAGCTGACAAAAACTTCGGTATTGCAGCACAATTTGATGAACGCGGTGATGCGCTACAACTCGTGATGCTCACCAGCGCACTAGGACTTGCGTTGGTTGCGTGGGCCTCACTTCTATCTGTAGACAGTCAGATTCGTGTAGCATTTAGCCTGATAGGCATCTGTTTAATGGTCTACACAATTTATCTGTATGTCATGACACCCGCCGCACCACAAGTGTAGATCTGCATCCGTATCAGCATCCATAACACGGCGGCCACAATGTGGCCGCCGTTTCAGTTACAATGATGCTACAGGTGAGAATGATTGTGAGGATACACCGTTCGTGAACGCCTGCGACGTTGGTTGCGCATTATCGTGCCGATTGTGCGTGATATATTGTTAATGTCATTAGGTGCCATTCTCGTGGCATTTGCGACACGTGTGTTTTTGATACCCAATCAAGTTGTGACCGGTGGTGTGACAGGCATCGCCATCATCACCAACACGTTCTGGCAAATCCCGATTGGCGTGATCGTGCTTGCAGTGAATGTGCCACTCCTCCTCATCAGCATGCGTTTTCTTGGTGGCTGGCGCTTTGCACTACGCACGCTGTATACGACCGTATTGATGTCGGTAGCTCTCGAATACTCTACTGGCATCCTTGATTCTGTCACTGATGATCCACTCTTGTATAGCCTGTATGGTGGGTTAATTGCAGGAGTTGGTGGTGGCTTGATTTTTCGTGCACGCAGTACTGGAGGTGGATTCGATATTGTGGCACGTCTACTTGAGCAGCGGTTTGGCTATGCGCCAGGGCGAAGTTCGTTGATTCTCAATGGGATTGTCTTTGCTGCGGCTATGGTCATCTATGGGCCCGAAAAAATCCTGTACGCCATCCTAGTGAGTTTCGTGGCTAGTCGTGCACTTGATGTCGTCCTATCGTTTGGCGGTGGCATGAATCAAGTATTTATCATTACCGCACAACCAAACGAAGTGAGTACTGCGATTTTGCAGGATCTCAATCGTGGTGCAACCGTAGTATCTGCCAAAGGTGCCTATACCGGTGCTGAACGTGCCATGTTGTTATGTGTCATGACCAAAAGCGAAGTCCCTGCATTGACACATCTTGTGTCACAGGCTGATCCGCACGCATTTGTCGTGGTCGGTGAAGCTGTGGAAGTCTTTGGCAAAGGATTCCGGGCGTTACCGCAGTAGTTTGTGGTATTGCGTTGATGACCTGGTGTGTGCTGTCGTGCTGGCTGACGTACCGACCAATCATGCCTCGTGATCGTCATAACGACCACGAGGCACACGTATTACTTAGCGTTTGGCACGACGGAATCCGGCAGCCACGGCCTCTGCCTCGGTGTCAAAGCATTGCACGTTCGCCTTGGTTTTGGCGTAGGATGCACCACCTGGCACGTGATAAATACCCGAATTCACATTTCCTTTGATTTGATTGATGGCACATGGAGCCGACTCCGCAGCACTACCACTTCCACCATTGTTACTACCTCCACCTCCAGGCGATGTACCAGTCCCGGTACTCGACTGTTGATTTGTGGTGACTGCACTGGCCGTGCCATTACACGTGGTGGGTGACCACAAGCCACGTTGTTGTTCACGGGCGGTGCGCTCGGCGTTTTTGAAGGCCGCCTGATATTTGTACGGTTTGTTGTAGGTGTACTCGAATGCATATCCCTCATCAATCATCAGTTGATTGAATAATCGGCCGTCGCTCATCCATACATAGCTCAAGAGTCGTTTGTACGCGTCATACATCCCCTGACTTGGGTCTATCTCGAGATAGACGGTAGCTCCGCCGAGGAGTTGTGCCGCTCTGTTTGATGCTTCTTGCCCATAGCACTGGACTGGCTTGCGCGGATCTTTGGTCTCAGGTGTGTCGAGACCAATCATGCGGATGGTGACTTCGCGTCCATCAAGATTCACACGAATGGTGTCACCGTCTACGACCCGAAGTACGGTGGCCGGGCTACTGCCGGTTGGAATCGATTGTGCGGATGTGTTAGGAGCTGGAGCAGCAACAGGCGCAGGAACGGGTGCGGCAGGGTTGGGTATAGGAGTTGGTGCCGGTGCCGGTAGTGGCGCGCCGAGCTCACGCCCAAGCAATCCTTGTTGTACGTGGTACGGCGGTTGATTCTGCGGATGTAACTCAATCCGCGTGCGCTCAAACCACTGCACCTGATATTGTCGACCATCGTTCAATGTCTCAGTCATGACACCCGAGAGTGGCAGGCCGTGGAGTGCAAGCCGCTCCGTATCGCTCAGACCACGACGGCCATCAAGCTCAATGCCGGTCGCTTTCCAGCGCTCAAGGATGAGCCCACACACGCTCTGATCGGTCTGTGCAAAGTACATGCAGCCAGATTGGTTACCGCTTTTGCCAAACGCATACCAATCGCGCCCTTGACGAGCCAGCACATCCGCACCTAACCGCCCGAGCAAAATATCGTACGGCTTGGCGTTGCTGGCGTGATATTCGATACGCTGACGCTCGAAGTTCTGCTGCGTGATGAGTTTGCTGTCAACGGTAATTGTCTCGGCTAGCCCAATAGGGAATCCGAAGACCGATAGGCCGCCTTGCTTGTTCCAAAATTCGGCTATCCGACCATCAATACAGTACCCCGTCTCAACGAAGCACCGCTCAGCTGCATGAACTGGTGGCGTGGTCGTTGTACTGATGCTGGAGTACAAGACGATGAGTAGCGTGAATAACTTTATGATGCGATGCATGTGGTCCTCAGGTATTTTTCTTCAATTACGCAACAATGGTATTGTATTGCATGCATCAACATAATAGCAAATCAGCGGATATCGGCCAGCATGTTTGCTCGTGGTGCACACGTAGGGACGCGGTATACTCGGTGGTATCGTGGGCAGACAAAAACGCCGTAGCAATCACTTACTACGGCGCATTAGGTATAAAAGATGTTACGGGATAAGCACGATTTTGGTGTATTCGGATTTGCCCGCAATCAACTCCTCGAATGACGCCTGCCCTTGGCTGAGTGGGCGCTCAATCAGCCAATCGTGGCTCGGTACGACGAGCCCACGGCTAATCATGTCCACCGCAGTGGAGAAGTCTTCGCGACTGTAGCAAAAACTGCCCACCAGGGTAATCTCTTGGCGAATGATGTAATTGGTGGGAATGGTCGTTTCATCCTCATGCAGACCCATCAGCACCACGGTGCCACCGGGAACTACCGCTTTGATGGCCTGATTGCGCACATGACTCGTGCCCACGGCATCGACAACCACGCTGACTCCCGTCGGGACTGCCGCGAGCGTTGTTGCCACGGTGTCTTGCTGTTTGGCGTTGATGGTGTGCGTCGCACCCCACTCACGGGCGATGCTCAGGCGTTGGTCGGAGATATCGCTAATCAAAATCGTCTTGACGCCACGCGCTTTGGCGGCGGCAATACAGCACAACCCAATCGGGCCTGCGCCCAAAATCAAGACCGAACTATTGTTGTCGATGTCTGTGAGACCGACAGCATGTACCGCACACGCCAGTGGTTCACTGAGTGACCCGGCGACAAACGAAATATTCGCTGGCAGGTGCCAACACAAATCAGCTGGGACGCTGACATACTGGGCAAAGGCACCGGCGCGGTGTGCACTTAATAATTTGCGGTTGCGACACAGGTTAATCAGACCGGCTTGACAACGATCGCAGGTGCCACATGTAATCAACGGGTTGAAGGTGACACGTTGTCCCACATGCACGTCACTGCCGTCGGCGAGTTGCCCGGTGCCAGCCACGATTGTACCAGCCGCCTCGTGACCCATGACGAGTGGCGGGAATCGTAGGCTGTTGTGCCCCAAATACCCACTCAACTCAGAACCACAAATGCCGACTGCACCGACATGTATCAAAACTTCGTTATCGCCAAGTGTGGGAATCGGTTCGTGACGAAGTGCCATTTGACTTGGTCCCAACCATACCAGCGCCTCCATTTGCGCACCTGATACTTCGCTCTTCATCGAACTCCCTCCATGCAAAACACCGATCGTCGCGACGCTGCGATTGCTGATGGTATCAAGGCTGACGTGAGTGGTCACGATACGCCGATTATAGCACGCTATTAGCACCTGCTTTTCCAAAAAATACCGTTATTTATCAAAAATGTGTACGAAGTTCGCTGATGTGAACAAATCACCAAGGAATCTATTCATCATCAGGACATACCGTGATAGAACGACGGCATAAAGTATGGTAATCTCGTGGTATACCATCGACGAATCTATGAAAGGTGCAACGATGCTCCCACACGACTACATCGAGCGCGTCTATGCCGGTGTTCTTGGCAAAATCATTGGCGTCTATCTCGGTCGCCCCTTCGAAAGCTGGCCGTACGAACGTATCATGGCCGAGTTGGGCGAGATTAACTATTACGTGCACGAACAACGTGGTATGCCGCTGATTGTCGCTGACGACGATATCACCGGTACCTTTACCTTTTTGCGCGCCCTGCCGGATAACGGTAATACCCGCAATCTGACCCCTGCCCAAATCGGCGATAACTGGCTGAACTACATCGTCGAAGAGCGAGCGATTTTGTGGTGGGGTGGGATTGGCAACTCGACTGAACACACCGCCTATCTGCACCTCAAAAACGGCATCAAAGCGCCCGAAAGCGGCTCAATGGCGCGCAACACCAAAGTTGTCGCCGAGCAAATCGGCTCACAAATCTTCATTGATGGGTGGGCCATGGTTGCCCCCGGCGATCCCGAGTTGGCGGTTGATTTGGCGCGTCGGGCTGCGAGTGTCAGTCATGACGGTGAGGCGATTTATGGTGCCCAAGTGATTGCCGCCATGGAGGCGCAGGCGTTTGTGGAACGTGATTTACACAAACTCATCGATGTGGCGTTGCGATTCATACCGGCGGATAGCACGATTGCGCGCCTGATACACGACGTACGCAACTGGCATGCGCGCTACCCTGATTGGCACGACACCCGCAACGAGATTGTGCGCTTGTACGGCTATGACCGCTACGGCGGTAATTGTCACATGGTGCCCAATCATGCGTTGATTCACATGGGGTTATTGTACGGCGGCGACGATTTTCAGCGCGCCATGATGATTACCAACACAGCCGGCTGGGATACCGATTGTAACGCGGCCAATGTCGGCTGTCTGTTGGGCATCAAAAACGGCCTGGCCACATTTGAGGCTGGCCCTGATTTGCGTGGCCCCGTGGCCGATCGCCTCTATTTGCCGACGGCTGACGGTGGACGCACCATCACCGATGCGGTGACCGAGACGTATCATGTGGTCAATATCGCCCGTGCACTCCACAATTTGCCGGCTGTTACCCCCAAAGATGGCGCACGCTACCACTTTAGTTTGCCAGGGGCGGTGCAAGGCTTCATTTGTGACGATACGCCCGAAAGTCGTGGGGTCGCAACGCTCACACAAGTGGCAGGGTACAACGGTGGTGAGCGCCCAGCTTTGGCCATCAACTACCAGCGCCTAGCATTGGGGCGCAGTGCGATTGCCACTACGATGACGTTTATCCCACCAGACGGCATCGATACCAAGAGCTCGTACCAGATTCTGGCTTCACCAACGCTCTATAGCGGTCAGACGGTGACGGCAACGATTGCGGCTGATCAGGCCAATCGGCAGGATGTGGCGGTGACGATATTTGTGCGTCTATATGGAGTTGACGACGCCATTGAAAGCATTGAAGCGCCGCAAGTGCGTCTTGCCGCCGGGGCCGTGCACCACCTCTCGTGGCAGGTACCCGATACCCATGGGGCGCCGATTATGGCGATTGGGGTGCGCGTTGACAGCGCCGTACGTGCCGATGGGATGGTCTATCTTGATATGCTCGATTGGTCGGGCACGCCCACGCTCGCTGTGACGCGCCCGGCGCACGCTGGCCGTTTGTGGCGGCGAGCCTGGGTCGATGCGGTTGATATTCTTGATCCACAGTGGCCCGAGATGTTCCGTTTGGCGCATAATCGCGGCACGGGCATGATTGCCCTCGGGACGGCCGATTGGTGCGATTATACGGCGACGGCCACGGTTATCCCGCATATGTTTGTCGCAGGCGGACTCGCCGTACATGTACAGGGCTTACGCCGCTATTATGCGGTGCAATTTGCTGCTGATGGGTTGTTGCAGCTGGTCAAACAGCACGATGATGAGACAACGGTGCTGGCGCAAATTCCATTTGATTGGCAACAAGCGACGGTGTATGTATTGCAGGTGTCGATTGCACACGGCCAAATTACTGCAGAGGTGGCTGGGCAGGTGCTCCACGCGTTCGATACCACGTGGCGTCATGGTGGAGTGGGGTTGGTATGTACTGAGGGGCGCTTTGCCTGTGAGCGGGTGACGATACAGCCGTGACGGGTACGCGCCCTTTGGCTTTCTGACACAAAAGGAGCATGCTGATGAAGCCAAATATTATTTATTTGCACTCGCATGATACGGGGCGCTATATACAGCCGTACGGGCATGCGGTGCCGACGCCCAACTTGCAGCGCTTCGCCGAGCAGGGCGTGGTCTTTCGCAATGCCTTTAGTGTGGCGCCCAACTGCTCACCGAGTCGATCGGCATTGGTAACCGGGCATGCACCGCATTGCAATGGCATGAATGGCCTGGCGCATCGAGGTTTTTCTCTTATCGACATAACGCAACATGTTTTACATACGTTACGGCCGCACAGCTATCACAGCAGTCTATTCGGGGTACAACATGTGGTCAAACAGCCGCAGCAGCTCGGCTACGATCATGTGTGGGTCGAGAGCGGGCGGGCGGCAAACGTGGTGCGGGCGGCGCGCGAGTTTTTGCAACAGGTGCCGCAGCCGTTTTACATGGAGATTGGCTTTTTCGAGACGCACCGCGAGTTCCCCGAGCATGATGATGACGAGGATGTGACCTATTGTCGGCCGCCGGCACCGTTGCCTGACACGCCCGAGATTCGCCGAGACATGGCGGCTTTCATTGAGTCGGCCAAGATTCTCGATGATGCAGTGGGAGTGGTGATGCAGGCCTTGGTTGCGGCGGGGTTGGTTGAGAATACGTTGATTTTTTATACGACGGATCATGGCCCGGCATTCCCAGGGATGAAGACGACATTGACCAATCACGGCATTGGTGTGCCGTTGATAGTGCGCGGGCCGGGTGGCTTTGTGGGGCCCAAGATGATTGAGGCACCGGTGTCGCACATGGACCTCTACCCCACGGTGTGTGAACTGGTGGGCATTCCGGCGCCGACGTGGCTCCATGGCAAGTCATTATTGCCGCTCGTGCGCGGTGAGGTCGATGTGTTGCACGAGCAGCTCTTTGCTGAGGTGACCTATCATGCCGCCTACGAGCCGATGCGGGCGGTGCATACATCGCGCTACAAATACATTAAGCGCTTTGATGGGCGCACCATGCCGGTACGGCCAAATGTCGATGATAGCCCGAGCAAAACGGTGTGGCACGATCATGGGTGGGGCGAGCGACCAATCGACGCAGAGATGTTGTACGACTTGATGTTTGACCCGAACGAGGCCCATAATCTCGTTGATAACCCGCGTTATGCCGAGGTGCTCATGGACATGCACGGGCGCCTACAGCGCTGGATGACCGAGACCAGCGATCCACTGTTGGCCGGTGCCGTGCCATTGCCTGTAGGGGCACAGGCCAATGATGTTGATGCCTATACGCCGTCGGGGCCGTTGTATCCGCCATTGCCTGATTCGGGGATGGAAGGTGCCGCCCAAACCAATCCCCGGTAGGGATGCAGCATGCTGCGTCTCTACCGGGGTCATATCAAAAGGAACCACCATGCAGTACATCATGTTTGTGATTGACGACCAATCGGCATCGGCCAACGGCAACGAAATGGCCGCTATTGATGCCTTCAACGATCAGCTCCGCGCTGATGGGTATTGGGTGATTGCGGCTGGGATTGGGCGCCCGGCCAGCGCCACGGTCGTTGATAATCGAGGGAATCTTGGGCAGATGAACAACGGCTCGTTGTTTGATACGCTTGAGCACTACAGCGGCTTCTGGATTGTCAATGTGCCATCTGCTGATGTTGCGTTGCAGTTGGCACTGGCCGGATCGAATGCCTGTAACCGTAAGGTCGAATTACGCCCGTTTTTGTGATTGATGTACGGTAATGACGAATAGTACATCGCGATAGGTAGAGACGTATGGCCATGCGTCTCTACCGACCGTTATTCATGATTGCTCCCTTCGTTGAGTAACGCATTGACGCCATCGGCGAAAGCCTTCCATTCATGATGTAGCTCGGAGAGTGTGCGCTGCCCTAATTGGGTGATGCGGTAGTACTTGCGCGGTGGTCCTTCGACTGATGCTTGCAGGTAGGTGTCGAAGTATCCCTCTTGGGTTAGGCGCCGCAACAGCGGATACACCGTCCCCTCGGCAATCTCGATTTGCTGCGAGATACGCTCCACAAGCTCATACCCGTAACGGTCGCGCTGAGCCACGAGTGCCAGCACACACAGCTCCAGTACCCCCTTTTTGAACTGCACATTCATCTGTGCTCATCCTTCCTTTGGTAGTTCAGTACTGCGTATTGTGTAGTACTGATTTGCAACACTATATCACAAGGTATTGAATAATGCAAGGTAGTGGGTGATTTTAATGATAACGCTGAAAGCCGTGGTATAAACGTGGCAGCATTGAGCGAGCAGCATGGATGATGCATGTGATGACTGGGCATCGACAATCAACGATAGGGCAGATTCAGGCGTTCTGTGTCACATTGGTGATATGGGCGGCGGTGATTGCTCCGTGGGCGTGTGTATTGCACTGTCACCTGGTCATGCATAGCCCGGTTACCCCCGAGTCGTTCTACGTGTGTAGCGACATGGTGAGTGACCCGGTTGAGCACCAACACAATCGGGCATTGCCGATGTCATTGTGGTTGACATTGGCCGTGGCAGTTGTGGCGTTCAATGAAAAAAGTATGCGCACATGGGGTGTGTCGATTCGCAATAATAATAGTATGGGCATCGATAGCGCTCCGACCACGCCGCCCCCACGCGTGTAGTTCCCTTTCATCGTCTCGATCGATAACGGTATGTTGGTCAGAAGAAAGCACGTGTGCACTGGGCACATCGTGCATGTAAGGAGCTACTCAAATGCGTAAGCGCATGCTATTGTTGTTGATGATGGTGGCGTTTGTGGTGGTATTGAATGCCTGTGGCGGTGGTGAGGCGGCAGTAGATACGTCGCCGCTTGCCAAGACGATTTCGGCCAACGGCAACGCACAGAACGGCGGGGCTATCTTTGCTGATAAAGGGTGTATGGCGTGTCATAACTTGTCAACCGAGCAGTTGGTTGGGCCTGGTATGGCAGGCGTGATGACGGTGAGCGGCCCAGTCTACCCTAACGGCGTGAGCTACGGCGGCAAGTTATCCAATGGTGCTGACCGCACCGAGGAGAACATTGCGGCGTGGATTCGCTCGGGTGGCCAAGGGCAAATCGGCAGTATGTCGCCACAGGATATGACGGATGCTGAGATGGCCGATTTGTTGGCGTATCTGCATACGATACAGCGCTAGGTTGTTCTTACCGTATCATATGAGGGTGTGGAGTTTATCTCCACACCCTCGTTGTGTTGAGAGGAGTATGAAATGCTGATTTTTCAACGTACCTTTTGGGTACTGATGCTTGCGAGTTTGTTGTTGGCCTCGTGTGGGGCGCCACCGCCACCCGAAGACTCGAATGCATTGATTCCGGCGACGATCTCAGGTATTGGCGATGCGAATGTTGGCAAACTGCTCTATTCGACCGAGGGGTGTGTGATGTGTCATGCGACCACCACGCAACCCATGGTTGGCCCCGGATTGGCTGGCGTTATGACGGCCGGTGGCCCTACCTACCCCGACGGTGTCGAATATTGGTATGCGCTGCCGAATGGCAGTCCGCGTACCGAAGAGAACATCGCTGCCTGGATTGTACGCGGCGGACGCGGTCAAATCGGCATGATGCCGGGTCGCCGTCTCGACGAACAAGACGTGGCTGATTTGTTGGCGTATTTGCGCACGTTAGAAAAATAATATGATGCCCCTGGTAGAGCCGCAGCATGCTGCGGCTCTACCAGGGGCAATACCATCAATCAAAGAATCCGGTATCTTCGTCGTTCAGATACTTCTTGGCTGCCGGCACGTTGAATGTTACGCCGAGCCCGGGCGCATCCCACACATCGACATAACTGTTTTTGACGATTGGGTTGGGCAAACCATCAATGATGTCGTACCACCACTCGTGGTTGGCTTTGGCGTATTCAAACGCAATGAAATTACCCGGCAACGTCGCCGATACATGTACCAGTGCTGCTAGCCCAATCAGCCCATCGCCCGTGCCGTGTGGCGCCATCATGATGCCGTGCAGGTCGGCGTACTCGGCGATCCACTTGAGCTCGGCGAGGCCGCCGACGTCGAGTGGGTCTGGTCCGAGGACATTGACTGCTTGGGTTTTGATGAGTTCGACGAAGTTCTGGCGCAGATACATCTGCTCACCGGTGTGAATCGGCGTCGTGGTTTGACTAGTGATGTCGCGGTAGATGTGGGCCAGTGTGTAGGGCGTGTAGTCGCCGGTGACCATGTCCTCGAGCCACATCAGGTGGTAATCCTCGGTGGCTTTGGCGAAGCGCAGGGCGTCAGTCGCCATGAAACCAGGGCCACAGTCGAGGGCTAAGCCGATGTCGTCGCCGAGGGCCAGCTTCATCGCCTCGACGCATTTGAGCGTGTGTTTGAACCCGGCCGGCGTCATCAGGCCGCGGTTAGCATGCACGCCGACCGGCTGGATTTCGCCATAAAAGTAATCGGGAATGGTGGCCGCCATCGGGCTGTGGAATGAGATGGGTTGCTTGAAAATCGAGAATTGCTCCGGCCATTCCTTTATTTTGAGCACGTTCTCGACGTACTCTTCGGGTGACTGTGTCGGCATCGGATAGCGGTTGGTGGTGATATAGGTGCGCACTTTGTCGCGCACTTTGCCACCGAGCAGTTTGTAGACTGGGAGTCCGGCCGCTTTGCCGGCAATATCCCACAACGCTACTTCAATTGCGCTCACTGCTGCGCCCCACGGCTTGAATGCTCCCATACGGCGAATGCGCATCATGGTGCGCTCGACGTCAGTGGGGTCGGCGCCAATCAAGTAATCCTTATAAAAGAGCACGTGTGGCTTGAGATAGGGCTTATAAAACTCAGCTTGGCCGTAGCCGTCAATGCCGGCATCGGTGGTGATGCGGACAATCGGTGATCCGCCCATGATGGCACAACGCACATCGGTGATTTTCATCGAAGGTGTCCTTTCTGGACGTAACAGTTAATCGAAGAAGCCTGCATCTTCGGCGTTGAGATACTTCTTAGCCGCCGGCACGTTGAATGTCACGCCGAGCCCGGGCGCATCCCAGACATCGATGTAGCTGTTCTTGACAATCGGATTGGGCAGACCATCGATAATCTCGTACCACCAGGGTTGCGTGGCCTTGGGGTACTCAAACGCAATGAAGTTGCCCGGTAATGTGGCCGATACATGCACGAGCGCCGCCAGGCCAATCAATCCGTCACCGGTGCCGTGTGGCGCCATCATGATGCCGTGCAGGTCGGCGTACTCAGCGATCCACTTGAGCTCAGCGAGGCCGCCGACGTCGAGTGGGTCTGGGCCAATCACGTTGACGGCTTGGGTTTCAATCAGTTCGACGAAGTTCTGGCGCAAGTACATCTGCTCACCGGTATGAATTGGTGTCGTCGTTTGTGTGGTGATATCGCGGTAGATGTGGGCCAGCGTGTAGGGCGTATAGTCGCCGGTAATCATGTCTTCGAGCCACATCAGGTGGTAGTCCTCGGTCGCTTTGGCGAGGCGCAAGGCGTCGCTCTTGACGAGACCAGGGCCACAATCGAGGGCGAGACCGATGCGATCGCCGAGGGCCAGCTTCATCGCCTCGATGCATTTGAGCGTGTGTTTGAATCCGGTCGGTGTCATTAAGCCACGGTTGGGGTGCCGCCCGACCGTCTGAATTTCGCCATAAAAGTAATCGGGGACGTCGTACATCATCCGGCTGTGGAACGAAATGCCTTGTTTGATGATACTAAACCCCTCGGGCGATTCGGCCATTTTGAGCACATCCTCGGCATACGCCTCGGGCGATTGATCGCGCAAAGGGAATCGGATGGCGCCGTTGTAGACGCGCACCTTGTCGCGCACCTTGCCGCCGAGCAACTTGTAGACCGGCACACCGGCAGCTTTGCCGGCGATATCCCACAAGGCAATCTCGATGGCACTGACCGCACTGCCCCACGGTTTGTAGGAGCCCATGCGCTTGATGCGCATCATCACACGCTCAACGTCGGTCGGGTCTGCGCCGATCAGGTAGTCTTTGTAGAAGAGCACATGCGGCTTAAGAAACGGCTTCCATGATTCGACTTGACCGTACCCGTCGATACCCACATTGGTGGTGATGCGCACAACCGGATAATCACCAATAACGGCACATTTCATGTCAGTAATGCGAATAGGGGTTGACATTGCATGCTCCTTCGAGTATGCTTGTGACCGACTAGTCATGTGACTGTTCGGTCATATAAACCTGTATGACAGGTTAAGTGGTTCGGATGATGTCATCATAACACAATGTAGTATCTGCTGAATAGTCGTTGTTGATGGATAAGGTATGAGGTATGGCGACGAATGTACTAGAGTTTGTGGGGGTTGATAAATCGTTTGGGCGGACGCATGCGCTCAATGATTTTTCGATGGCGGTCGCACACGGTGATGTTCATGGCTTTTTGGGGCCAAACGGCGCTGGCAAGACGACGGCCATTCGGGTGGTGCTGGGCATGTATCAGCAGACCAAGGGGCAGGTGACACTCTTTGGTGATGACCCGTGGCGTCATGCACCTGCATTGCATCGCAGGTTGGCGTATGTGCCCGGTGATGTAGCGTTATGGCCACAGTTGCGTGGTGCCGAGGCGTTAGCCGTGCTGGCGTCGATGCAGGGGAGTGTTAATCGCACGCGACAGACGCAATTAATT
>Ga0194130_10006402_pt1 | contig 13658 bp, 11 predicted proteins | sample TA2KigsurfametaG_FD_160084 | JGI IMG/M metagenome (GOLD analysis project Ga0194130, IMG submission 160084) | Freshwater microbial communities from Lake Tanganyika, Tanzania - TA2015050 Kigoma 12 surface | ecosystem: Environmental > Aquatic > Freshwater > Lake | place: Tanzania: Lake Tanganyika... | reverse complement strand
CATGAAGTTGCGGACCGAGTATCTGATGTTCCAGTTGCCTGAGCGAATGGGCTTTCTGAACATTACGGAACGTGTGGCCGGGATCGTGGCTGAAAGTGGTGTGCAGGAGGGGCTGGTGTTGGTGAATCAGCCACAGCGTAGCGTACTTTTGACCCGGATACCGGAATAACCTCAACCCAGAGGGGCACAGACTGCGGGTAACTCTTGCCCGTAGGCTCAAAATGCACGTCGATTCGGTCGATCAGCCGCCGTACCGCTTCGGCCCGTACCCGTAAGCTCCCTTCCTTCCCTTTTTTCTTTTTGGCCCCTGCGATGGCCTCCCGTAGATCAGCAAGCTGGGCAAGGTGCTGGGTTGCGATTTCCGATTGGTCAACGAGTTGCTTTTCCACCATGTCGATGGATGCTTCCACTTCCAGCAATTCGGCTTGCTTCTTTTCCAGTGCCCGTGGTGCCCCCTTGAATCGCTCAATCACCTTCATCAACTGGTCGTGTTTGGCCTCATGCTGGCGAAGTTCTTTTTCCAATTCCTCCTTCGACGCCGCATAGGTCTTCCGGTAAAGTTCGATGAACTTGGGGAAGAATTCTTCCTTCATTTTGTTCAGGCTTTTCCCCTTGAGCAGTCTGTCGAGTTCGTCCGCCCCGCCATTCATGTTGATGAAAAAGAGCATCATCTTCCGATGGACCTGCGATTCCACCAGCGTGTAGTTGAACTCTTCTTGCAAACTATCCAGTAATCCGAAGTCTCCCGTTGCGTTCGCTGCGAACAGGGTTTCGACCGCTTCCCCGATTTCAGCAAGGTACTTTTCAACCACTTCCTCAATGAGTTCGTGGTGAACTGTGTTCCGAAGGCAAGTTATATCTTTCTTCCCAAATTTCTTTTTGTCCCCGGTCTGGCAGAGGAATTGGACGTAATTGGGTCGCTTCTGGCCCCTCATTCGTTTGCCGCATTGGGCACAGTGAACCAACCCGGCCAACCATATTGCAGAGTTTTTCGGTGCCCGCTTTTGACGATCCCGCTTGTCACGCTTCTCACGAACTTTATCCCAGATATTTTTCGGGATGATCGGATCGAACACAGGCTTATCGGGAAATACCCATGCACTCCGGGGGCGTTCCCGTCGCCCCTTGCTCATCGTGACGGGTTTTACTTCCACTCCGTCATCTTCCAGATACTCGCCGCCGCCCTGCTTGTTCCAAGCGGGCAGTCCGATATATGCAAAGTTATCCAAGATCGTGACGATGTGGGAGCCAAGCCAAGTATCGTTGTAGGTCGGTTTGACGCCGGTTTGGTTTAGCTTTTTCGCAATCTGGTACGTCGAAATTGACTGTGTGGCGAACGCCTCAAAAATCTCTTTCACAACTTCGATACGGTCGGGCGGGCCGGGTTGAAGAACCAGCTTCTCTTTCAAATCTTCGATGGCGGGCAGGTTGCCTTTGCCGTTGTATTCTTCCTCCCGACCATTCGGGAAAATCTTCTTTCTTACAAAATGCCCGTACCAGCGAATCCGCCATTTTTCTTCGTTGGTCTGGCGGTCAAAGCACACCACGTCCAGCCCGTAGGGGACGTAGCCGCCGTGCCATTCGCCCGCTTTTGCTTTTTGTTTTTGCCCCCGGAGAACACCTTGAGCCTTGGCGATGAGTTCTTGTTTGCTGGCCCCCGCCGTCAATCCACCTTGGAAAAAGCTCAGGGCGTCATCGCCGGAAAGATGCTCGCCCCTGATCGTCCAGACTTGGCAGCCATTAGCACGAAAGTCGTGAATCAAGGATGCGTAATGCCATTCATCCTTGCCGCCGATGCGGTTCTGATGATCGACAATGACCCACTTCACCAACCCGGCCCGAACCGCATCCATCAGCTTTTGAAATTTGGGACGGGTTTCGGGCGAGTGCCGGGGCGTGTACCCTTCGGCATCTTCGTACTGGTGAATTTTCTTTACAATTAATCCGTGGTTCCCCAGCCAGCGTTTGACGTTCTCACGTTGGCTGGTCACGTCTTGAGCGACTTCATCCAGCGACACCCGGAGATACCACGCCCCCGGCAAGTTCAGCAAATCTTTTGGTGATGGTCTTTCGGCCATGAAGAAATTACTCCCCAATAACCTTGACCAGCACACGCTTGGGACGGTTGCCGTCGAACTCGCCGTAAAAAATCTGCTCCCACGGGCCGAAGTCTAACTTACCCTTCGTGATGGCGACCACGACTTCACGCCCTATCACCTGCCGCTTCATATGGGCATCGGCGTTGTCTTCGCCCGTGCGGTTATGGTGGTAAACTTTCGGGTCGGGATTGAACGGGGCCAGCTTCTCCAACCACACGCCGAAGTCGTGATGAAGCCCCGGCTCATCATCGTTAATGAACACGGAAGCGGTAATATGCATCGCATTGCATAACACGATCCCCTCTGCCACGCCCGACCGCTTGACCACTTCTTCAACTTGCGGGGTGATGTTGAGGAAGCCCATCTTGGTCGGCAGGTTGAACGTCAGATATTCCGTGGTGGATTTCATCGCCGCTGCTTACCCTGCCTTGTTTTTATTTTTGATTTTTCCTGAATCGTCCCCATGACTTCATCAAGTGTTTTGTCGTCACAACACGCCAAGGCGGAAAACACTTCGGGTCTTTCCAGCACTCGTTGCCGTATGGGGTCGGGAACTTTTTGAGCCAGCAGCAAGAGTTCGCTTTCGTCCCCGTCCAGCACTTCGGCCAACTTCCGAATCAACGCTTCACCGGGGAACTGCCCGAAGTCGAGTTTTTCGTTTTCGACCTTCGACAAGTAGTGGAACCCGACGCCAACGAGCGGGGCCAACTCCCGTAGGGTCATCTTTTTTTGTTTTCGTAGCTCTCGGATTCGCTCACCGAAATTCATCGTCTGGCCGCTCTCTGGCGGGTCGCCTACGGAGGTTGCTGTTCCCCTTCCAGTATCGTAGGATAGTTGCTGTCCGAAGGCAACAACGGGACGCCGACGATCAGCACAGCCGGGGAACACGGGACCAATGGCGAACAACCATACCGAAATTGAAAAACGCCTCTGGGCGTCTGCCGATGAGCTACGGGCCAACAGCAAGCTCAAGTCGTCGGAATACTCCGTGCCGGTGCTGGGGTTGATCTTCCTCCGCTATGCCGACCATCGCTTCACACAGGCAGAAAAAGAACTGGCCGGGAAAGGGACCGGGCGGCGGGGCATCGGCAAGGAAGATTATCAGGCCAAGGGGGTCATGTTCCTGCCGCCTACGGCCCGCTTCTCTCACCTGCTGGCCTTGCCCGAAGGGGAGAACATCGGCAAGGCCATCAACGAAGCAATGAAGGCGGTTGAAGCCGAGAACGAAGAACTCAAGGGCGTGCTGCCCAAAAACTACACCAAGATCGAGAATTCAACGCTGGTCGCCCTACTCAAGACGTTCTCACAACTGGCCGTCGATGCCGAGGGGGACACCTTCGGCAAAATTTACGAATACTTCCTTGGCAATTTCGCCTTTGCCGAAGGGCAAAAGGGCGGGGAGTTTTTTACTCCCACTTCGCTGGTCAAGGTGATCGTGCAAATCATCGAACCTTACCACGGGCGCATCTTCGACCCCGCCTGCGGTTCGGGCGGCATGTTCGTCCAGTCCGCCGACTTCATCAAAGCCCACAAACACAACCCCAGCGTCGAAATCTCCGTGTACGGGCAAGAGCGGGTGGACGAAACCCGGCAACTATGCCTGATGAACTTGGCCGTCCATGCCCTCTCTGGCGACATTCGGCAGGGAAATACTTACTACGAAGATTTGCACGAATCGGTCGGCAAGTTCGACTTCGTAATGGCCAATCCGCCGTTCAATGTGGATAAGGTCGATAAAGAAAAAATCAAAGACGACCCCCGCTTCCCGCTGGGCATGCCCAAGACCGACAACGCCAACTACCTATGGATTTCGTTGTTTTATTCCGCCTTGAATGCCAAGGGGCGGGCTGGCTTTGTGATGGCCAATAGTGCCGCCGATGCCCGGCAATCGGAAATGGAAATTAGAAAAAGGCTGCTGCTGGCCCATGCCGTCGATGTGATGGTCGCCATTGGCCCAAACTTCTTTTACACCGTCGCACTTCCCTGCACGCTCTGGTTTTTAGATAAGGGAAAGGCCAAGACCGACCGTAAGGACAAGGTGTTATTGATCGACGCTCGGCATATCTTCCGGCAGGTGGATCGTGCCCACCGCACGTTCAGCCAGAAGCAAGTTGAATACATCGCCAATATCGTACGCCTATACCGGGGCGAAACGCCCGAATTCATTGCTGGGGATGATGAAGATTTACCCGGTGAAGAACCCGATCTGAAGACGACGTTTCCCAAGCTCAAGTACGCCGATGTTGCCGGGCTGTGCAAGGTCGCCACGCTCAAGGAAATCGAAGCCCAAGGTTATAGTCTCAATCCCGGTCGTTACGTCGGCGTGGCGGACAAGGGGGAAGATGATTTTGTTTTTTCCGAGCGGCTGGAAGAACTCAACGAAGAACTGGAAGTTCTCAACAGCGAAGCCCGTGAGTTGGAAGAACGAATTGCAAGCAATGTTGCCAAGATATTGGAGGCGGCGACATGAAATGGCATCACACGATTCTGGATGAAGTCGTTGACTTTACAAATGGGGGTGCTTGGGATCAATCCGAATATACCGATGAAGGCATCCGAGTCGCCAGAGTCACCAATTTCATCAACGAGAGCATTGATCTATCCGACTGCAAGTATCTGTCTCATGACAGCTATTCCCGATACCGGAAGCATGAGCTACATGAAGGCGATCTTGTAGTAGCTACCGTTGGCTCGCATCCATCGCAGCCCGCATCTGCCGTTGGACGGCCAGTTAGAGTTCCCCGATCTGCGAGCGGATGCTTGTTGAATCAGAATGCCGTGTGCATTCGTCCAAAACGTGACAACCAACTGCTTAAACGATATTTGTTTTTCTTTGCGAAGACTGATACCTTCAAGCATTACATTCTGGCAAACGCAAGAGGGGCGGCTAGTCAGGCACGAATGAGCATCGAGCGTATGCGGCAGATGCCGGTTATGCTCCCGCCAATTGAGATGCAACGAAAAATCGCCGGGGTGCTGTCGGCGTATGACGACCTGATTGAGAACAACACCCGCCGCATCGCCATCTTGGAAGAAATGGCCCAAGCGATTTACCGGGAATGGTTCGTCAACTTCCGCTTCCCCGGCCACGACAAAGTAAAACTAATCAACTCCCCGCTGGGCAAGATTCCAGAGGGATGGAAACCGCAGACCATCGGCTCGACTTTAGACTTCCACATCGGGGGTGGGTGGGGGCAAGATGCCGCCGATGACGAGTTCACTAACCCAGCCTTCGTTATTCGGGGCACGGACATTCCTGATGCCCGCTCGCTTCGTGTCGTTGAATGTCCCCTTCGCTTACACACGAATTCAAACATTCGTACCCGAAAGCTGCGTCCCAATGACCTCGTTTTTGAAGTTTCTGGTGGGAGTAAGGGGCAACCCGTTGGCCGGTGCCTGTTCGTATCGGAGCGGTTGCTAAAGCGATTTGATGGCGATGTGATTTGTGCAAGTTTCTGCAAAGTGATTCGGGCGAACTCTGCGATTCTCGCCCCTGAGATTCTCTACCATTTTCTGCTTGAGAGCTACACGGATGGAACAATCGAGCAATACGAGGTTCAATCAACAGGGATTAAAAACTTTAAGTTTACAGTCTTCCTTGAAAGCGAATCGCTTGCCGTTCCTCCCGCCCAAGTGCAGGCAAACTTCGTTGGGCATGTTCGCCCCATTTTGGATGCAGTCCATGCACTTGGAAAGAAAAACGAAATCCTACGGAATACCCGTGACCTGATGTTGCCCAAACTGATTAGCGGGCAATTGGACGTGGAAGAACTCGACATTGAAACCGGGGAACCGCTGGTGGAGGCCGAAGCATGAAAGTGTATGGACTTGACTTCACAAGTAACCCGTCTGCGACGAAGCGTCTGACTTTAGCTCATTGCAAAATGGATGGAACGTCCCTGCTCGTTACTAAGCTGGAATGCTTGAACACTGAGCAAGACGGGGACTTTTCACGAGCAGCAACATGGCTAAAGGACAAATTCGAGGGAATCGTCGGAGTTGATTTTCCGTTTGGCTTACCGCTGGCCGCAATTCAGCACTTTAAGTGGGTGCCTTCTTTAGATATTAGCTGGTCGTCGGTCTTGGACCTGATCTATGCGTCATGTCCGACGCTCACCAAGTTTCAAGATAAAATCGAAGAATGGAAACGAAAAGACAAAAAGAACAACCATGTAAAAGTCCACATCAAGCGACAGGCTGACCAGATTGCAGGATCGACGGTGAGCAGTCCGTTAAAGGTCCGTGATTTTCCCCCAATCGGAAGCATGTTTTATGTGGGGGCACGGTTGCTAAGAGAAGCGAACGTCTCCGTGTATCCAGTGCGGATCAGCGACAATAATCGAAATGTTGTCGAGTCTTATCCAGCTTTGGCGGTGAACAGATTTGTTGGCGATTCAAAATACAAGGATCAAACCGGGGAGAGAAAGGCGAAGGCAGAAACAACAAGAGGGGAAATTCTCCGACAATTATCTGAAGCAAACATCTACGGTATTCAGGTGACGTTTGAGAACGAGCAGGACCGCAAAGATTGCGTCAGCGACCACGCTGGTGACAAACTCGATTCGATATTATGTGCAACTCAAGCAGCTTGGGCCTCGAAGAACAGTTGGGGAATACCTGCGTTCTCATTGCCTAGTTTGAGAGACACAGTTTCCATCGAAGGTTGGATCGCTGACCCTACGCTCTATTGCCATTTTCGGTCAGGGGAGCATAAGGCATGACCAGCACCGACTATTCCGAGAACGCCTTGGTGGAACAACCGGCAATCGCCCTCTTTGAAGAGTTGGGTTGGCCGTCCGCCAATTGCTTCTATGAAAAAGTCGGCACCACGAATTCCACCTTGGGCAGGGAAACCACCAACGACGTAATTCTCTGGCCCCGGCTGAGGGCGGCAATCAAGAAGCTCAACCCCGGCATTGCCAACGACGCCGTGCAACTGGCGATGGATGAACTGGCGAAGGATCGCAGCGCCATGAGTCTCGCCCATGCCAACCGGGAGATTTATAAGTTACTCAAGGAAGGGGTGCGGGTCAGTTTTCAAAATGACGACGGCGAAGAAACCGATGAGACGGTGCGGGTGATTGATTGGAACGACCCCGCCAACAACGACTACTTCCTTGCTTCGCAATTCTGGGTATCCGGCAACATCTACAAGCGTCGGGCTGATCTGGTCGGGTTCGTCAACGGCCTGCCGGCGCTGTTCATCGAGTTAAAAAAATCCCACGGCAAGCTGGAACACGCCTACAAGCACAACCTGAAAGATTACAAGGCGACCATCCCGCAACTGTTCTGGTTCAACTCGCTCATCATTTTGTCGAACGGCAGCCAAGCCAAGGTCGGCAGCGTGACGGCGGGCTGGGAGCATTTTTCGGACTGGAAGCGAATCAACAGCGAAGGTGAGCAAGGCATCATATCGCTGGAAACGGTGATCCGGGGGACGTGTGAGCCAACCCGGTTTTTAGACCTGACCGAAAACTTCACCGTGTTCGATGAGTCCAAGGGCGGGCTGGTCAAGGTGACGGCGAAGAACCACCAATATCTGGGAGTCAATAACTCCGTCGATGCCCTGCAAAAAATAAAACAAAATCAGGGGCGGCTGGGTGTGTTCTGGCACACTCAAGGAAGCGGCAAATCGTTTTCGATGGTGTTCTTTTCACAAAAGGTATTGCGTAAGATTCCCGGCAACTGGACCTTCCTTGTCGTGACCGACCGGGACGATCTGGACAACCAGATTTACAAAAACTTCCGCAATACCGCCGCCGCTACGGAAGAATGCCAAGCCGACAGCGGGGCGCATCTCAAGCAACTGTTGTCCGAAGACCACCGCTTCATCTTCACGCTCATTCAGAAATTCGGAACGAAGCGGGGCGAGAAGTACCCGAAGCTCTCCGACCGCAGCGACATTATCGTGATGACCGATGAGGCCCATCGTTCACAATATGACACGCTGGCCCTCAACATGCGGAATGCCTTGCCCAAGGCAGGGTTCATCGGCTTCACCGGCACGCCGCTGATGGCGGGGGAAGAAAAGACCAAGGAAGTCTTCGGGGATTACGTTTCGATTTATAACTTCCGCCAATCCATCGAAGACGGGGCCACGGTCCCCCTCTTTTACGAAAACCGTATCCCAGAACTGCAACTGGCCAACGAGAACTTCAAGGAGGATTTGGAAGCCTTGATCGAAGCGGCTGAGTTGGATGATGAACAGGAGAAGAAGCTAGAGCGGGAGTTCGCCCGTGAGTACCACCTGATTACCCGTGACGACCGCCTTGAGAAAGTGGCCGAAGATTTAGTTGCTCATTTCATGGGCCGGGAGCAGGGCGGTAAGGGCATGGTGATCTGCATTGACAAGCTCACCGCCGTGAAGATGTACGAAAAGGTGAGGAAGCATTGGGGCGCTTACCTTGCCGACCTGAAAGCCGAACTACCGCTGGCCGACGAACTCAAGCGGCCCGGCTTGGAACAAAAAATAAAATACATGGAAACCACCGATATGGCCGTGGTGGTGTCCGGCCAGCAAAACGAAGTCGATTATTTCAAAGAAAAGGGCTTCGACATTACCCGGCACCGGGAACGGATGGTTAAGGAGGACTTGGAAACCAAGTTCAAAAATGCCGACGATCCCTTCCGGCTGGTCTTCGTCTGTGCCATGTGGTTGACCGGGTTCGATGCCCCCAGCGTTTCCACGATCTACCTCGATAAGCCGATGAAGAACCACACCCTGATGCAAACCATTGCACGGGCGAACCGGGTCTTCGGAGAAAAAAACAACGGGCTTATTGTCGATTACGTCGGCGTCTTCCGTGACTTGCAAAAAGCGTTGGCCATCTACGGGTCATCGTCGGGCGGTGGGGTGAATGAGGGCGAGTGCCCCATCCAGAAAAAGGAAGAACTGGTCGCCGCTCTCATTGAAGCGATTGCCGAAGCGACGGCGTTTTGCACCGAACGGGGCGTGAATCTTACTCCCATTTTGCAAGCGGCGGGTTTTCAACGGGTCGCCTTCCTTGACGATGCCGCTACCCACTTGGTTGATAAGCAGGTTGTCGCCGTTGTAGATGATTCGGTGGAAAAAATCATCATCAACGACGACTTGAAAAAGAAATACATTTCGCTCTCTGGTCAGGTGGTCCGGCTGTACAAGGCGATTCTGCCCGATCCCAAGGCTAACGAGTTTGCCCCGGTTAAAACCTGCCTTGCGGTGCTGGCGGAGAAAATCCGGTCGTTCACAGAGGAAGCCAGCATTGACGATCTGATGGAAAAGGTCGGGCAACTGCTGGATGAGTCTATCGCCACGGTCGGCTATGTTATCCACGCCACGGAGGAATCATCGCTCATCGACTTGAGCCAGATTAATTTTGAGGCGTTGAAGGCCCACTTCGCTAAAGGGCGGAAGCACACCGAGGCCGAAAAGCTCAAGGGTGCCGTGAGTAAGAAGCTGACGGCGATGGTGCAACTCAACAAGACCCGTACCGACCTCTTGGAAAAATTCAAAAAGCTGATCGAAGAATACAACAAGGGGTTGGACGTTGACACGTTCTTCGCCAAGCTCTTGTCGTTCACAAAGGAATTGAGCGAAGAGGAAAAGCGGGGCGTCAGCGAGCAACTGACCGAAGAGGAACTGGCCGTTTTCGATATTCTGATGAAGCCCGAACTCGAAATGACGGCGGCGGACAAGAAGCAGGTAAAGTCGGTCGCCCGGAAGTTGCTGCAAACTCTCAAGGAAGCCAAGCTGGTACTGGACTGGCGGAAAAAACTGCGAACCCGTGCCGATGTTTTTTCCACGGTCAAAACCGTGCTGGACGACCTGCCCCGGATTTTTACTCCCGAACTGTACCAGCAAAAATGCGATACCGTGTACCAACACGTTTATGATAGCTACCCCGGCGAAGGGCAGAGCATTTACGAATCGGCGTGAACGGGAAATGTAAAGAAAAAGGGCGAGTCACAGCGTATGGGCACCCGCCCGGATGGAACCGGCCCCAGAGGAATTTCAAAATAAATATCGGATTGTTTATTTTGCACTTGTTCCCGCAGCCACGAATTCGCCGCTTAGTATTCGTCGGGTGTCAACACACAGGTACTCTCCCGGTTCCCACGATCATCGCTTGCGGTCGTGATAACCCACAGTTTCGACTGGTCGGGCAGGACGTAAACCGAAAAGATGCGGCCCCCGTCTTCAATGGCTTGCTCATTGGCCTCCCGGTCGTGGGCATCGACCGACCCATAATCCCCGGCAAGGTGCCTGCTCAACAGGGACCATGCCGACATTTTGTTTTCATTTAACGCCGTCAGCGCCCCCTGCGTGGCGACGACGGCCCCCATTTTGAACCTTGGCTGTATGGCAATCAATTCGGGTTGCTCCGTGGGAGATAGGTTAGAGTTTTCCATACGGCGTTCTGGTACTACGCAACTTGGACCGCCTCTTCCTTGAGGTAACGGAAGACGGTTCGTTCACTCAGGCCCAAGGCGGTTGCGATTTCACCAACCGCCAACCCTTTGTCTCTGAGTTCCTTCACCCGTTGCGGCTTGCCTTTCACCGATCCCTTCTTTCTCCCCTTGTACAGTCCCTTCCGCTTGGCCACTTCGATACCGGCCCGTTGCCTTTCCGCTCTGAATTCCAACTCGATTTCGGCCAGCCCCAAGAGCAATGCGGCAATCATCCTGCCAACCGTGCCGTTGAATTCGAGTTGTTGGCTGGTGACAACCACTCGCAAGCCCCGGTCGGCCCAATCCGCCAATACGTTGACGCCATCCCGCAAGCGGCGGCTCAGACGATCCAGCTTCCACAAAACGACGGTCTTCACACGTCCGGCAAAAATATCTTTTTGTAAACGATCAAATTCGGGCCGTTTCAACGTGGTGCCGCTTTCCTTGTCGGCGTACCACGTCACCTGTGCCGGGTCGATGCTGTTTGATTCCAACCATTTTGAAATCTCGCTCCGCTGGGAATCATCCCGTTGTCGTGAACTGCTTACTCGTGTGTAAATTCCGATGCTCATGATCTGGACCCGAATAAGGGTATAGCTTTTGTGGCAGTCGCCCGGTGATCCTCAGACCCCGGAAAACAGGCTGGTTTTACTTGCAGTGTTCGCCCGACCCTTATTGGCAGGATTCCGGGCGGACGAATTTCAAAAGATAGTCCACGCCCCGGCTCGCCTCCTCCGCCGCCGCTTGCAGGTAGCCGGGGTCATCCCGCATTTCATCCAACCAGTAGTCGATGTAACTGGCGTGGTTGTCCAAGCCACCGGAATCAGGGATACCGCATTCAGCAAGTAAGAAGACCGCCCCGATTTCGGCCCGGCATTCCAAAAATTGCTGGCCATCGACAAGATTCAGCCGACGCTCTGTGGCGTGCATGAGTTCATGGGCGACACATTCGCAATATGCTGCGTAGGTCGGGAATCTGAACGGGAGTGGGACGAAAGCTACGTCCAGATCATAGGAGTACATGCATTGATCGCCGCCGTGAACGATCAAGATGCCCGTGGCATCAACCAACTCATCGAATTCGGTTCTTTTGTCGGGCGTGTAAGTTGCGGGGGCCGTTGGAAGGTCAACCTTGACCCCTTCGACTTGTGCAAGGTTATAGACTTCGACCGGAACATAGCCCGAAGCGACGAACTGACCCCTGCTCCAAATGGGACGGACGATCTTTTCTGGCTTTTCGTTTGGTAAAACGATTCCGCCTACTTTCGCCCATTGCTTGGGCGTTGCCCAATACCCGGTCGAGAACTGCCCATCCTGTTGAGCAGTCCACAAATTCATTGTGTTGACGCCGCCGTGGTATGGCTTGCGGGTCAAATAATTCGTCGGCATCCGGGTCGGATCGCCGGTTTGCCAGTTTTTCCGCCAAGGTATGACGCCCTGATGTAACTTGGCGACCAGCTTTGCCAAAATCTCGTTGCGAACGTCGTTATCAACCGTTGGTGTTTCCATGCGTTTCCCTCTCGAAACGCTCTGGTACATTCCAACTTGTTGGTGAAATTATCACCAAATAAAGCTGGCCTGCCCCGCACAGGCAAAAAGCTCCTACAGCACTCCTACAACTGCATCTAACTGCCGTGCAAGAAACAAGTTGCGAGTGACATGGATTTTGAGCTTGCTGACGGACACATGCATTTGGACGGGCAAAGCCTCGCCAAGTGGCCCGAAGATTTAATTGGCCCATTCACAAGGCGACCGGATGCGGGGTCGGGACTTGGTTCGCTTCCTGCTTAGTAACGGATGCTGGGCTTTATTACGGAGCAATATCGGCGGTGCAAAACGAAGGCGGGGAAGATCGGCAAGGGAACGGTTCGGCGGTGTTGAAGGAGCAAAATCGTCCTTGCCATCAACGATCTTGTCGGCGGCAATCTCCATCGCTCGCAAATGGTCAAGAAACTTGTCTTCTAATTCGTCCTGCCATGTCCACAAGTTACGGCGCTCCAAGGCTCTTTTCAGCTTACCGTCAAAATAATTCCCGCACTGGAACACATGCCGAAGCCCCGAACCAGAACAAAAAATCAGTTTATCCTCGCTTCCCAGCTTGAACCCATAAGTCGTGGCACCTTTGACAGTGTTGACATGCTCGCAATAGCAAATGCTTGCAATCGTGCCGTGCTTGCGGTTATGCGAAGTGATTTTTTTGTTGAGAAAGGCGGCAGGATCGGGGAGCGTCGAACGGACGAGAAGATGGTAATGCACGGAACCGTCCGATTCCGGGTTCATCACTCCGAATATGGCTAAAGTGCCGCTGAACGACTTGGTGGTTTTCTTTTTATTCTGGTAGCGAACGGCGGTGCCAAGGGAGTCCAAAAGGGCGTTGATGGTATCAACACGTTCAAGGCGGTTGAATTTTAGTGTTGCCCAATGGGTCGGTTCGGTCGATTTGTGAAGTTCATCCAGTGAGCGTAAATGGTGCGACCCCCATCGGTCATGCGTCTTGCGGTTGAACGTGGGACTTTTACCCCCAAACGCTAAAATGTCGATTGGGTCGTGATTTTTCAGTTGTGGATAGCTAAATACTTTCGGAGAACTCATCTCTAACAACATGGCCCCCGTCGTTCCGCTCTGGACGGCGGGGGTTTTATCCTTTCTTGCTCTACCCGTAGGTATTTTAAGAGCGACGATTTCTCACCCCAAAAAAATTTTTCGATGAATGGGTTCAAGTAGGGGAACCTGCCGGGGCGTGTTCTGTTGGTTGCACAACCGACTTTTTCACCGAATGACCGGAAACGACCGAGGGCCGCTGGTCAGGCTGACTTCCGCTTCACGATATGGTAGATGTAACCAGTGGACGGCCAGCCAGAGGGCACCGTCACCCGGATTTCGTACCGCCGGAATAAAAAGTACGGAACGATGTTTGGCAAATGCCATGCATATTACGGCCAGCGTGTTCATCAACGACGACGAGGCCGGGTTGCATGCGGATTATCGTCGCTGGCTGGAGCAACTGGCTCCGTGTGATCCGTCACCTGCCAGATATGCTCATAATCGCACTGGTGAGGACAATGCTGATGCTCACATGAAGCGGCAGGTGATGGGGCGTGAGGTGGTGGTGGCGATTACAGCGGGCCGACT
>Ga0194130_10006401_pt1 | contig 13658 bp, 10 predicted proteins | sample TA2KigsurfametaG_FD_160084 | JGI IMG/M metagenome (GOLD analysis project Ga0194130, IMG submission 160084) | Freshwater microbial communities from Lake Tanganyika, Tanzania - TA2015050 Kigoma 12 surface | ecosystem: Environmental > Aquatic > Freshwater > Lake | place: Tanzania: Lake Tanganyika... | reverse complement strand
GCAATGATGACCGCATCAGGCTTTTCGTATTCAACAATCGCACGAGTCACTTGTGTTGAGCGGCGCACATCAACGCCTGCGGCATCCATCTCGCGCGCGAGATTGGTGATGATACCACCAAATTCCACGCGGCCCGGAAGCATTTGTGCCAATAATGCTTGCCCACCAAGTTGTGAAGTCGCTTCGCATAAAGTGACATGATGCCCGCGGGCGGCCAAGACTGAGGCCGCTTTCATGCCTGCGGGCCCACCGCCCGCAATCAAAATCTTCTTTTTGTGTTTTGTTGGCATTTTGCCTGCGGCCAAAGTGAGTTCACGCCCCGTCTCAGGATATTGAATGCACGATATCGGATAGCCCTTGTGAAAATGTCCGATGCAGGCTTGATTACACGCGATGCAAGCACGGATATCATCAATCCTATTGGCATGCGCTTTGTTCGGCATCTCGGGATCCGCGATCAAAGCACGCGTCATGCCACAAAAATCGGCGCGACCTTCGCTCAAAATTTGCTCGGCGACTTGCGGTTGATTGATGCGGCCTGTCACCATCACGGGCGCTTTCACGCGCGCTTTTACTTTTGAAGCAAAAGGCGCAACATAGCCCGTCTCATAATACATCGGCGGCACGATATGAATGGCACCTTGAAGCGACGCCGATGTGCCTGCAATCACATGGTAATAATCATAGGCATTTGATTGATCGAGCGCCTCACAGACGACGATGACTTCATTTTGATCGATCGCCTCGGCATCACGCTCATCACCTGAGAGGCGTAAGCCCATAATAAAATCATACCCCACACGCGCACGCACGCTTGTCGCAATCTCTTTGATAAATCGCATGCGGTTTTCAAGCGCGCCGCCATACTCATCTTCGCGCTGATTGATTGCGGAGTTTAAAAACTGCGCCGGCAGATATCCATGGCTTGCAACAATTTCGCACCCATCAAGCCCCGCTTGTTTCAAACGAAGGGCGGAGGCGGCATAGCCTTCAATAATCTCGTTGATCATCGCGTGATCAAGCGGCGCGGGCATCACCCCAAAGCGTGAATTCGGAACGGCCGAGGGCGCATAGGCCACAGGGGCGGTACCATCATCCGTTTCCATGATCTCGCGGCCCGGATGAAATAATTGACCGAAAATCTTGGTGCCCTGCGCGTGAATTTTTTGAGCAAGTACGCGATAACCTTCGATACAGGTATCATCATCCGCCATCAGCATATGGGACGTGTAACGAGCGGTTTCATGCACACCGGCGACTTGCACAATGATGAGGCCCGCGCCGCCTTTCGCGCGCGCTTCATGATAGGCGATCAATCGATCGGTCACATGACCATGATGCGCCATCACCGTGTCATGGCCCGTGGAAACGATCCGGTTGGGAATTGTAATGCCGCGGATTGTGTAAGACGAGAAGAGCTTTTCCAAAGCCATGAGAGAATCCCTGAACTTAAACGGACTTCATACTGCGCTGGTGATAGACCGCCAAAACACCGCCGCTACGCATCAAAAGCATCACTACAATGACAAGATTAACGAGGTTGAAAACAAGCCCGTTCAAGAAGGCCATCGCGTAAGAGCCCGAGAGATCGAATATCGCGCCGGACATCCATCCCCCAGCCGCCATGCCAACAAGTGTCGCCATCAACACAAGACCCACGCGACGACCGGCTTCTTCTGCCGGAAAATAATCACGCACAATCACCGCGTAATTCGGCACAATACCGCCTTGGAAAAGTCCAAACAAAGCCGAGATCAAATAAAGTGATGTAAGCGAGTCAAAAAAGAGAAAGAGTATCAAAGCAAGGCCTTGCATCGCAGAGCCTAACACAAGAGCAAAAATACTGCCAAACCGATCAGAGACAAAGCCACCCGCTATGCGGCTGATCACACCAAGCCCCAGCATCACTGAAAGCATGTCGGCACCGCGCGCGGCGCCATAACCGAGATCACCACAATAAGCGACAAGATGCACTTGCGGCATCGCCATTGCGATGCAACAGCCCGAACCGGCAAGACCGAGCAAAAGCTGCATCACTCCGGGCGATAAACCAAGGCCGCCTTTTGCACGCGAGAGAGTCGCCGAACCCGTTTGTGGTTTTTGCGCGAGTGCGCGACGACGCATCAAAAGCGCCAGCGGAATCAAACTAACAACACAGAAGAGTCCGATCCATAAATGAGTTTGACGCCAACCAATATGATCAATTCCGTATTGAACGACTTTCGGCCACACCGCTCCGGCAAAGTAACTTCCGCATGCGCAGAGCGCCACAGCGAGTCCGCGATGTTTTGAAAAATAAAGTGACGTATCAGACATCAACGGGCCGAACGAAGCTGAACTTCCCAAAGCGCCGATCAACACACCGTGGATGATAATGAAAACCCAGATATTGGGCGAATAAGCCGCAAGCGCATAACCAACGCCAAGCGCAAGCGCACCAATGATCAATGGAATGGTGATACCGCGTTTATCAGTTAAGCGACCCAACAGGATACCGCCGGCCGCAACACCCAACATCACAAGCGTGTAAGGAAGCGAAGCATTGCCGCGGCCCGTGCCAAATTCGGCTTGCACGGCCGGGAGCGCGACGACGACGGACCACATACCGACGCCGCCAATGGTGCCGACGAGTATAGCGATGATCAATCGCAGCCAGGAATGAGGGGTTTCAATCCCGTCGCCTGCATCCCAACGGCTTGTCATGGTCAACCCCTCTGCCCAACTCTCGAGCAGACAGGCCTATCAGGTCACCCCACTGCGGAAAAGGGGACAGCTTTGAGATCGCGGATCGTCCGGTAAACACCCGACCAATAGAGAAGCGGATCGGACCACCGGCCGAGATCCACGGCCTCAATGCGACCAATGACGATAGCGTGAGATTGCCGCTCGATCACTTCTTCAACGCTGCAATCATTAGACGCTAGCGCGCCCTCTAACACGGGTGCGCCGGTGACGAGGGTTTTCCACTTCGCGCCGAAGAATCGCGCGGGGCCCTTGTCGCCATTACGTGCGGCAAAGCGATCCACGAGGTCTTGTTACTCAGCGCCAAGAAGATTGACGCCGAAGCTGCGGTAATCCGTGAGCGTAGACCATAAAGATTTGTGGACAAAGGATGCGCGAAGAGCGCATGAAGAACTTTACGATGGCGATAATTCATTTTAGGTCACCTCGCTCTTTAACCCCGAAGAGGTTTCACGAAGTGATCTAATGCTGCATAAGCCTCACAAACCTTGACCTGGATCAATTCACCCCTTCGTCGCGACGCAACGCGCGAAGGCGCGCCATCAACCGATCACGCTCGGCCAAGCGGTTTGAATGTTCAGTCAGCGGATGATGCGCGCGCAACGCGTCATGCAATTCAGCCACAACAGACGGCGTAAGCGCCGGTGTTTTCATGCCGCGCTCGCGGGCAAAGTCCTCGAACATGAACCCGTAGCGTTTCAAATAATCGGCAATGCCACCCGGCGCGTTGAGATCAATCCCTGCAAAGGGACCAAGAAAAGCCCAACGTAACCCGAAGCCATCACGAATGATGCTGTCGACATCTTCGGGCTCCATCAGGCCCTCTTCGACAACCCGCATCATTTCGAGAAGCAGTGCCCCTTGCATCCGGTTCATCACAAAGCCCGGTTGCTCACGTCTCACAAGAAGCGGTTTCTGGCCGAGTGCGCGCATCAACTCAAAACTTGTCTCCACAGTTTCGAGCGCAGTGAAAGGCGCAGGCACAATCTCGGTTGCGGGCATGAGATGCGGCGGCGCCAAAGGATGCGCAACGATGACGCGGCTTCGCGTTTGAAGTTCGCTGGCAAATCGGGAGGCGCCGAAGCTTGACGTTGAACTCGCGAGAATCGCGTCTTTTGGCGCGATGCCTTCAAGCATTCGAAAAAGCGCGGCTTTCTCTTCCACATCTTCGCGGATGGCTTCAAAAACATATCCCGCCCCTGACGCGGCCTCTTCCAAGCTTGCTACAAATGTGATGCGCTTCATCACTTCTTCAACGGGCACAGTCGGGGTGATTGGCATGGCGTTTTCGACCGCAGCCAAAATTGCCTTTGCGACCTCGGCGCGCGCCTCCACCCGCCTAATCACAAGGCGGGCTTGAAGCCCTGCCCGCGCGGCGACAATCGCCCATGAGCGCCCGATAATTCCCGAGCCAATGATTGCCACATGCGCCATGCCGCCTCCCGACCAATTTTGTTGGGTAACTAGAGCGCGCGCGACTCTTATTTGGCAAGATCAAAGCGAGGCAAAATGTGCTTTGGCAAAAGGCGGTGTATCGCCTATATAGCGCGGCATGTCAGACACAAAACCCACTCGAAAATTACGGATCCTCGTCACCGGCGCGGCGGGGTTTATCGGCTTTCACGTATCCCGCAGACTCTTAGCTGAAGGCCATCACGTTACGGGCTTTGACAATCTTAATCCCTATTATGACATGAACTTGAAACATGCACGCCTTGCAGAACTGAAACCTCAGGGTGATTTCGCGTTTGTTGAAGGCGATCTCGCTGATGCCAACGCTGTGGATGCTGCGTTTAAAGCCGGTCACTTCACGCATGTTGTCAATCTCGCCGCCCAAGCAGGTGTGCGCTATTCGCTCGTCAATCCGAAAGCCTATGGCGACGCCAATTTGACCGGCTTTCTAAACATTCTCGAAGCCTGCCGGCATAACAAAATCGAGCATCTCGTTTATGCGTCATCCTCTTCGGTCTATGGCGCAAATACCGCGATGCCTTTTTCAATTCATGACAATGTTGACCATCCTTTGTCACTTTATGCCGCGACGAAGAAAGCGAATGAATTGATGGCGCATTCTTACGCGCATATGTTTGGATTGCCCTCAACCGGTTTGCGCTTTTTCACGGTTTATGGACCGTGGGGACGCCCCGATATGGCGATGTGGCTTTTTGCCGATGCAATTTTGAAAGGCGAACCGATCACGCTTTTCAATCACGGCAAAATGAAACGCGATTTCACTTACGTTGATGATATCGTCGAATCAATCACCCGCCTTGTTCCGAAAGTGGCTGAACCTAATCCTGAGTGGGATGGTGCAGAACCTGATCTAGGCACCAGCCGCGCCCCCTATCGCGTTTACAATATCGGGAATAACAGCCCGGTTGAATTGATGCATCTCGTGGCCACCATGGAAAAATCTTTAGGCATTGAAGCAAAGAAGATTTTTGCGCCGATTGAAATAGGCGATGTTCCCGAGACTTATGCCGATGTCGATGCGTTAATGGAAGCGGTGGCTTTCAAACCGTCGACGCCACTTGAAGTGGGTGTCGAAAAATTTATCGGATGGTTCAGAGCTTGGCGCGGTAATCGCTAATCTCGAATGCGTTTATTTATTGATGCGTTGACGAGCGCTGCGCTTCAACCCATTGCTGGGCAACAAGCACGGACCACAAATCATTATGGCGATCACGTCGACCTGACATGTGATCGTCAAGGGCGCGTGTAATCGCTTGAGGATCAAACAAACGATCACGCTTGATCACTGTCGGCGATAAAAGATCAAAAGCCCATTCCCGCAACGGACCACGCAGCCAATGAGCGAGCGGTACACCAAATCCCTTTTTGGGTCGATCAATCAGAGCGCGTGGTAAATAGCGGTCAAGCACTTGTCGCATGATCCATTTGCCCTCGCCGTCCCGTCGACGAAGCGACATGGGTAGGCTCAGCGCAAATTCAACAATACGATGATCAAGTAGAGGCACGCGCGTTTCGAGGGAGACAGCCATTGCCGCGCGATCCACTTTCGCCAAAATGTCATCGGGTAAATAGGTGACCATATCATGCGCGATCATGCGTTCGAGGTCTGAGAGCGGTATGTCTGAAAAAGAGTGACTTCGAAGCTGATCGTAAGCATCTAAAACCGGAGCGGCCTCGTCACTCCAAAATTGCGTCAATCGATCGGTTACTTCCGATTTTGAATCCGCATTTAATACAAAAGCCGAAAGCGCCAATTGTCGCGCACGTTGAGAATTTCCTAAAACCTCAGACATCCGCGCACCCGACTTCATCAGAAGTGATGTAAAAGATCGTAATGAAGCGGGAATGTAATCGTGAACCCGCATCAAACTCTCAGCATGAGCATAGGTCGTATAACCAGCAAAAAGCTCATCTCCAGCGTCGCCGGAGAGGGACACAGTTACGGATTGCCGTGCGATACGTGAAACAAGAAAAGTTGGGATTTGCGATACATCCGCCAAAGGTTCATCATAAAGCGAGGGCAAACGTGGAATGAGATCAAGAGCCTCACGTGGCGAAACAAAATATTCTGTATGATCGGTGCCAAGATGTTGAGCGACCGCGCGTGCAAATGGCACTTCGTTAAACGCATCTTCCTCAAAGCCGATTGTAAAGCTTTTGACGGGGCGTGACGATTGACGCTGCATCTCAGCCACGATCAAAGAACTATCAACACCACCCGATAAAAAGGCACCAACGGGAACATCGGCCATCATCTGCAAGCCGATTGATTGCTTCAAAAGCTCGTCAAATTGATCGATCGCGTCTTGATCTGCAAATGAAAAGCGGCGCTCTAATCCATGTTTAGCCGTCTCATGAAGCGACCAATAAGTCTCGATCTCATAATTTTTTGAAGAGAGTTCAAAAGAGAGAAATGAGCCAGGCGGCAGTTTCGAAATCGCTTTGTATATGCTTTGAGGACCGCGGCAATATTGATGACGAAGCAAAGACAGAAGCGCGTCGCGATCAATATCAGAGGCAAAAGCGGGATGAGCGCGCAAGGATTTTAATTCAGAGCCAAAGAGAAACACACCCTGACTGATGCCGTAATAGAGCGGCTTCTCCCCCATACGATCCCGCGCAAGATATAAATGTCGCGTTGATTGATCATAAAGCGCCAAAGCAAACATACCGACTGCGCGTGTTAATGTCTCTTTGATGCCCCAGACTTCAAATCCACGCAGAAGCGTTTCTGTATCCGAATGTCCCTTCCATTCAACACCACGACCTGATGCCTCAAGATCGTGGCGTAATGCATTGTGATTATAAATCTCGCCATTAAAAATAATCACGAAGCGGCCGGATGAAGAAAGCATTGGCTGATGACCAGCCGATGTAAGATCCACAATTGCTAAACGGCGATGGACAAACCCTAAGCCTGTTGCTCCATCATGATAGATGCCGGAATCATCGGGGCCACGATAGGCGATGGCCTCTCCCATCGAACGAAGACGAGAATCAACATCATATCCCATTACATGATCGACGAACCCTGCAATGCCACACATGATTTTAACCCCTCACCGCGCGACGAAGGCGCAGTGTCAAGGATGTTGCACTTCGAAGAAACGACGGAATAAGAGGAATTGCCGGTATGATTTCTTTTGCCTCACTGAATGAAATGATTTGTTGATGATGCGCGTGAATAAAGTCAATTATGCGTTTGATGGCATCATCGCTCATCGTATTGACATGAAGACAAATCGTTTCAACGCCAAAACCAAAACCCAGAGGTCGCGCCACAAGTTGCGGCACGGCGGTGAGGCCCCAAACCTCATATGGGTAAAAACCAAAACCATCTGTGATCGCCGTGAAGTTTAAATCACGTAGGGCCCGCAAAGTTTCAGAATCAAAACTATGCGACGGCGCCATGAAAACGTCTTGCCACACACCCTCATTCTGAAGAATGATTTTGCCACGCGATAGTTTTTCGAATTGGACTTCGTAAGGCAAGCCAGCGAATTCTGACTTTCGGCCAATACCTAATAGGCCGCGTGCGCCGGTCTCATAAACATGCTGATAGCCATGCTGGGCAATTGTCCACCCCGCCTTCTGCTTTGCCCTCACCCAAGACCAGAAATCGGGACGCACGGGCTCGACCATGAGTTTCGAATCACGACACTCAGGCACGACACCAATAAGAAAAGGAAGCGACAATACTTCGGCAATCTCTTCGAATGGACGAAAGCGTGACCATGCCATTGCGGGCACGACATCGTCAAAACGGATAAGATAGCGCGTGGTCATAAGGTCGATCGGCGTTCAGAACCAATGATGAGGTATAGACTGACAGCATGATCCCGCTAAAGGCTCAAGTGTTTTCGCATTTAGTCTATAAATTTAAACCCTTCGCAAAGCCTTAAAAATCGCGTAGCGATAGTTGATGATTTCACTCGTGACGAGGCGAGGCTGAATTAACGATGAATGACCAAAAAATTCTCCATCTGGTCATCAATCTTTCGGGATTTGGTGGCGCCGAAATGACGCTTTTGCGTTATTTAAGCGCCCATCCGAACGCGTACACAAAACACAGGATCATCGCCTTAAGAACGCTTCGGCCAGGCGCCTCGGTCGGCGCGCGTCTTGAGGCATTGGGCCTCTCTGTGGAGACCCTCGGCATTGAAGGGCTTTTTGATCTTCCGCGTGGACTCCTAAGGCTAATAAACATCTTGCGCGGCGCGGGATCTCCCCTTCTTTCAGCCTGGCTTTATTATCCGGCCTTGATTGTCACTCTCCTCCGTCCATTTCTTGCAACAAAGCCGCGCGTCATCTGGCATATTCGCAGTCTGCCTTACGGGTCATTTCGAGAGAAGCCTTTACGGTGGTTGGCCCAACGCATGCTTGCTCATTTGTCATCCCAGTCTTGGATCTCCATCATTTCGAATTCAACAGTCTCAAAAAACGCTCATGCCAAGCTCGGTTATGAAGTTTCGAAGTGGCATGTGATTCCGAATGCCATCGATTCAAAACTTTATCGCCCAGATGAAAAATCTCGCGCGAATTCACGCGTCGCCTTAGAAATCGAGAGCCGTCACTTCGTTATCGGCACTGTGGGGCGCGATGTGCCCGAAAAAGGCTTAGGCGATCTTTTTAATGCATTTGGGCTGCTCTATCATCGCTCGTCCGACATTGAAAAAAATCAACTGATCCTGCTTGTGGCTGGACGAGGTATTATGCGTGAAACGCCCCGCTTTTCCGAATTGTTGACACAAAACAGAATTCCCCATCATGCGGTGAGATTGCTCGGTCCACGCGATGATATTCCTGAGCTCATGAATGTATTTGATTGTTTTGTGATGCCCTCCCATTCGGAATCATTTCCAAATGTTTTGGCTGAAGCCATGGCGACCGCGCGGCCCTGCGTTTCAACCATGGTTGGAGATTGCGCAACTGTGCTTGATGATAAACTTTATTTGGTTGACCCTCACAAACCAAAAGAACTTTCAGATAAAATCGAAGCCATAAAATTACTATCAAAAGATAACCGTGATGCGATAGGTCTAAAAAATAGAAATCGTGTTGTCGCGCATTATACGCCGGAGATTATGATCAAAGCTTTTGAACAGATTTTCGATCAGGTTTAAACAACAACCATACCCAATCTGAAATAAAAGTGTTTTACAAATTCGAGCACAAACTGCGCAGCAACCGCCGGATCTTTCCACCAAGCAGCGGGAGCCACACAGCCCCCCGGACAGGTGACCTGGATTGAAGCAGTTGGCAACACAGCCTCAAAGATTTCCAATGCGCGCCGCGAATGATAATTTGTTGTCACAAGCATGAGACGCGGTGATTGGCCTTTAAAGCGCTCCGCCAAAGCTTTCGCCTCGTCACGAGTGGCAAGGCTTCCCTCACCAAAGACAATGATTTTTTCTGCTGCCACACCAACCGCATTTAATATTTTGACTTTGATCTCTGTTCGATCAGGCGGCGCATAGCCAAGGCTCGAAACAATTTTATCAATATCATCGGGGCGTGCCGGCTCGCCATTGCTGACATAGATGTCATTTACAAGCCCTTGGTCTAACAATTCCTTCGCACGCAACAAACGCTGATTGTTACCATCAAGGACAATCGCATGATCTGCCTTTTGAAGCGGCATATCGACCATGATCAACTGATCAAGAAAAACGGCAATCAAAATCCCGGCGAGAACCAGAAGTGCCGAGAGAGTTGCAAAAATCCGCCACAGAAGGATGATGAAAGAGCCCATCACTGATGCGCCTTTTGGATAGAAATCAAAGTCTCAACGATACGATTTTGCGATGCGTGATCGAGATAAGGATGCATAGGCAGGCTTAGTACTTCATCAGCCAAACGTTCACTGACGGGCAAGCCATTTCCCGCAACCGGAAAATCACGATAGGCGGTCTGGCGATGCAGCGGTTTGGGATAATAAATCATTGTCGGAATGCCCTGCTCTTTGAGCGCCGCCATGATCGTCGGTCTTTTTTGAGCGGGCACACGGATGGTGTATTGCGCCCATGCTGAGTAATTGCCTTGCGCCACAACGGGCACTTGTACATTGCCGGAAAGTGCAGATGAATAGCGCATCGCAATCTCGTTGCGTGCTTTAATTTCATCCTCGAGGATTTTCAATTTCTCGATGAGAACGGCTGCTTGCATTGTATCAAGCCGCGCATTCAATCCAATTCTGACATTGTCATATTTGTCGCTGCCCTGCCCATGCACGCGCAACGATTTGAGGACCGACGCCATCTCATCATCATCGGTGAAAATCGCTCCGCCATCACCATAACAACCCAGAGGCTTAGACGGAAAAAAACTCGTTGCCGTAACTTGACCGATCGTGCCGATCTTTCGTGCCTTGTAAGCACCGCCAAAACTTTGCGCTGCGTCACTCATTACCCACAATCCATCAGCGGCAGCGAACTCTTCAATCAAATCATAGTTGGCGGCTTGACCAAAGAGATCTACCGGAATGACAGCGACGGGCTTTAACCCCAGCGCCTTCGCTTTTGTTATTCCTGCTTCAAGACTCTCAATCGTCATCGTGAATGTGTCTTGATCCACATCGACAAAGACCGGCGTGGCGCCAAGCCATGCGACAACTTCAGCCGTAGCAGCAAAAGTAAAACTAGGAACCAAGATCGCTTCGCCAGGCCGAACGTGCTTTGCCATAAGAGGCATAGCCAAAGCCTCTGTGCCATTCGCAACCGTGATGCAATGTTTGGCCCCACAAAAATTTTTCAAATCCTCTTCGAGGTCTTTAACTTCCGGACCCATTATATATTGACCATGCGCGGCCACGCGTAATATCCCCACATCTATCGCTTGACCGATCCGCGCACGTTGGGACTGCAAATCAATAAAAGGAAGCGGCGCTGTCAACATAGATCTGCCTCTCTAATGAGTTTTCAAAGCATCGTGATTAAGCTCGGTGGCTCGACCATCCTTGATTTCAATGACGCGATCAGCAACCGAGAGTAAAGCCGGACGATGGGTGATCGCAATGATGGTCATCTGACCTTTCAATCTCGCAATGGTTTCAACAACGCCCGCTTCCGTCTCTGCATCAAGCGCGCTCGTGGCTTCGTCAAGAACCAGCAAGCGTGGCGCACCGAGAAGTGCGCGCGCCAAGGCAATTCTTTGCCGTTCGCCGCCGGACAAACGGCTTCCGGCATCGCCGACAATTGTGTCAAAGGCACGGGGAAGTCGTTCGACAAAAGTGGCGGCTGCACGATTCAATGCCGTATTCATCATTGAAGGATCAGAGTCTGGACGAACCCATTGGAGATTCTCTTTGATCGACGCATGAAACAACAAAGGATCCTGCCCGAGATATCCGATGGACCGACGCCAATCCGGCATGGAAACCGAATCCATAGAGTGGTGATCAATCTCGATAAGCCCACCGCTCAAACGACGTAAGCCAAGAAGCCCATCGACCAAAGTGGTCTTCCCCGCACCCGTCGGACCCATCAAAACAACAAGCTCACCTGCAGCGATCGAAAAAGAAACGTCACGTAGAACTTCACGCCCCTCAATCGCGACCGCCACATGATCAAATTTGATGTGAACGGGTTCTACTTTATGATCAACATGCGATTGAGGACTCTCCAAAATCTCCATCGAAGATTTCGCATCTTTTTCCATGGCGAGCACAGCATCGAAGGCCGGTAACACGAGACTGATTGATTGTTGGCATTGCCGCAACCCCGTGACTTTCGGAAATAATCTCACAAACATGGCCACGATGACGATGACGGCACCGACATCAACGGCTAACATCAAGGGACCAGCGACCAAAAGAGCAATGACAACAAGCGCGCTCGCATATTCAAAGAGCGCACGCACAAGCTGAACATCGAATGCATTTGCAAAGGTGAGATCCCGAAAGCGATTAATCGTTTTCGATAAACGCTCTACCGCTCGGGACTCCGTAGCCGTAGCTTTAACGAATTTCGCGCCGTGCACCAGTTCATTTGCATCGGATTGAAGATCGGCATTCACAAACGTCATTTCTTCACCAATCATCAATCCACGCTTCACAAGACCCACAGAAATCAAAAACAGAAATGCGCCGGCGCTAAACAATAACGCAACCACTAAAGGCGCGATCACAAGAGCGACAGCAATTTGAACACCAATAAAGAGAACCGAAGAAAGAATAAGATTGGCCTGATAAAACGCACCGCCGAGACGGACGGGTTCCATAATCGCCGCTGCAATAAGATCGCCCGCACGCCGTGTTCTAAAGAAATCAAATTCAGCGTGGAAATAAGATTGAAAAAGCCGCCGCTGCCAATGGGCAACATAATCGGTTTGCATTTTCGCGCTCAAATGCGCCTGAACCAGAAAAATCACCGCGCCGACGACAATGAGAACAACACCAAAGCCGGCGATGCTCATCGGTGTCATCTGCAGTCCGACAATCGATAAGATGTAGGTCATCGCTTGCGAGAGCCAATCATCACCCGCGTCCACAACACCCCCAATTGATTTCAGGAGTGGCAATAAAACAGCCACCGTTGCTCCATCAAAAAGTGCATTCAAGAAAGTCAAGAAAACGAGAAGAGGCAAACGATAGCCTCGAAGCCGGTAGATGTCGGCAAAGAGCCTTCCAAGTGAAGCCATCATGATTTGGTACCCGGCTCGGACGGCAATCGCAAAATATGACGTCCAGCAATCCATTGACTGCCGTGAAATGTTTTTGCAGTGATCGCATTGAGGATAGCGTTCAAATCACGCGCCCGCGCATCAACGGAATGGCTTTCAAGAATAAGCTTCTGACCAGCACGTGCCATTGATTCATAGCGCTCGGGATGAGCAGTCAGTTCAAAATGCACATCAGCAAGATCGTCAGGTTCGGCGACAAGGCAATTCACGCCATCACTGAAACCTGCAGCTCCAAACCCTTTAAAGGCACGACATACCAATAGACTTCCAACCGCGGGAATTTCGAAAAATTTTCGAATGGGAATTTCCAAGCCTGAGCCGCAGGTAAAAGAATAACGCGTTTGCGCTAAGCGCGACATAAAGTTAGAATTGAGTGCTTTTTGAACCCAGCGCTTCTCACCCCGCATCATATGGGTTTTTTTCAAAAGCGAAATAAATTTACGAAATTTCGTATCGGTTACCGGATCAATACCCGCGCGCTTCAACGCATCCTGCGCCACTGAACGTGCGTGATATTGCACACCCATGACAGACCAAGGCAAGGTCCGCGATGAAAGCGGAGAAATCAGAAACTCGGCATCTGAAATAAAATGAAGCAGCGAAGCAATTTTATTCTGGTGGCTTCGTGAAAAATCCGTCCAGACATCTGTGGCGCTTTTCGCAAACCGCTCTTGATGGAGATGCGGAAGGTCTGCGCGGAGTGGCGAAAATTCTTCGCCAAATCCAATTAAGAAATCGGAACGGGCTGAAATCTTATCAGCTTC
>Ga0194130_10006400_pt1 | contig 13659 bp, 13 predicted proteins | sample TA2KigsurfametaG_FD_160084 | JGI IMG/M metagenome (GOLD analysis project Ga0194130, IMG submission 160084) | Freshwater microbial communities from Lake Tanganyika, Tanzania - TA2015050 Kigoma 12 surface | ecosystem: Environmental > Aquatic > Freshwater > Lake | place: Tanzania: Lake Tanganyika... | reverse complement strand
CCCTGCCTTGATTGGCGAACCAGGCGTCGGCAAAACCGCCATCGTCGAAGGTCTCGCTCAGCGTATCTTGGCTGGCGATGTCCCCGAGAACTTACGTGGCAAACGTGTCGTCTCGCTTGACATGGGTGCGCTGGTCGCCGGCACCAAGTATCGCGGCCAATTCGAGGAACGCCTCAAAAAAGTCGTTGACGAAATCAAAGAAACACGCTGTATCCTCTTCATCGATGAGTTCCACACCATTATCGGTGCCGGTGGCGCCGAGGGGACCCTCGATGCCGCCAACATTCTCAAACCAGCCTTGTCACGTGGCGAGCTCCAAACCATCGGCGCAACCACGCTCGACGAATATCGCAAATACATTGAGCGCGACGCAGCCCTCGAACGACGCTTCCAACCGGTTATGGTCGATCAACCAAACGAAGAAGATACCATCGAGATTTTGCGTGGCATCAAAGCGCGCTACGAGGACTTCCACCAGCTCCAGATTAGCGACGAAGCCATCCGTGCTGCGGCCTATCTTTCATCGCGGTATGTGCCGGATCGCTTCTTGCCTGACAAAGCCATTGACCTCATCGACGAGGCATCTGCACGCGTGCGCATGACCCGTAGCTCAACGCCATCCGCCCTGCGCGATGCACTCCGTGGCCACGAAGCCATCATCAAAGAGGTCGAAGCCGCCGAAGAACAGGGTCAAACCGAATTGGCCAAGACCTTGCGCGACCGGGCAAACACGCTCAAACAGCGTGTGACCGAGCTCGAACAAGAATATGGTATCGACGCCTCGTCTAGCCTTGTGCCACCCTATGTGACCGAAGAAGACATTGCTGCCGTCGTGGCCATGTGGACGGGTATCCCCGTCACCCGTCTTACCGGTGACGAGACCGCCCGCCTGCTGCAAATGGAGTCTGTGCTCCACTCACGCGTCATCGGCCAAAACGAAGCCATCGTGACCATTTCAAAGGCGGTACGCCGCGCGCGCGCTGGTCTCAAAGATCCACGACGCCCCATCGGCAGTTTCATCTTCCTTGGACCAACCGGTGTCGGCAAAACCGAACTTGCCAAGGCGCTTGCAGAGTTCATGTTCGGCTCCGAAGACCTGCTCATCAAAATCGACATGTCTGAGTTCCAAGAGCGTCACACAGCCTCGCGCTTGGTCGGCTCACCACCAGGATATGTCGGGTACAACGACGGCGGTCAATTGACGGATGCCGTGCGACGCAAGCCGTACTCCGTGGTCCTTTTCGACGAAATCGAAAAAGCTCACCCTGACACCTACAACATGCTCTTGCAAGTCCTTGAGGACGGGCATTTGACCGACGGCAAAGGGCGCAAAGTCGACTTCCGCAACACCATCATCATCATGACCTCGAACGTCGGCACCGAGCAGATTCGTGGCGCATCGCGCATCGGCTTCCTCGGCAAAGATAACGAGAGCAACAACCAAGATTTGCGCAACCGCGTCAACGAGGCCTTGCGCCTGGTCTTCCGCCCTGAGTTCCTTAACCGGCTCGATGCAACCATCATCTTCCATGCGTTGACCACCGAGGAGATTCGCCAAATCACACGCTATCTGCTCAATCGCGTGCAGAAGCAACTTGACGAACACTCATTGACGCTCAACGTCTCAGACGAGGCGTGTGACCTTCTGGCCAAACGTGGTTATGATCCCGCTTTCGGCGCACGACCGCTCCGACGCATCATTACCAACCTCATCGAAGATCCACTCTCCGAGGGGGTGCTCGACGGCCGTTTTGTGCCCGGTGATACCATCATCGTTGATGTGGCCACCCTCGAAAACGGCGAATCGTACCTGCGCATGCAACCACAACGCGAGGTTGAAACGCCCGTTGATTCATTGGCATAAGCACCATGGCAAAATCACGCACCGTATTTGTCTGTCAACAGTGCGGCGCTCAACAAGCTCGTGAAATGGGTCGCTGCCCCAACTGTGGAAGTTGGGGCAGTCTCGTTGAGCATATCGAGCGCAAAGAAAGCACGCAGAGCGCTGCTCGCCGCACCGCCGTCCTGACCGGCGGTGGCGCCCCGCAACCCCTCAACGCTATCCCGAGTGGCGGCGTGAGTCGCCTCCCCGTGCGCTTCCAAGAATTTGCGCGCGTCCTCGGCGGTGGTCTCGTGCCCGGTAGTCTTGTGCTCATCGGCGGCGAACCCGGCATCGGCAAATCGAGCCTGCTCCTACAAAGCGCAGCCCACTTTGCCGAACACGTCGGCGAGGCGCTCTACATCTCGGCCGAAGAATCCGCCCAACAGATCAAACTCCGCGCCGACCGCATGGGACTCAACCCAGAGCGATTGTGGATCTCGTCCGAAACCAACCTCGAGACTGCCATCGGTCATATTGACGCCCAACGCCCCGGCCTCGTCATCGTAGACTCCATCCAAACCGTCTACCTCGAAGAACTCACCTCGGCCGCTGGATCCGTCGGCCAGGTACGTGAGGGCGCCTTGCGCCTGTTGCGCATCGCCAAGGATCTCGGCATCCCCATCATCATCGTCGGCCACGTCACCAAAGAAGGCGCCATCGCCGGCCCACGCATGCTCGAGCACATCGTCGATGTCGTACTCTACCTCGAGGGTGAGCGCTTTCACCAATACCGCATCCTGCGCGGCGTCAAAAACCGCTTCGGCTCAACCGATGAAGTCGGCATCTTCGAGATGACATCGGATGGCTTACAAGAGATTACCAATCCGTCACAGGTCTTCTTGGCCGAACGCTCCGCCAATACCCCCGGATCGGCGGTAGCCGTGACACTCGAGGGCACGCGCCCGATTTTGGTTGAAATCCAGGGACTCACCTCAAACACCGCCAATCCGCAACCGCGACGCACCGTCAACGGCTTCGACCAGAACCGCCTACAGATGATCCTCGCCGTGCTCGGCAAGCGCGTCGGCGTACCACTCTTCAATCAAGATGTCTATGTCAATATCGTCGGTGGCATGAAAATCGGCGAACCAGCGGCCGATCTCGCCGTGGCCACCGCCATCGCCTCGTCGTTCCGCAATCAACGCGTCGAATCAGACATGGTACTCGTCGGTGAAATCGGCCTGAGTGGCGAACTCCGTGGCGTCACGCAACTCGAACGCCGCCTCGGCGAGGCGGCCAAACTCGGCTTCCGCCGCGCCGTCTGCCCACCCACCCAAACACCCATCCGTGTCGACGGCATGCAGATTACCCATGCCCGCTCGCTGTTTGAGGCGATTGACGCCGCCCTCGGTCCTGCGCCACGCCGCAAAACACGCGACGACGAAGACTAAAGGATTTCTACCATGCGTGCTATCATCCAACGCATCAGTCACGCACATGTGACCGTCGCCGACGAAACCGTCGGCGCTATCGCCCATGGCATGGTTGTCCTGCTTGGCATCGGCCACGGTGATACCACAGAACACATCCAGCTCATCGGGCGCAAAATCCTCGAGCTCCGTATCTTCGACGATGAGAGTGGCAAACCCAACATCTCTCTCCGCGATAGCGGCGGTGCTGTCCTGCTCATCTCGCAATTCACCCTGTATGCCGATACCAGTCGTGGTCGTCGCCCCGGTTACTCACACGCCGCCCATCCCGATATCGCCGCTCCACTCGTCGACCAGATGGCGGCGTTTTTACGCGAGCAGGGCGTGCAGGTCGAGACCGGGCGATTCGGTGCTGAGATGAGCGTATCGCTGGTCAACGAAGGCCCCTATACCATCATCCTCGACAGCGATACACTTACCTTGCCTGCAGGGAAGCATACACCGTAATAGCGGACAATCCCGCACTCCCGTTCATTGCCATTAACACGAAGAGATAGCGCGCCGAGAACAGCCGGTCGGCACCCAACTGACCAGCGCCAGCAGGCAGTGACGCTCGCTGACACGCCATGCACGTGTGTCGCCTACCGATGTGGGCACCCTGGCCAACAACACGGGCGACGCTTGCCTTCGAGTAACTCTTCACAGGTGCGCTGAATGCGTTTGGCACGAGTTTCTGGCTTTTTGGCAGATTCTACCCAGCAAATAAATTCATTTTTGGCGAGAGGCGTAATTGACTGCCACAACGCCTCCACCTGCACATCTGCACATAACGCCTGCGCCAGATCAGCAGGCAGTGTATGGGGAAGTGTCGATGCAGAATCACGGTGCATAATGTGCCTTTACAATCATCGTGCGTACACGTAGGTCTATTGTATACTACAACCACAGCTCGAACCGATTGTACAAAGGAGTCCTTCGATGGCCATGTTTGACATGCCCCAGAGTCAGCTGGAGCAATACCGTCCTGACGTACCCGAACCTGCCGATTTCGATGCATTCTGGCGCGACAGCCTCGCGCAGACGCGGCAACACGCACTCAACGCTCAGTTCACCCCGTATGAGAACCCATACCACACCGTGGAGGTATTTGATGTGACGTTTGCCGGTTGGGCCGGTCAATCCATCAAGGGATGGTTCTTGTTGCCCAAACACCGCACCGGTCCTCTGCCGTGTGTGGTCGAGTACATCGGGTACGGCGGCGGTCGCAGTTATCCAAACGACTGGTTACTCTGGAGCAGTCGCGGCTATGCACATTTTGTCATGGATACGCGTGGTCAAGGAAGTGCCTGGTCCCGTGGTGATACACCAGACCCCGAGCCAGCCGACACCAATCCGCACCACCCCGGCTTCATGACACGTGGTATTCGCCACAAAGAGTCCTACTACTACCGGCGCGTCTTCTGCGATGCGGTGCGCGCCATTGAGGCAGCACGCAGTCATGCAGCCGTCGATACCACACGCATTGCCGTCACCGGAGGCAGTCAAGGTGGGGGCATTGCCATTGCCGCCGCCGGACTCACTCCCGACGTCAATGTGGCAATGCCTGACGTGCCGTTTTTGTGTCATTACCGGCGTGCCACCGAAATTACCGATTCAAATCCGTATAGCGAAATTAGTCGGTATCTGATGACACACCGTGAGGCGGTCGAACAAGTCTTCCACACCCTCAGCTACTTCGACGGCATCAATTTCGCCAAACGTGCGCATGCCACGGCCCTCTTTTCGGTCGGCATGATGGACGATATCTGCCCACCTTCAACGGTCTATGCTGCCTACAATTACTGGCACGGTCACAAGGAGATGTCAGTGTGGCGCTACAACCGCCACGAGGGTGGTGGGACCTATCAGTCGCAAGACAAAATGCACTTCATGCAACGCCATCTCCCACTGATCTAACAGGCACCTGCCTGCTTCACACACCGATTATGTGTGAAGCAGGCAGGTGTGTCATGGTCTCCAGTGCGCGGTAATTTCTCATTGTTTCCCCATATCATCCACGCACCAAGCTCACGTATAATGAGTATGTATGTATCATTTGCTTGATGCGCGCACTACATCGAGCAATCACCACCATGGACATCGTGATATGACAGAACACAAAAGCGAGCGATTGCGCACTGCCGCTCATCAGGCCATGCTAGATGGAGATACCGTGGGGGCGCGCAACCATCTTCGCCAACTGCTCGAGTTGAACCCGAACGATGTGCCGACGCTTCTAACGCTTGCCAAGTTATTACCCGTTGTCAGCGAACGACAGCGACTCGTAAATCAGGCGCTATCGTTATCGCCCAATCACCCTGAAGCACAAGCAGCTGCCCAACAAATTACCGATTGGCTCGATCACGGCATTCAAATTGTCGCCGTACCGCGCAAAACCGATACACAGCAATTACTCGAACCCGCACCGCCACCACCGAGCACCATTGTGATGTGCCCCGATCACGCAGATACCGAGGCAACGCTCCGGTGCACGAGTTGCGAACGTCCAATTTGTGTGCGCTGTGCCATTCCCAACGAAGTCGGTCAACTCTGCAAAAACTGCCGCACCCAACGCATCCCCGAACGCTACCGTACCAACATTGGCCATCACATGATTGGCATGTTTGTCGGGTATATCGCCTCCGCCGTGTTACCGCTCCCCGTACTCTTCATCATCAGTATTCCCTTCTTGGGCCCATTCATCTTTTTGGCGGCTGGAGCGCTGGCGGGCAATCTTGCTGCGCGCATCAGTGAGCGCCTCAGTCAAAAGCGTGGTCGCCAACTCGCCACAGCAACGAGCATCGGGGTCGGGCTCGGCATGGCCAGCTTTTTGCTCTTGATTGGTGCAATCACACAACCGTTCATGATTATGCTGGGCATCATCTATGTGATAGTCGCAATTCGTGGCGTCCAACAAGGATTACTGTAGGTCTCGTAGCGACACAAAAAGCCCTCGGCGCGCACCAGCGCGCCGAGGGCTTTGCATATGCCACCTAGTTCATCGGCACCTGTGGGATAATCTTGCCCTCAATGCGTTTGAAAATTTCTTCAATCGAGTGCCCTGTAATCGTCAAACCGTGGTTCTTCAATCCAATGACTGCACGTGATGGATCCGGTGCCTGGCGTACCAGCTCTGCCACCTCAGCAGCAATCTCGTACGTACCACACGGGTAGTTGACCTGAGTTGACGGGATTGGGTCGCTCCACCAGGCGTGGATGTGCACAATCGCACCAACGGTTGGGTGCTCCTTGTAAATCATCCAGTGTTCAATGGCATCCACCGATACGCGACGCGGCTCAACGGTAGCCGGTACGCTCAGGCGAATCATCAACTGCTCAGGCGCATAGTCTGTCACGAGCAGTACGTCACGCCCACAAATCTCAAGCTTGCTCTTGTCCACACCTGACGCCGACATCCAGAAGTATTCAGGGTTGTGATGCGCACGCGCACTCAAGTTGCCGTAGCTCAAACCACCGATGTTGTACAGTCGGCGCACCATGCGCAGATCGTTCTCGGTCAGGTAATCTTCGATGCGGGTTGGTGATGGCAACAGACCCATCGTGTCAAGGCGCTTGCCTGCCTCGCAGATTTGCCACATCGGTTCCTCACCCTTCCACAAGTTTTCGGGAAGGTTCGGCACAAATTCGTTGTTAATCACCAGATGACTACACGCCAACGGCTGGACACGCTCATAAATGCGCGCATAGTCGGTGGCCACATCGCCAGTATGCTTGACCACATAATGCCCTTGCTCCGGCGTAATAAAGTGGCTCTCACGCACACCGTTGATGACCGTGTTGTACACAATCAAGTTTGAGATTGAGCGAATCAACAACGGATATGCGGCATGCATTACGCTCGTTTCATTGCCGGGTCCCTCAAATATCGAGGCCACAAAGGTACCTTGACCACCACGGCGCACGGGGCGCGGCGCATCAGCGTCACATTTGTTGAGAACCAACCGCAACGAGCCCTCTTCTTTGACTTCGCCGCTTTGGTCAATCACGTTCGGCCGATAGATATTCCCCTTGGCCACGATTATGTCGCGCAGACGCTCCGTGAACTGCTCTACGAAGGCACTCTGTGAGCTCCCTGCCACGGTGAACGTCATCACCTCGTCGGCAGCAAACGGCGTTGACCCTGAAGAAGTGACGTTATTTGTCATGATGATAATTCCTTCAAATTCGCAGACCAGGGCTCAACAACACAGCGTGTAGTATTCATGCATACCTGTTGGAACGATGGTCAATACCATCGTCTAGAATAGCCTCATTCTTTGTAACTGTCAAGTAATCCAATCTTGACAACTACTATACAACAACTTAGAATCACATGTAGTATGTCATTATGTCGTTAGTCTCCTGAAAGCGTCTTTCCCATGAAGTGTCTATGGTGGCGGATTGGGCTTACCAGCGCCGTTTTGCTTATTCTGGCCAGTTGTGGTCAACCCATCCAACCACTCAGCCGGACACCTCTGGCAAGTCGCACGCCAGTCACGAGTGGTGAGGCGACCGCACCGGTGGCAACCGACGCACCAGCAGACCCAAATGCGCCTGCTCCACCGATAACTGATGTCACGCCCGTCGTCGAAGAACTCGTCATCAACATTGAGGTGACTCCACAACTGCGTGCCACACCAACCGGTGATGAACGATGGGCGGCATTTGCAAGCCAACGACAGTTGTTTGATACGCCAATCCGGGTGACAACGCTCCAACCCACACCTTTGCTCTGGCTTGATCCACACAACGGTCAGGTACTCGAAATTGGCTTACTCAACGGTGATTTCGTCGCAACCGCGCAGATAGTTTTGACGTCAGATAACAGTGTTGCGTACGAGGTCGATTATCGCATCAACCAGGATTTTGGTCTCACGTCAATTTCTGAGGCAGTGGTTATGCGTATGCGCGATGCCGGTTATGCCGCAAGTGTGCGTGCATTCGTTGTGATGACCGATAATGTGGTAGTCGTGCGCTAATGGTGAGGACTTTCAACAGTATGGAGGAGTGCGATGAGTAGCAAATATCTCGACATGGTCCGGAATCAACGCCGGCGTCCAAGCACATTTCAATTCACCTCCAAAACCCTCCTAGCCATTCTGGCAGTCATTGCCATGGGTGGTTCGGCCGCATATTGGTGGGGCGTCCAATCACAACTCACCGATAACCGCATCGTCGCCATTGCTTTTACTGCCATCTTGGTGCTTGCACCGCCTAGCCTGGTCTCGTTCTTGATCCCGTGGTCACCAGCCGGCATGCTCCTGCAAAAGATCAACGCCCGCACCTGGGGCTACCCGGTTATCATCGGCGCGGCCCTCTACCTGATTTACTACTCCTTCCAAATCCAGTGGAGCTGGTGGGCCGCCCAGCCCATCGTCGCCGATGCCGGATTGGTCTACCAACAAGTGCTCATCGGCATCATCGGCTTCATCGTAATTCCGGCCCTGCTGTGGACTCCCGTTTCGTCGGACGAACTGGTCGAGCAAGTCCGCCAGGCCCACTTAGTCAAGCGCTACGAGTTGCAAACCCAGGCTGATATCGCCATCTTGCGTGCCACCTTGTTGCGCGCCCAAGAGAAGGCCCTCATCGGCTTCGCCAACCTGACCATCCAAGAGCGCCAAGAGCTGGCCGCAGTAATGCGTTCGTTGGTGGGTGGCATTGATAACACCCTGCGCGAGATGGGGCAGACCGTCCGTACGGTCAGCGGTGTCGCCGTGCCATTTGACGGCCTCCTTGAGGACAACACCGAGGTACGCGATGTCCTCGATTACATCACCGAAAGCCTTGAGAGCTCCGCCCTCGGCGTCGACGATGATACACACGCAGAGTTCGATGATGACGACGATCAGCAGCACACTGCGCAACAGCCACCACGACTCGCCGAGCCACGTGCCGACCAGCAGATGCAACGCGGTCACGCTGTACCACGACGCACCAACCAATACCACCCGCGTGGTGAGGAATAAGCCATGTTACGCGGACGTCGATACGCCACGGGCGGAGCGCTTTCTGCTGACGACATGCACGAGCTCGTCGATTTGCTCGCCATCCGCATCTACGAACGCCTCGGTGATGCGTCGTTTCGCCTGAGTCGCAATGATGTCGCCGATTTGGTCAACGCCTATATCGACGACCTCATCCCTACCGACCAAGCCCAAGTCATCTGGATGACCTGGGAGCTCATTCAAGCTGGGGCCCGTGAGTCCCAGCAGTAGTTGACCTGGACAGATTGTATGCACATCGGTATTCTTGGCGGGACATTTGATCCCATCCATCGTGGACACGTGGCCATCGCTCGTACGGCGATGGCCCATTTGCATCTCAACCAACTCACCCTCATCCCCAGCAACACGCCACCCCATCGCCCCGCCCCCCATGCCACACCCCATCAACGTCTCGCCATGTGCCAACTGGTTGACGAGATTATCCCGCAGACGCACGTCAGCGACATCGAACTCCAGCGCACCGGCCCATCATATACCATCGACACGCTCCGCACACTGGCGCAGCCACACCAGCGCCTTACACTCATCCTCGGCGCCGATGCCGCCTTGCTCTTGCCGCAGTGGTATCAGGCCGATCACCTCACCACCTACGCCGACATCGCCATCATGACCCGTGTCGGCACCACAATTGATGTCGATGACCTGATTCGCCGGCTGCCGTCGCTCGCCGACCACATCCACCTCATCCCCTGGCCCGGCATGGATGTATCAAGCACCATCATCCGCCAACGCTGTGCCGCCAACCAGCCTATCGACGATCTGGTCACCCCGGCCGTTGCCACCTACATCGCCCACCACGGGCTATATCGGAGTCCCGCGTGAAGCACGATTTTGCTATCCTCACCGCATATGCGGCCCAATACGACCTCACCATCACCGATGCCCAATACGTCCAGCTCGATGCCTATTTGACCATGCTCAAAGAGTGGAACGAAAAGCTCAACCTGACGGCCATCACCGACCCCGTGCAAATGGTCAGCAAACACCTGCTTGACGCCATGACCTACCTGCCCCTCTGGGCCAAACCACCCAAGCGCATGCTCGATGTCGGTAGCGGCGCCGGTATCCCCGGGCTCGTCTTAGCCATCTTGTGGCCGACCACCACCATCACGCTGGTCGAGAGCATCACCAAAAAGTGTACCTTTTTGCAACACGTCGTCGACACGCTCCCGCTGCCCAACGTGACCGTCATCAGCGAGCGCGCCGAGGTCTTGGGCCACCAAAAAGCCCACCGCGCCAAATATGATTTTGTGACGGCCCGAGCCGTCGCCGAGTTGCGCGTCCTCGCCGAGTACCTCCTGCCCTTCTGCGCCATCAAAGGCGTGATGTACGCCCCCAAAGGACCCGAACCCGAGGCCGAGCTCAAAGCAGCCCGCCACGCCATCATGGTGCTCGGCGGCCATGTGCGCGACATCGTGCCCATCGAGGCGCCACCGCTCGAGCCACGCACCATCATCCGCGTCGACAAAACGCGCCCGACACCCGAGCAATACCCGCGCTCGCCCGGCACTCCGTCCAAGCGCCCGCTCTAAACACAACAACGCCCCGGTGTGCAGATGCATACCGGGGCGTTTAGTCTACCTCGGCTTACGAACGAGCCACCGGCAGGTACAAGCGATTGACGTACTCTTTGAGCATGCGGCGTGTGCTAAACTGCGGCGCACACGTCATGATGGCCGCCTTGGCGATAGCCACCCAACGTGCCGACACGCCGTTGGCGTCGCGATCGTAATAGGCCGGTGCTACTTCGTTTTCGAGCAGGTGATAGAGATGCTGTGCGTCGTTCCAATCTTGTTCATCAAGATTGTCGTATTCACGCTCCTCACCAACAGCCCATCCGTTGGTGCCGTCGTAGGCCTCGGGCCACCAGCCGTCAAGAATGCTCAAATTGGGGATACCGTTCAAGCTGGCCTTTTGACCGCTGGTACCGCTAGCCTCGTATGGGCGACGTGGCGTGTTGAGCCACACATCGACACCCTGCACCAAGGCCCGGGCCACGCACATGTCGTACTCCTCAAGGAAGACGATTTTGCCGGCAAAGCCAGGCTCTTGTGAGCGGCGATAGACATCCTGAATGAAGTGCTTGCCTGGCTCGTCGGCGGGGTGCGCCTTGCCGGCGAAGACCAACTGAATCGGTTGATCCTGACGGTTCAAAATGTACTTGAGACGCTCTGCATCGCGGAACAACAACGTCGCCCGCTTGTACGTCGCAAACCGTCGCGCAAACCCAATCGTCAACTGACTCTCGTCCAAAATCGGCCAGGTCACCGGCGGGAACCCGAGCCGCGTATGGCGCTGCGCCAAACGCTCACGCACAAAGTACACCAACGCCTGCTTGAGCTCAAGCCGCGTCTTCCAGAAGCGCGCGTCGTCGCTCTGTTGCAAGGCCTCCCACAACTTCGGGTCATCGAGACGGTCGTACCAATCGGCCCCGAGTACGTCGTTGTAGAGCTTCTTCATGCCGGGCGCTAACCACGACGCCGAGTGAATTCCGTTGGTGACCGAGGTAATCGGCACTTGATCGAGCTCTTTGCCGGGGTAGAGCCATTGCCACATCGTGCGCGCCACATGTCCATGCAACTTGCTCACGCCGTTGTGCATCTCTGAGAGACGCAATGCCAATACCGTCATGGCAAAGCTGGGGCCCCACGACTGCTGTTGCATGGCGATATTCATGAACTCGTCGCGGCTGATACCCAACTGGTCCCAGAATCGGCCGAAGTACTTGTCAATCAAGTCGAGTGAGAAGGCGTCGTTACCTGCCGGAACTGGCGTGTGCGTGGTAAATACCGCCTGATCGCGTACCATGTCAAACGCCTGCATGAACGGCACGCCCTTGGCGACCAACTCGCGGGCCAACTCGAGCACCAAGAACGCCGAGTGCCCTTCGTTCATGTGCCATACGCTCGGGCTAATCCCCATCTGGCGCAAGGCACGCACGCCACCAATACCCAGCACCAACTCCTGCGCCACGCGCATGTCGTGATCGCCGCCGTAGAGGCGGGCTGACAACTCACGGTCGCTGTGGCTGTTGGGGTGAATATCGGTGTCCATCAGGTACAACGTGACACGCCCGACCTGCAGGTGGTAGACCTTAGCATAAATCGTGCGCCCGGGCAACTCAACCTCAACCACCACCTCGTCACCACTCGGCGTCAAGGCGGGGCGCGCCGGGATATCTGCAAAGTTCATCTTGCTGTAGATGGCCTCTTGCCAGCCGCTATGATCGAGGCGCTGACGGAAGTAGCCTTGGGGGTAAATGAAGCCGACCGCCACAAACGGCAAATCAAGGTCACTGGCCTCTTTGACGTGGTCACCGGCCAAAATACCGAGACCGCCCGAATAAATCGGCAATGACTCGTGGATACCGAATTCAGCAGAGAAATACGCAATTGAGCTTTTTTCGTTGGGGTAGGTACGCTTAAACCAGGTGTTTTTGTCGGTCATGTAGGCATCAAATGACGCCACAACCGCATCGTAGTCAGCCAACCAGGCTGCATCGTTGGTCATGGCCACCAGGTTGCGCTGGCGCACATTGCGCAAGAACTGCACCGGGTTGTGGTAGATGGCCTCCCACAGGTGTGGGTCAATGCGACGGTACAAATCGGTCGCTTCGGGGTTCCATGCCCACCAATAGTTGTAGGCAATGTCGCGGAGTCGGGCAATCCGGGCCGGGATCGGCGTAAACAACAAATCAGCACTCGTAGCGCTCAAGGTTCACCTCTATTCATGCAATAACAGAAGGAATCTGACACGCGGAGTAGCTCCGTTGCTCCCCGCAAACCTTTTCAACTATACACTGTAGGTTATTTTTACGCAACATTGTGCCGTCTATACCGACACTGCGCATCTTCAAATACGACACTGAATGAGCGCGTTCGATGCACATTTATACCATCAAGCCCATCCGAGAATGCTATGATAATCAGGTATTCACGCAATGAGATGTATGTATGAAAAAACTCTCCTTCCCCCTGGTGACAAGCATATTGGCCGGCGCCCTCGTCATCCTGCAACTGCCGTTATGGCTCGTGTTTGTCCGGCAACGCCTCGATTATCCCGTCCCCATCGATTACGGCGAGGGGCCGCTGCTCCGCCAACTTCAGTACCTGCAACAAACCGCCAGCCTCGCCAGTTTGTACGGGCCACTCGAATCAGCCCCATACGTCGTGGTCAACTATCCGCCCATCTACCTCATCGCCAGCCAACTCGTGGCTCTGGTTGGTGACAATTTGTGGGCCGGGCGGTTCGTCTCGGCTGTGGCCGGATTGGTCGCTGCGATTGCCATCGTTATGCTGAGTCGCCCGGCCAGCCCCACCCAAATCCACTATGTGGTCGGCGCCATCATCGCCGGCACATGGCT